>JACCDU010700554.1_pt1 | contig 49595 bp, 52 predicted proteins | sample 7446081 | NCBI WGS metagenome assembly JACCDU01 (sample SAMN15323447, study PRJNA562643) | freshwater metagenome | isolation source: river surface water | place: USA:Blue River Watershed | collected 2017-08-17 | reverse complement strand
TAGCGCATCAACTGGCGGCGCTCGACCTGAAGCGTCTGCCAGAGAGTGCCGCCGTTGGACGGCGAGGACACCACGACGCCGCCGGAAGCGGCAGTACGGGCGCGGTTGCGCCAGAACTCGTTACCGGCGGTAGCGCGGTTGATACCGCCCACGGTGCCGGTCGTCGGGTTCGCGGTGATGATGGAGCGAAGACCGGCGAGGCCCTTGCTGTCCGCCGTGCCGTCACCCCAATACAGGGAGTTCAGCGAGCGGGCATAGCTTTCCGCGAAGTCGTCCATCTTGTTCTTCAGGAGCGAGACAAGCTGATGCTTCTCCGCGCCCGTGTGCTGCGAGGTGCTCTCGCCGTTCGTGTCCACGACGGAGATGCCGTCCCCCTTCAGTTCGGTGTGAGTGATCATCAGGCCGAGATGATGCTCACGCCAAGTGAAGGCCACGCGGCGGAGGTTCGCCGGGGTGTGGAACGAGACGGTGTCGTCGTGGGTGTAGCCACGAAGCTGCGAGTTGATCGTCGCGTCACCGTAGGCCGCCTGAATGGCGATCGAGATGTCGCCCTTGCCACCCGGAAAAGTGGTCGCGGCGCGATCGATGATCTTGATCAGCGGCTTCTGTTCGATCGTCTGATCGAAGAACGAGCCCTGATCCATGTAGAAGTCGAGGGCAGCGTTGGCGATGTTGGTGATTTCACCAGCGGTAAAAGGCATGTGAGGTTACCTCATCAAAGCCCGCCACGGCTCTGTGCAAGCCCGATTTCCACTGCGTCCAGCAGGGTCTTTGGCTTTGCCGCGACGGAGGTTGCGACCGAGGAACCGCTCGTCGGCGCGGGGCGCGTGGGCTGCGCTGCGGGACGGAACTTGCTGACGCGAGCGTTGACCCTGTCATAGGCCGCCTGCGCGAGCGCGACGGCTTCCTGCGGGTTACGCGCGGCCGGAAGTCCCTTTTCCGCGAGCACGGCACGCGCCGCGTCTTGGAGAAGTTCCGACTTCATTGCGAAGTCCGGGTCACGGGCCTTGATCGTCTTTTCCCAATTGGCGACGGCGTCATGGATCGTTTGCACGGTCTGGCGCTGTGCGGCCTGCTGCTGGGTCTCGCCGACTTCCTGCACTGTGGTCTTGAGGCGGCTGTTCTCGGAACGAAGGCGGGTCATCTCCCGCGCGAGGTTCTCGTCTACCAGTCCGTCCGCGACCTGCGCCTGAAGGTCGTCCTGCAACTTCTCGCCAAGGGCTTCCTTGATCGCGAAGTAGTAGGGCTCGACGAGGTCCTTCGCTACCGAGAAGTCACCGCGCCGAAGCGCGGCCCCGAAGTTGAAGAGCGTCTGGACGTGTTCATTGGTGAGGTTGTTGGCCTCCATGAACTCGACCATCTGCCTCTGTCCTTCGATGACAGGAGCGTACTGCTCCATGTCCCGGCGCAGGGCCTTGTTGGCGTCGATCAGTTCCTTGATACGCCTCTGAGCGTTCGGCGTGTATTTCGCCATCTCGCTCGCGGGAATATCCGTCGGGTCTGCACCCGACGACGTGTCCTGTCCTTCGGTTGAACCCTGCGGGGTAGCGTCCGTCTTGGCCTTGGCGGGCTCGTCAGTCGAAGAAGGCTTGTTGCCTTTCTCGATGACGTTCTCGACGACGGCCAGAAGGGCTTCCTTCGGGTCCTTCGCGCTCGACGATGGCGCAGGTGCGTCGGTGCCTGACGAGGGCGGGGTGGTCGTCTCGGTCGCGGGGGACGAGGTCGCGGGCGTATTGGCGTCCGGGGTAGTCACGGTGTCCGGCGTGGACGAGATGCCGAGGTTAGCGTCCAGCTTGTCAACGTTCACTTGGGGCTCGTGCTCCGTTGGTTGTCCTTGAGTGTATGTCCCATGTCCGGGACAAAATCAATCAGACGGGGGACATGGGACCCGTTGGGTTCTGTGTCCCGGACGCTTCGGGGCGCGGCGCAGTATTGTTCTGGCTCGGGGCCGTGTCCTGCGCGTTGTCCTGCCCCTGCGCGCCTTGCGCGTTGGGATCAGCGTTGGGGTCACCCGCCGCCGGGGTCGTCTGCATCTGGCGGTTCAAGGACTGGATCGAGGGCATGCCGCTCGCGAAGGCGTCCGTGAGATTGATCCGATCGTCCATGCGCCGGATCATCTCGCGTCCGAGCCATTCCGGGTTGATGCCGGGGATCTGCATCAGGAGAGGCGCGAGTTGCGTCATGTTCTGGACCTCGGCGGCCTTGTTCGGGCGGCCGGTCGAGGCGGCTTCGACCTCAAGATAGATTTCCTTGGCGACCTGCTCGCGGTTGAACGTGGGCCACACAGCGCCGGGGCCGACGATGTCGGCGACCGTCTGCGCGTCGACGTTGAGCATGAGGACCTGCCCCGCCGTCCGGGCCAGTTCGGTCAGCATCTCATCGAGATCGTCGACCGTACTGGACAGGGCGGACATGCGGGAACTCTCGGCGATCGAACTCTCCGTCGCCGTCGCACCCGCCGTGCCGCCGAGGTTCGCTTCCTGCACGCCCACGACACGAAGGATGTCTTCGTAGGCCGGGTTCGTGTCGTAGAGCGCCGGGTCGACCGGCGGCATCTTGAGGGCCTGAAGGAGGTCATCGACACGCTGGCCGGGCTGAAGGGCCTGAAGTTCGACGAGGGCACTGGCGGGGTGCGTGCGCAGCTTCGCCTTGTCCTCATCGTCGAGGACGCCAGCCGCCGTCACGATCTTCGGGCGGTTCGCACGACGGTGTTCGCGAAGACCCTGCCGGGCGCGGTTCACCTCAAGCTGCATGTCCCGGAGAAGGAAGACATCCGACGGCGGGAAGATGCACTCGGGATTGTAGACTTCGTTCACCGCGAAGACGAACCACGGGTAGAACCGCTCCATCCAGACATCGGGGACGGCGGGCTCCACGAGGAAGTCCGGGTAGCCTTCGCAGATGACGTAGACGAGGCCGTCGACCTTCGAGAAGATCTCCCACACGCGGTAGAGCGACGCCTGTTCGGGCTTCGCGTTGTCGCGCGAGAACAGTTCCGGCATGAACCCGGCGTTGTTGTTCAGGCGACGGTACGAGAGGGCGCTGCCACCCTGCGACACGTCCTTGCCGTAGACCTCCTGAATGTCTTCGGCGGAAAGCATGAACTCTTCGGCCACCCAACGGGACCCCACGAACCCACGCAAACGGGTCGTGCGCGGGTCCGGGATGATCGCCGTGCTGTCCGGGAACGTGAAGGAAAGACCTTCGCGGATGATCTGCATCGGCTCGGCCTGAAGGCCCGCGATGGCAAGACGAAGTTGCTCGACTTCAGGGCCGTCCGTGGGGGTCTTCTCGTCGGCGATGTCCTCGGACAAGCGCTGGATCGTCGCGAGACGCTGGGACAGGTCGGCGATCTCCTTCTCGATTTCGGGGCGCATCTTCATGGCGCGCTGGAAACCGAGACGAACGTAACCGACGCCCGTGGTGAGGGAGCGCCGGACCATGTCCTTCATGGCGGGCTTGAAGGGCTGGACCTGCTCGTCGACCATGTACTGAAAGAGGAGTTCGAGCGTGCGGGCGACCTTGTCCAGCATGTCGCTCTCTTCCTTCATCTGGACAATGTCCCCGATGATCGCCATCGCGGTCGGATCAGGAACGCCACCCATGAGGGTCTGGATCGCCTGCTGGAACTGCGCGAAAGAGCCATCCCACACGGTCGCGGTGAGGCGCTCCTTGCGCCGCGCGACCACCTTGGGGTTCTTGCCATAGACGACGGCGACGCGCTGCGCGATGTGACGCAGGACGACGTTCGCCACGTAGCGATCGTCCTCGAAGTGCTGCTGGCCGGGCCACTGCTTGCCCGCCGCGAACTTCTGGTCGGCGCGCATGCGGTCGAAGGGCTTCTTCCAGAAGTCCAGCGCCCGCTTCACCTTCTCTTCCCACTGCGCGACAAGCGCCGCCCGCTGCGGGCTGAGGCTGGGCTGCTCGCGCTCGACGAGTTTGTTCACGTCGTTCGGGGACCCCGGCGGCGCGACGCCCGCGAGGCCAGTGTCGACCATGGTCGCGAAGTCGTTCATCACCATCCTCCCGCCGCGCTCTCAGACATTTCCGCCGCTGCCCGGCGCGTCTCTTCAATCATGCTGCCGAACGTCAGCGAGCCCGCCTTCTGACGGGGCTTGCTGGCCCTGCTGCCCGCCGCCGGAACCTGCAACGAGAGGCCAATCCCGATGTAGGCAAGTGCATCGACGAAGTCGTCATGCGCCGCCGCCGGGAACTTCAGGATCTCGTCACGCGCGGCGGGCCACCACACTTGGCGATCGGGGAAGAACACCTTCCCCTGCGCCATGCGGGCTTGGATCGACTGCGCGCGGGTCTGCTTGTCCACGAGCGGCGTGATCTCGTAGATCGAGCAATTCACGTTCTCTTCCCGCATGCGCTTGCGCAGGAAGGGGCCGATCGATTTCGTGATGTGCGAGCGTTCCGCCCACCAGAAGATCGGGCGGTATTTCTTCATGAACATGAGCATCGCCTCGACGGCTTGATCCGTCGAAGCCATCCGCCACCACACATCGGGGAGGATGTAGATGTTGTCGTTCTCGTCGACGCCCACGGGGATGATGCAGGTCTTGTCCGAGTTCTGCTTCAAGGACACCGCGTGGTCGCTGGCGATGTAGTAGCGCAGGTTCTTGGGGAGATCCTGCGGCTTGTAGGTCTTGATGTAGTCATCGCGGAAGAAGTAGCCGCCGTCCGGCGTCGGGCGGCCCTGATAGAGGGCCGAGAAGCCGACGGGGTCACCGCGCTGCTGATCGAGAAGGAAGGCTTCGTCGAAGCGCGCAGGCCACAGGGCCTCGCCCGGCTTGCGGCCGAGAGGGTCGTTGTCCATGGCGAGGGCGGGGAGATCGATGATCTTCCACTGCTTCGCCTCTTCGGCGTCATAGTGGTCGTTCGTCGGGTCGGTCAGACGCCCGATGATGTCGTCTTCGTGCCAGCGCGTCTGGACGATGACGATCTTGGCGTCCTTCGTCATCATGCGGGTCTTGACCACCTTCCGGAACCAATCCCAAAGGTCGTTCCGGATGGTCGGGGACATGGCTTCCTTCTGGTTCTTGATCGGGTCGTCGATCAGCAGAAGATGCCCGCCACGGCCGGTCGTCGTGCCGCCGCGACCGACGAAGGCCATGATGCCGCCCTGCGCGGTCTCAAGACGATCGGCGGCCTTCGAGCCCGTCTTCAGGCCCGTGTTGGGGAAGACTTGCCCGTAGACGGGCGACTGCATGTAGTCACGGACGCGCCGCCCGATGTCGCGGGCATAGAGTTCGTTGTAGGTGCCGAAAATCGTCGAATGGAGGGGGTTTCGCCCCACATACCACGAGAGGAAGAGCTTCGAGACGAGTTCGGTCTTACCGTGACGGGGCGCGGTGATGAGGATGAGACGGGGGTATTCCCCCGTCTCGACCTTTTCGAGGGCCGCCGCGATGGCGCGATGATGCCGCGCCGCGTCGTAGAGGCTGAAAGCGGGGTCATCCGGGTTGTCCGGGTCAGGCATGATGAGGCGGGCGTAGGCGATGAGATCGTCCGCCGCCTCATGGATAGCCGCCAATCGGCGCAACAGGAGGTCATACCGCTGGGACATAGGCTAGGACATCTGCTCCTGCGCCACGATGTGCGCCGCCACGTCCGAACCCGCTGCCGCCGGGGTGGTGATGCACACCGAGAGAATGTCGGGGGTTTCACCACGGATGTTGTTGTAGAGCGGGAAGAGATCGTCGAGCGCCAGATCGAGGAGGCCCGAACCGCCCGCCGGGGCGGTGAAGGCGTAGACCACTTCGCCGCCCGTGATCGCGGTCCCGGTGACATCGCGCTGGGCGAAACTGTTCGCCGAGCCGAGCGCCGAGAGGTTGTCCCACGTCACGCCAGTGATGGCGGTCGGGTTCTGCACGAGTTCGATGGTGCAGAGAGCCGTGGCCGAAATGACGAGGCGGCGGGGCAAAAGCTGCCCGCGCGAGGGATAACCGATCAGGTAGCCGGTGCCGGACGCGAGCGGCGTCAACAGAGGGCCGTTCGTCACGTTGTTGACGAGGGTCAGCGTGTCGGTGGTGTTGGACACGATGCGGGCCATCTGGTTCGCGCCCGTGCCGCCCGTCGTCAGGAGGTACATGCCCTGCCACTGGTTCACGGTCCAGCCTGCGCCCGTGCGGACGAGGGTCGTCGCCGAGCCGCCGGTCGCGGTGTTCTGTTCCGAGATGATGCCCATGGGGCGCAGACGGACAGACATGACCGGGAAACGGGTCGCGGCGGCAGCGACGGCGCGGCGAGTACCGGGCAGCGTGCCGTAGGTGTAGGTGAAACCACGCTGCTGATCCGAGCGGCCTTCGACCATGACCGAGACGCCCCAATGCGTCATGGTGGTCGCCGCGCCTGCGGTGCCGATGTTGCGGATCTCGTACCGGACCGGGAGGTTGCCGGTACGCGCCCACGGGCGGATGTTGTTGGGGACGTTGCCCTGCCCGATCGTGTGCAGGATGTGCGGGACGCCGTCGAGGAGGATACCGAAACGGATCGCGCCCGCGCCGTACCACGCGAACTCGATCCAGATCATCTGAAGGCGGGACCAATCGATTGAACCGATGATGCGCCGGTCGCCGTTCCAGTTGGCCTGCGGGATGCGCGTGTCCACGGGGACACCGAGGATGTCACTCCGAAGCGTGACGCCCATACCGTTCTGGTCTTCGTCGAAGAACGCGCCGTTGGCGTCGTCGAAGAAACCGACGCGCTGGACTTGGTTCGTGACGAACGGGCCGAACTGCACGGCGCTCGCCATGTACATGCTCTTGCCCGGCTGGTAGCGGTGGTAGGGCCGGGACTGGCGGATCACGACGGCGTTGGCCGTCGTCGGCAGGGACAGTCGGACGCCGCCCTCGCGCGGCTGGTGGACGACGGTGCCGCCGCCCGCTGCGAAGGCTTCCCAGCGAAGGGGCTGAAGGCCGTACTCGAAGTCGGCTTCGTAGATGTTCTGGACGAGCGTCGTCTTGAGACGGCCGTTCACATCGAAGTTGGCGGTGGTGAACATGCGAGTGGCCTCACTGCGGTGTTGGAGAGACGGGAGACAGTTCGCTGCGGCGCTCCACGATCGCCCGGAGATACCGGACATCGGTACGGAGTTCCGTCAGGAGTTCAGTGAGGCGGACGCGCTCGCGCTGCGCATCGGCGTCGACCGCCCGGACACGCTCGGTCAATTCCTGAAGGCGCATCTCTTGGGCGTCGACACGGTTCGTGACGATGCCCCATGTCACCGCGAGGGTGACGACGAGGGTCAGCGCCGTGAGGATGTTTCCGAGCGAGACTTCTGATTTCCAGCTAGGGCCAACCACGGCAAACCTCCGACCAAACGGCGTTGTGTTCCTTGACCTGCCGGATCGTCTCGTCCGTGTCGGTCTTGCTCCAAAGGATCGGCTTCCAACGCACGCACTCAATCCCGCCGGAAGCCGTCGTCGTTGCGCAGGCCGTCAGGCTCAAGATTGCGACGGCGCTGAAGATCACGAGCGCGGGACGCCACATTGGTGAGGTGAGCATCATCTTGTGCCTGCTCCAACATTACGTCCCGCCGCCCGAGGGTCCGGGCTGTGTAGAACCCGATGAGGTAGACGAGGACACACCCGGTGACCGCCGCTCCCCAAAAGACGATGTCCGCGATCATGCGGGCTTGCGATTGGTCCAGACGGACCACGCCGCGACACCGACAGTCACGAGACCGCCGATGATCTGTTCCGCCGCCGCCTGATCGAGGATGCCCTTGCCGACGAGGTAACCGGCACCCGCCGCGAGGATCGCGCGCAGGACACCGCCAAACTGGTTCGCATTCATGAGTTCTTCCTTCTCACTTGATGAAGTTGCGCCACGGGTGAAGTTCGATGTGGGGGCGGTCCACGAAGCGTTCGTCCGTGGTCTTGCCGTCCATGTCCCAATCCGCGCCCCAACGGATCGGGATCTTCAGTTCACGCGCCGTCTCGACGAAGGCCCGCCCGAGGCGGTCAAAAGCGGTCGTGTCCTGCCAGTTGATCGCCCCGAGACGCCCCGGCGCGACATCGATGGCGGCCGACGGCAGGTAGTTGTGGGCGGACTGACCGGCGCGGGCCTTGGAGAGACCCGCACGGAACGCGCGGTTCTGTTCGGTCTTGGAGCGCCACGCGCATGTCACCCGGAAAGGGATACCTTTCGCGGCGACGGCATCGGCGAGGCGCTGAAGATCGGGGTGCGCCTGAGCGAGAAGGCGCTTCGTGTTGGCCGAGAACGACTGTAGGGGCATGACGCTTCGTGTCCTCTGTTTCTCAGGACATACAGGACACGGCGTGCAAACTCAATGACGGGGTCCTTTAGAACCCGTTCTTGGACGCTTGGCTCGCCTTGCCCGAGGGTGACGGTTTGGACGCACTCTTGGCGGCTTGCGCGCCCTTCGACGCAGCGCCGCCGATACCCGAGAGACTGGACTTTCCGGACGGGTTGGACACGCCAGCCGCCGCGCTCGTGCTCTTGGCGGCGCTTTGCGCGCCCTTGGACACGCCCGAGGGCGATCCTCCACCCGAAGAGGGCGACTTTCCGCCGCTGGCGACGGTCTTTGTGCCTGTGGTGCCCGTGCTGCTCTTGGCGCTCCCGAGCGGATTGCTCGTCGGCGCGCTCCTGCCGGGGATATTGACCGTGTTGCCGGGAAAGATCCGATCCGGGTTCTTGAACTGCTTGTTGGCCCCAAGAAGGGCCGGGAAAGCGACTTTTTCCTGCTGGGAGATGCCCCACAGCGTGTCCCCGCGCTGGACAGTGCGCGTCGCGGGCTGGGCCTGACGGGGCGCGGCAGGCTGTCCAGCCGCACCAAAGACAAGTTTGGGCTGCGCCGTGGGCGTGGCGGGCGTGGCGGGCTGGACAGAACGGGTCTGCAAGGGCTGGGCGAGGGTAGAACCGAGGACCGAGACGGGCATCTCGATCGGGTTCTCGAAGACACCCGCCGGGATCGAGGGAAACTGCTGGGGCTGGGGCGTGATGCCGATCGCGAGAGGGTCACGATCGATGGCGTTCGTGGGCGCGAAGGCTTCGTTGATGCGGCGAGGGCCACGGGGCTGCTCGAAGGCGCGGAACGCCGCCGCGAGGACATCCTGCTGGGGCGCGGGCATCGAAGGCTGGGCCGGAAACGCTGCGAAAGCCGCGTTGAAGTCGGGGCGCGCGACTTCGGCGGCGCGCGGCTGGGCGGCGGTCGCAGCAAAGGCGCGGGCGTTGCTGGGGCCGGTGCCGCCGAACCAAGACGAAGGGTCCGCCGGGAGGGCGTCGGGGCGTGCGGCGAGGGCCGGAATGCTCGCGGGGCGCTGGGGCGGCATGGGAACGTTGGCGGTTTGGGTGCCCTCGGAGCGGGCGGGCTGGGGCGCGCGGGCCTCTTGGACGCGCCGTTCGAGGGCCGTGTCGCGGATCAGGTTCCCGGAGAACGAGAACTGCATCTCGGTGCCGTCGTTGCGCACGATCGAGTAACCGGACGAGGTCTTGTACATGCCGGGCGTGCGAGAACCCTGCGGCATGAGGCCCGCCGGTCCCTTGGGTGTGTTGGCGCGGGTCTGATCCTTGGTCGACATGGTCCGTTACGCCTTTCCGCGAAGATCGATCCAGCCTTGCGTGAGGATGCGAAGAGTGTCGGACGCGCTGGCGCTGTCGGTGCGCGTCCGGACTTGGGCGTTCGTGTTGGTCGGGACATGGGACACGACGGACGACATGGTGCCGCCGGACGCGGACGCCACTTGGACACGAACCGTCACCGCCGTCGCGCTCACGGCGGTGTCCGTGATGCTGAGAGGCGTGACGAGAAGACCGAAGGTGGCGGTGCCCGCCGCCGTGAGGCCCCAAGTGACGATCGGGAAGACGACGACGCCCGTGGGGACCGTGAGGGTGCGGTTGACCGCCGCCGTGCCGGGATTGACGATCGCGCCGTCGTCGACGACGACATCCCACAGGAAGGTATCTCCCACCTGCACGAAGGGCGTGATCTGGCTCGAAGCGTTGGTGCGGATAGAACCGATGCGACGACGCGCCGTCCAACCAGAGGGCATCGTGGGAGCCGTGGCGGACAGGGACAGGAGGATGTCCAAGACGCCGTCGCTGTCCCGGCGGATCAGGTGGACATGATACCAAGCGTTCGCGCCGATCGCGCCCGTGTCGAGAGAGCCGTTGTTGTTGCCGACTGCCCACGCGGAGAGGCTCTTGGTGAGGCTCGAACCGAGGGCGAGGGGCCGCTTGGCGGAGGCGTCGTCGTTGATGGCGACGCCTGCCGCGACCGCGTAGGTCGTGACGGTCGAGCGCGACAGGATGAGGCCATCGATGTAGCCGCCGCCCGCCGCGAGGCCGTTGGACTGGACAAACGCCGTCGTGGCGATGCTGGTGTCGTTGTCGCCGGGCGGAGGCGTGACGGCGGTGAGGCTGGCGAGGTCGGATGCGCGGGTCACGGGGTGCCTCCGATCGAGGGCGTCATGAGGTCGGCGAAGCGAGCCCGGACTTGGGCTTCCGTGGCGAGGACGTTGGTCTGGATCTCGGTGGCGACTTGGCTCTCGCGGGCGAAACAGTTCTGGACATGCGTGCCGACGGCGACGCCGATGGCGAAAATGGCCTGCGCGTCGAGCGTCACGAAGTCGTTCGTGGCCGTCTTGAACCGGATCAGGATAGCAGGGTTGATTTGCGCGAGGGCGACGGCACCGTTGATGAGCCCTTGGCTTTCACGATCCGTGAGGATGGGCGCACCGCCGAGAAGGATGCCGCTGACTTCGGCGAGGTAACGGGCTTCCGCCGCGACCGCGCCGAGATCCTGTTTCGGGATGGGGTCGGGCGTGTTGGCCTGCGACCACGCGAGGAACGACTGGTAGTCGGAGTTGCGGGGGTCGGGCGGGATGAGCGCGTTGTCCGTCGTGCGGACGATGTAGCCATCTTCGGCGAGACGATAGAGCGCCATGGGCTAGATCTCCGCGTTGAGGTCGAGCGTCTGCACCCCGCCCGTCGTCTGGAAGGCGATCAGGTTGTCGGCCGAGGTGTTCGTCGAGTTGAAGCCCGTGCCGCCGCCCGTGATGGCCGGGGTCGCGCGCATCTCGATTGTCCCGAGGTTCTGTGCCGTGGTCGCCGGGACCTGATACGCCTGACGGCGGAAGTACCGGCGGCAAAGCTGCTGTTCGAGGCCACGCGGGCGGAACTCCAAGGGCGTGACACGATCGCCGATTTCGAGTTGCGCACCCCACACGGAGAGGAGTTGCCCTGCGACGAGGCCGTTGCCGCCGCCGAAGTCCATGTCGAAGGAGAGACCGTTCTCCGGGCCAGACGCGGGAAGCGCGACCGTGAGCGAGACACGGGTCCATGTGTTGTCGAGGAGGGACGTGGTGTTGGAACCGAGGGCGGTGCTGGCGGACCAATTGTCGACGGCGTTTGCCCGGAAGCATGTGATGTTGAAGTTCCGCGCCGCACCGGACTGCTGGGCCACGTAAATGCTGAAGGTGACGGTTTTTCCGCACAGATCACGGGAGTTCGCCGCCTCGATGCGCTGAAGGAAGCGCAGGAAGGTATTTCCCGCGACGCCGCCGAACTGAAGGACGTTGGCCGCCGTCTCACCAAGGATGACGCCGCCGGGCTGCTGCGCCCAATTGACCGCCACGCCGAGCGTGATGCCAGTCCAGCGATCGAGGTTGTAGGCGCTCGCAAGCGGAACCGTGCCACTGGTGCCGCGCTGCGCGATCTCGAAGCGAGGGTTCAGGATGCGATTGCGGAAGCCCGCGAGAGGACCGGAATTGATGGCGTTGGTCAGGAGCGCAGGAGCCGAGACCTGCGTGGTGGACGCGATGTCCCCGTTCACATCGAGGGCGCGCGTCGGAACTTGCCCGTTGACGCCCACGAAGCCGTTGGTCGGGTCAACGATGATGGGCGAAGACTGGAAGACGCCACTGGCGTCATGGCGGTTAAGGAGAAACCGCCCCGTGACGCCGTCGCGAGCGAGGGTGAAGCGCGTGACGGCGCTCGGCCCCGCCAGAATAAGATTGCTGTTCCCGTTGCTGTCCGGGACCGCAATGACGTTCGGGATGAAAAGCTGCCCGGACATCGTGTCGCCGGACTTGGCGACGGCGTTTGCGACCGAGAAGTTACCCCAGCCAAGGATCTGGACGAGGTCACCGGCTGCGGCGGGATCAATGAGCGTGAAACTCGTCCCGTTCGTGGCGATGACATCGATGCCCATGTCCAGAAGGAGGCCGTTCCGGAACACTTGGACAGTGCCGGGAGTGTAACTCCCCGTGATGTTGAAGACCGTCTGGCCCGCCGTGGCGGTGAACGTCTGGTCGAGGGCGAAGACCTGCGCGCCGCCGACACTCTGCCAGACTGCGCCGTCGTAGACCTCAAGCGTGTTGAGGGTCGTATTGTACCGCAAGAAGCCCGCCGACGGGCTCGACGGGCGCTGCGCCGTGGTGCCGACAGGGAGAAACGCCGCCCCGGTGGGCGCATCCTTCGAGACGAGCGTGGCGATACCCGGCGAGACGCCGTCGACGCCGTTCGTGCCCGCCCGCGCCAAGAGCGCCCACTTCGCGTTCGAGGTCGTGGGGAGCGTGGGCGGCGCGACGCCGGACGGGGGCGTGTCCGCGATGCACAGCCAAGACGAGTTCTGATCGAAGACCACGTCGAGGCGAACGTAGGACGTGGGGGCGGAGTAGTTGCCGCGCCACGTCAGCCCGGACACCCCGGAGAGCGACGCGATGATGGTCGAGACATCCGCCGCGTTGGCACGGATTGTCCCGTCATCGTTGATGCTGACGCGCAGCCATGGGATCAATTCCGCGTTGAACCCGAAGAGCCGGTCCAGTTCCGTGTCCACCCGATTGCCGGGCAGTGGGGTGGACGGCTGGAACGTCTGGTAATCCGTGAAGGAATACCCCCGGTTCGGGACGGCAGGGACGGAAGGCATTGCGCTCGATGTCCTTCTTGTCGTGTCTCCGGGACATACACTAGCGGACAGGGGCGAGCAAGGAGAAGGGCTTGTTCCGTCGTAGGGCTGTTTGAATTTACAGATTTAAAAAGGATGAAAACTTAAAAACCGGAAAATTTTGTGGGTGGGTGGAGTATCAAAAAACCAGCGACCGCGCGGGCGAGGGGGAGGGGCCGGGGTCGACCGGCACCATGCTACCTCCACGCCCTGTCCGTGTCCCGTGCACTCCCATCGGAAGGGAGAGGAACACCATATAAATCAATGGCTTGCGCGGAGCCTGCGCAATTCTTCCTCGATCTCTGCGCGGGACATGGTCGACGCGGCCTTGTCCGTCGTGTCCCTGTCCGGTTCGGCATGACGACCGATCGCGCCGACGACTTCAAGAATGGTGCGAGCCGCCGCGCCACGCGCCGCAGCCGGTGCCGATGCGTCCCTGACGATCGATGCAAGTGCATCCAAGGCCGACAACTTCAGCGCCGCGCTATCTGCAATCGCTGTATTTTCAATGACTTGCGGGCTATGGGCGGACGTTAAGCCCATATTCTGCGATGAAGCGCGCGGCTTCCGAACGGGCTTTGTAGAGCGTTTCGGGGTCTTCATTTTGCCTCGCAATGGCCGTTGCCAGTTTCAGCGCAAGAACCGGACCGGCTGCACGTCCGGACAGATAAAGCGCACGGATGACCGGGTCGGCGGGTCGGTTTGTCCCGGCTTGTCCAGCGATGACGCCCGCACGGATCAGACCACGGACCGCCGCGCGGGCTTGTCTTGCTGGCGTCGCCGCGTCTTTCGGCCCGCCACCGTGCCGGGTGCAAAGTGTCCAGCCCTTCCGGGCGACCTTCCCGCACTTGTCGCACTTCCGGGCTTTGGCGAGCGCCGCGCGTGCCGTGTCCGCCGTGAAATGCGTCCGCTTGTCGAGCACCGCGCCCGCCCCGTTCCACGGATGCTTTTTGACTGGCGGTGCCGTCAGCCAAGCCCACGCGGTCCGGATCGCGTCTTGCGCGGCTTTGTCCTGTTCTTTGTCTTGTCCTGACACGGGTGTCATGCTATGTCGTTTTTGTCGCCGGGCGTATTGCGTCCGGACCACCACTAAGAAGGACAAGACCCAAGATGACAAGCAAGACCTCTCTCAGCGCCAAGGAGCGCGTCGCGCTCAAGGCAGCGATCAACAGGCACAAGAACCGCCGCGAAGTGATCGCGACCGTGACCGATGGCCGGATCACGACGGCGTCGCTTCTGTCGACCGTCGACCTGTTCGAGGTGTCGCGCAGGCTGAATATCGACGTCGACGCGGTTTGCCAGCAGGTCGCGGCGCAGACCTTCAACGACGACGACGCAGACCCGCAGGACACGGCGCAGGACAAGGAAGAGACCATGACGCAGGACATGACGCAGGACACGGCCGCTTTGAGCGTGGACATTGAAGCCGAGACGATCACCACGAAGCGCCGCATCGCTGAAGCACTCGTGTCCGATCCGGCTGTGTTCCACGAGACCGTGCGCAATCTCGTGAAGGAAGCCCACAAGCCCGCCGAAACCATCGTTCAGGTGGTCGAGGTGGAAAAGGTGGTCGAACGGATCGTTGAAGTGTCGGCACCGCCGGCCGGGTCGCGGCCCGCTCATATGCCGACGATCATCGGTGATGTGACGATCGAGCACGTTGCGCTTGCGAAGTATGACGCGCCCGACGCCCCCGCACCGGATCTGACTTACGTTTGGCCCGAAGGCACCCGATATGCGCTGACGAAGGTCAAGCGCGGTCAGCCGGTTTTTCTGTTCGGCCCTGCTGGGACGGGTAAGACCTCTTGGGCGCGCGAAGTCGCAGCGCGCACCGGACGGCCCTTTGTCCGGATCAGCTTTCATCAGGACACGAGTGGCGCGGCCATCGTCGGCGGGCGCATCCCGGACGGGACAGGCGCTTTCCCGTGGACCGACGCCGTGTTGCTCCGCGCGATCCGCCGTCCCGGAACGATTGTGTGCCTTGACGAGATCAGCGCCGCGCGTCCCGACGCGGTGATGATCCTGCAAGCCGTCTTGGAGCCCAACGGCGGTTTGACCGTCGACGAGACTGGCGAACATGTCCGGGTCGCACCCGGCGTCGTGTTCGTGATGTGCGACAACACCAACGGGCGCGGGGACACGACGGGACAGTATGAAGGCACGCGCCGCATGAACGCCGCGACGCTGGACCGTCCCACCGCCACCCTGAAGGTGGACTATCTGACGCCCGCCCTCGAAATGGATCTGCTGATCCGTCGTACCGGCATCAAGGCGGAGGACGCCCGCCGTCTCGTGGACTTTGCGAGCCTGACGCGACAGGAAGCCGGAAATGGGACGATCACGCACGGGCTTGGATTGCGCCGCTTGCTGGCGATGGCCGAAGGCATCGCGGACGGCGCGTCGTATCGCACGGCGCTGCGCTATTCCGTGCTCGAAGGCGCACCGCACGACGACCTGGCGCGACTGACGGCGCTTGCCGATGTCGCGTTTCCCAAGTGACGACGAACCCCAAGAGGACACGAGATCATGAACAGCATTCTTTACGCCGACGCTCTGCCATCGTTCCGGGACACGATCGCGCAAATGCTTGAAGCGCGAGGCTTCCCGGTCGCTCGCATTGACTGCACCCCCACAGGTGGAAGCACGGCGTCAATCGCCGTCTATCCGCACGGGACAAAGAGCATCGTTTCGCTGCGCATGCCGTCCCTGCCCATGGACACACTGATCACGGAAGGCGAGCGCCGCCGTCTCGTGGCCTTGCTTGTTCACGAGATGTGCCACCCCCTCTATACCGACATGCAGGGCGCATGGATGCGGGACGCCCGGTCGCGCTCAAATCTGGAAGGCGATTTGCTGAATGCCCTTGAGGACGTTCGGATCGAGCGCACCGAGATCCAGACGAAGCGTTGGGCCGGGTCGCACGACCTGCTTCGCGACCTCACCGAGCACTACGCGGGACCGTGCGGCGACAACGTCAATCATCTGCCGTTCGCCGTCGCCATGGCAGGCCGCGACGCGACCGGGCTTTACGGACCGATCAACCGGCACCACGCCGCCAACATACCGGCACCGCTGAAGCCCTATGTCGAGATCGCGCTCAAGGGATTGCCCTTGTGCGTGTCGACAGAGGCTTGCGCCAAACTCGCACGCGCCATCGTCGAACTGTTGAACCTTCAGAGCCAGCCGCAACAGCAGGGACAGCAGGGACAGCAGGGACAGCAGGGACAGCAGGGACAGCAGGGACAGCAGGGACAGCAGAGCGAGCAAGGCGAGGACGGCGAGGACGGCGAGGACGCCAGCACAGGCACCGGCAAGGACGGCAAGGACGGCAAGGACGGCGAGGACGCCAGCACAGGCACCGGCAAGGACGGCGAGGACGGCAAGGACGGCGAGGACGGCGAGGACGGCGAGGACGGCGAGGAAGGCAACGGCAAAGGCTCTAAGAGCACCGACGACGCCGACGACGCCGAGACCGGCAAGACGACGCCGGAAGCCTCTAGCGGATCGCGCGAGCTTCCCAAGACGCTGGACCCCAAGACCTACAAGGCACCCCCCGCGCCGACCGTGCTCGAAGCCAAGACGGAACAGCTTGTGAAGCGCGGTCGCTTGCATGCCGGGCTTGCCGTCGCATCCGGCATGATGAAGCCGATCATTGACACGCGCGAGCACGTCAAGGCTTCCGGACGCTGGGGTAGCGGCAAGAAGCCCGCCGACCTCTTGGCGCATACCGGCTCGCCGGGTGCCGTCCGTGACCGCATCCGCCGCTTGCTGAAGGCTGACGAGCGCTGCGCCACCATCGGCCGACAGGACAGGGGCCGACTGGACACGCGCGCCGCCGCCCGGATCATGGCAGGCGCACGGGACGTGTTCAGCACCAAGACGATCACGCCCGGCGTGAACACCGCCGTGACCCTCTTGCTGGACGGCACCCGCTCCATGCGGGACTATCCGGAACGCCGCACAGCCGCCGCAGCGCTTGCCCTTGCCATGGGCGACGCGATCGAGAACGCGGGCGCATCGCTGAAAATCGACATCTTTGTCGCGTCCAGCCAGCACGGGACGGCGTTCGATCAGTCCGCAATCGAAGTCCCGATGACGCCTGTCCTGATCGAGGCCAAGACACGGTCCGAACGCATGGCGCATGTCCGCGACGACATCGCGTGCTATCCGACCAACGCGAATTACACGATGATCGCGAACAACATCGTGGCCGCCGCGCGGGAACTCCGGACGCAGAACGCGACCCGCAAAATCCTGTTTGTGCTGACCGATGGCGAATGCCTGTTTGACGGTGAAGGTCTAGCCGCTGCCTGCGCCGTCGCGAAAAAGATGGGCGTGACCGTCGTCGGCATCGGGTGCCAGCAGCGTCTGGACCCGCGAGCATGGCCGATCAAGGTGGACGTGTTCAACCTGTCGACCCTAGCAAGCGTCACCCTCAAGGAACTGGCGAAACTGCTGGGTTGATAGCGCCAGAGCGCCGCACGCGAGACCGTGCGGCGCTTCGCGGTGTCAATCCCGACGCCACCAGACCGAGAGAGAACCGAACCATGATCGAACGCTTTCGACCCTCTATCCGCGCCGCATGCGAGACCGTCGCGGAACTCATCGCCCTAGCCCTTTTCGTCGCGCTGATCGCGCTTGTCGCCATGGTGCTCTCATGAGCAGCCCCTATGGCAAGACGGCGCTGGACCCGATCACGGTGCACGTCGTGCTCGACATCGTGATCGAAGCCATTCGCGACGCCCAGCTTCAGACGCTCGAACCGCGCGACGAGATCCGCCGCGCGCAAGTGGACCTGTTCTGCAAGACAATGGACGCGCTGGGACGCGCCTTCACCCAACTGCGAAAGGATCTCACCGAATGCTAACGCAAGCCCTCCCCCACATTCTGCCCATGGAGAGCGTCGCGCGCCTGCTAGCCCAACAGGGACACCGCGCCACGCTGGACGAACGGGAACCCCTCTACCTGCTGGTGACGCACGGCAGGACCGCCGCGACCTTCCGCACATGGGCAGGCGACGGCATGGTGACGCTGCACGGCCTGCGGCGTTTCCTCGAAGCCGAGAGCGCCGAGAGCACCGCCCGCCGCTGACGGCACGACGCAGCGCACCCCGCGCCCACAGCCCGCACGGTTCTCCGCCGTGCGGGCTTTTTCATGTCCCCGCCGTCCCGGACAACCACGCCCCCACGCGACCACTCAAGCCCGCCCACCGCCGCGCGAGCACGCGAGCCGCCGCAGCGCCGCCCCGATCAGCCCCTTCTTCAAGCCCAAACCCGGCTCTGGCCTTTTGACACAGACACCGAGGCTTTTGGCACACCCATGTGTGGGGCGTTTTCCCAACAGTATCAAACACTTAACCCGTGTTTGCCCACTTTGACACGCGTCACACGCGCGTCCAACCTTTATATATTACGTATATAAATATTATTTATTATTATTTTTATTATTATTTATTTCTCTCTCATATGTTTACCTTCTTATATAAGTGTGACAGTGTGACAAGATAATATATAAGATAGAAAAATCAATGACTTAACCCCGACACACACCCCCTGTCACAGGATGGCACAGACACCTAAGCGTCTGTGCCATCTCGAATTTCCAACCCGCGCCCCCGCTCACCCTTCGAGCATGCGAGGCCCGCCTTCCTTCTCCCACAGCGCCCTCAGCAAACCCGGATCTGAAGGAAGCCCGGCGCTTCCGCGTCCTACGCTCCACAGCCGGGACCGATGCTCACCGACGAGACGCTGCGCGTGTTCCGTCAGCCGCTCGCACCCCATCGCCTTCATCGCCTCGTTGATCGCCGTCGATGTCAGCGGCTTGCCTCCGGTCAGGTTCCGGGGACGGCGCGACCACATCGCAGCCAACTCCGCCGAGGCGACCACCGTCCGAACCCCGTCGTCTCGCATGTTCTCGATCGTGTCCGCGATCCACTGCGCCTGATCGCTCGACGCTTGGTAGGCCACCTGCGCCTTGTGTCCCCGCGTGTCCGGCGGGCACGTCTTCGGATCGAACAACCCCGCCTTCACCGTGCGCCACCTCAGCCACGACGCCACGAGCCGCAACCCTTCATCCCGCGTCGGTCCCCCAAAGAGGAACTTCGCCAGATCGGCGTACTCGTCCGGCAATCCCTTGGCCCGGTCATCGATCACGGTCGGCCAGAACCTCCGATCATCCCATGGAATGTCCACGGCTCCGGGATGGTTCGAGAAACTCACGACCGTCGCCAAGTTGGGGATCTCCCACACCGGCTGGAACTTGCCATTCACCCCGTGCCACTCGGGAGGGGCGGCGGCGATCGTCTTCAGCCGCTCATAGATCGCCTTGCGTCCGAACAGGCTCAACTCCTGAAGCACGATCAACTTCCGCGGAAGCCAGTGCGCGTTGAACTGCCCTTCCAGATCCGTCATGGTCACGTCGGCGTGGTTTCCCTCACCGACACCCCACTTCAGGGGCAACAGCGTCAAGTCCTTGCCCACGCCTTGCGGCCCGATCGTCAGCCAGATCCAGTTGATCTTCACCTCCGGGTGCTGAAGCGTCAGGCTCATGATGTCCAAGATGCACTCCAAGACATCCGGGTCCGGGAAGTTGATCCGCATCCGCCGCAGCCACGGCTCGATGTCCTTCTCCATCACCACGCCCCGCAGGGCAAACCCCGTCCTGCCCTCGTACAAATTCGCCAAGATCAGCTTGCTACGGGGATGCGTGACGAACTCCTTCTGTCCCGGCCAATAGGTAATGTCCTCGACGACGCGCCCGCCCTGATCGTGGAACATGGTCTCGGCGTTCTTCTTCGAGCCCTCGCCCGTGGACACGACCTTGCGTGCCGCCACCTTGAAGCCCTTCGGCGTCCAGAGGCTCTTGGTCACCCGCTCCAAGAACCGATCTTGGGCACGCACATAGACAACCCGCGAGAGAATGTCCTTGTCCCACGTCACGAAGCCCGCGCTCGGGTCCACCTTCTCGGCGGGGACAGAGTACACTCCATCCTCTCCACTCAGGATCTCTTCCACATCCTCGGGACGCGCGGCACCCAACGCCTCAAGCGTCCAGCCGTTCATGATCTCGTCGGCGGTCAAGCCCAGCGGCTCGCCCACCTGCCGCGCGATCTCGGTCCGGAACTCCCGGTCAGTCTTCGTCGAACAGCGATGGAAGCAATGAAACCTGCCCGACCCCAAGTACCCCGTCGGTGTCCCCGCCGTCGTGTGCTCGTGTTCCCATGGACACCGGATGTCCACGACGCCCTTGCGGGTCTTGGACTGTCCCTTTACCCATCCCAACAGATCCAACGCGCGGAGATACACATCCGGCTTGTCCAAGTCCGCCGAGCACGTCCCCTGCGCGGCGCTTACGCCCGCCACCTTGCCCTGCGCCAGCGCGTCCTCGTAGAGCCGCACATACTTCTCGACGACATCGTCCTCGATAATGGTGTCGTTGTCGTTCGCTTCCGCAAGCTCCACCTTGTCCAGCATCTTGGAACTCTTGCCGTTGACGCCGCCCGGCAACCTCTGAAGCCGCACCGGGTTCTGTCCACCGCCATCGGTCAACCCCGCGACGGCGAGCCCCTGCTGGAACTTCGCCGCCCGCAGTGGATCACGGATCGGCGTCCTGAGCCGGTACGACCCTTGGTAGTTTCCATTACTCGACTTGAGCAGGACCCTCGGGACACCGAGCGCCGCCTTCACCGTGTTGACATCGAACTTTGTCTCTTGGCGAAAAGACAAATCGTCCAGCATCACGATCGGCATGGCGGCGAACTCTGCCAGAACCCGGCCCACGGCTTTCGGCTTCAGCGCCGACGTGGAATGATAGTGCGCCTTCAGGGGCGTGAACGTCGCGAAATCCACATCGCCCGACAGTCCTTGCCCGTACCAATCCACCTTCCGGGGCGGCGGTGGATCGATCGGCACGTCGACCTGCACCACCCAAATCAGATCGCAGAACTCGTCCCCGTAGAGAAACCTCAAATAATCCTTGTACGACTTGATGTTAGCCACTATCGTGCTCCTGTTCTCTCTCTTGGGTTCGAGAAGTCCTTTGACCCCGGCAGTGCCCCCACTGCCGGGGTCTTTTTCGTCAGGCGTCAGCCGTCATCACCAGCGCCACGGCTCGGAACTCAACGCCCATCTCCGCACGCCCATCGCCCAATTGCGCCTGTTCCGGAAGTCGTTGCCCCGCACGGTGTCAAAGGACACCGGCACGCTGGCTTCGGCGTTGTCTGAAAGGCGGCGGAGGACAATCTTGCGGTGTCGTCCGCCGTTGTCCAGCCGAATAACAGACACCGGGATCTCTTCCTTCTCCAAGAGCGCCCGGAAACTACGAAGAAGCGTTTGTTTGCTCACGGATCGCCCTCCGTTCTTCCTTCATGCGCAGGACCTCACGCTCGGTAGCTTTGCGCAGGGACCTCGGCGACATCCGGACAAGGGGACCGTCTCCCCACATCCGTACCCGTCCCATGCGGACCATCTGGCCCACCTGTCCAAGCCAACGCCCCATGCGCGTGACCACCACCCACCCGGTAAAGTCATCCGGGACAGACCGATCAGTGCTTGGAACTTCCGTCATCGATAACCCCCATCTCTCCCTTGTGGATAATCTTCATCTCGCTCGACGCCTTCTCGAACATCTCGCGGTTGACCGCCACGACGTGCATGAACGGCTTGCGCTCCGGCCCAAGGCCCTCGTCATCGACGGCGGCCCGCATGCGTTCCAGACCCTCGCGGAAGCGCCCCACAACCCCGATCAGGCTGTCCAGCAGGCCCACGTTGAGCGCGACGCCGATGATCACCACCCCGTCCTTGCTCGTGTCGACGGCCTTCTGGATCTCCTCCTTCGTGACCTCCGTCAGCGGGTGGCGAACCTCGTTCCCCAACCCGATCGGAACCGTGATCGTGTCCACGCTCATCGAGCCTTCGATCAGCGACGCGCCGTGCATCATGTTCACCATGTGCCCGGCCCGCTCACGCATCCGCTCGAACGCGTCGAGCCCGATCGTCTTCACGATGTGCATCTTCAGGGCTTCTTCCGTCGAGCCTTCCACGCCCGCGCCCTCAAACAAATCAGTCGACATTTCTTCATCTCCTTGAGGCCCAATCGCCTCGCGATGCCCTCCGATCGCACCGGAGGACACTGGCGAGACGATCAGCGCCCCCACCTGTCCAACAGCATGAGGCCCATCTGCATCAGCCCATAGATGCCAAGGCCCGCCATCACGCCGACGAACACCATCCGCCGACCTTCGTGGTGCCGATTGAACAGGTAGACGATCTGCACGGCGGTGAAGGCGACGAGCAGGAAGATCGCAGTCTCAGCCTTGTCCATCGACCATCTCCTTGGCGGCGTCGGCCGTCGACATCGCGGCGGGCGACACCTCGATCTCGGCCTCGACCTCGGCGGGAACGGTATCGGGCTTCGGGAGATCGAGCAGCTTGTTGACCTCCGTGGGAGAAACCACGAGAGCGTTCGCACGCGGTGCCAACTTCAACTTGTCCAAGACAGGACGCCCTTCCGGCCACGCCTCGCGGAGCGCCTCGACCGAGCGAAACTGCTGGATGAAACGATCCAGCGTCCTCGTCGCCTTGTCCCGGTCCTGCTGGATGCGCTCGCCCTCGGTAAGCAGGTCCTTCACCGGCCCCTCGTACTCTGCCGTCAACTGCAAGCTGACGTGTCCCAGCGGGATCATGAACATCTTGAACGAGTGCATGAGCGTCTTGCTGTAGTGCCGACCGGGATAGATCACGTTGATATGGCTGGCCTTGGCGAACCAAGTGTGCCCGGCTTTGATCATGTCGGCCATCGCCATCCGCATGGCGGGCGAGACGAACCGATCGTAAAGCAACTCCACGAGAGCGTCCTGATCGACGCGATGCGCTTCGACCCGCTCCTTGAAGCTGTACGCAATCGCTGCCCGCACGATTTGGGCGCGGATTTCCTTGGTGAGTGTCGTCTTTTTCGGCGTCATGTGTCCGTCTCCATTCAGGACTTACTTGGCAGTGGCGACCCGGTTGACTGCGTTCGTGAGGTGCGCCGGGACATGCACCCCATAGTTCCGGGTGACAGTGGCGACACTGTCCCCCAAGACACCTGCGACCAGCCAGACATCGACGCCGTTCCTCAACATGAGGGTGGCGGCTGTCCTGCGCAGATCGTGTATTCTCAGCCACGGGTAGCCCGCGTCCTCGACGAGCCGCCGGAACGAGTTCCGGACATCGCCGCCAGATCCGAGCACAAACCCCGTCGTGTTACCTGAGTGCCCCTGCGCGACCATGGCCTCCATCAAGAGGGGCTTCAGGCGGTTCGCGATGGGGACGATGGCGCGTTTCTTCCGGGACACCCTCACGTTCGGATCGTTGAAGTCGATCGTCCCATGGACAAAATCTACCCGATCCCATGTGAGTGTCTCGATGGCTTCCTTCCGAGCCGCCGTGTCGAGCGCGATCGCCACGAAGAGACCCGCCCGTCGACCGGGAGACTTCTTGCCCTGCCGCCAGTCGCGGACGGCGTGTTCCCACAGCGCCTTCTCCTGCGCTTCGTCCAAGAACGTCTTCCGGGGAGGACTGTTGGCGGGCATCTGGATCACCGGCACCAAGTCCTGCGAGATGATCCGTTCCCGGACACACCAGTTCGCCGCCGCCAACAGCGCGCCCAACTCGCGCCGGACCGTTCCGTCCTTCACTGCCGCGCGGTGTTGGCGGTATTCCGAGACAATGGTCGGCGTGATCTCGGTCAGGGCGAACCCGCCCAAGAACGCCCGGATCTGCTTGAGGGACCAAGCCTGCGCGTCCATCCGGGTGCGCTTGGCGATGTGGCCCCGAACGTAAGCGTCGACCACGTCCCGGACATAGACCTTCGCGGCGGCGTTGACCCCGGCGGCAAGCTGCGCGTTCAGCCATGCCGCCCGGAAAGCACGCGCCTCAACAAGATTTCGTGTGCGCGTCGAGACGGTGCGGGTGCGCCCGTCCTTCTCGGTCCATCGGATTTCGTAGTAGCCCGTCCGGGCCTTTCGCAATGTCGTTCGCATGTCTCCACGTACTCCAAGAGGGTATCCAGTCTGATCCTCACCGGGCGGCCGGGGATGAACCGCAGCGCCCCGTTCTTGCGAAGCCGCGCAACCGTCCGGGTGCTGACCCGGAGAAGTTCCGCAGCCTCGTCTTCAGTCAGCAGCGTCGGCCCGGTCTTCATCGGACACCAACTGCATGATCGCGGCGGCGACCTTGAGCGAGACCAGCTTGTTCAAGACGACATGGACCTTGTCCATGTGTCCATGAACCGCCGTGATCTGGATCGCCGGGGCTTCCCGATCGACCGTCGCCGCGAAGACGCTCGGAGCCAACTCCTCGGGCGTCGTGCCAAGCGCCGTCGCCAGCGCCCGGAGATTGTGAGGCTCGGGGATGGAACGCCCCCGCTCATACTGTGAGATCCGGTCCCGGTTGCGGGCGACATCATAGCCCCTCGCATCCTTCGTCGTCCCCCATATGGCTCGGGCAAGGTCGCTCTGAGACATTCCCCGCGCCATACGAAGATCGTGAACCCGCCGCCCGAACTCCTGCATCTGGATCTGTTCGGGGCCGTCGAGGCCCCCGGCTGGCGGCACGCGCCTTATTGGTCTGGCACTCATCCTTCGATCACACTCCTACTCGTCAGCCGCATCGCGATCATATCCGCATGATCTGACCATCTTGTCAAGTGTTGTCGCGTGTCGGGCATTTTCGACGGACAAACTTGACAGGCTGAATATCCTACCGCATCTCTTGTGCATGCCTGTCCCGAAGCTCGACACCACGCATGTCGTCTGGAACACCACCGCGATCCTGTCGCGGGCGGGCGGTTCCCCGTCTGCGATCAAGGAACTCCTCGCGGCGCAGGGCTTCGCCACCCCCTCGGATCTGGCGCTCTACCAGTGGCATCACCGCCGGAAGATCCCGGACAAGTGGGTGCCGACCCTCGTCTGGTGCGTCCTCAACGCGAAGCGGGCGCAACTTTCGGACCTTCTCGTAAAGAGGACACCGCGCGCAGCATGACCCGTTGGCTTGGCGTGGACCCCGGCCTGACGGGTGCGGTCGCTCTCTTCGACGACGAGACCAAGGCCCTCGTGGTCCGGGACCTCCCGACCTTTGTCACCAAGCACGCCAAGAACAAGACCAAGACCAGTCTGGATCTCTCGGGCGTTCTCGAACTGATCCGGACCCTCAACCCCACGCACGCCATCATGGAGGATGTCCACGCCATGCCGGGGCAGGGCGTCGTCGGCGTCGCCCGGTTCATGCGCTGTGCAGGACAGTTGGACATGGCACTGGCGGCGCTTCGCGTTCCCGCCACCTACGTGTCCCCTGTCGTCTGGAAACGTGCGCTCCAAGTGCGCGGCGAAAAAGACGACGGCCGCCAGCGCGCCCTCCAACTCTTCCCGGATCAAGCCTCCGTGTTTTCACGTAAGAGTGATCACAACCGCGCCGATGCAGCATTAATCGCATTTTTCGGCGCGGCCCACCTTGACAGTCCGTTCTAGTCTGTCATGTTTTGTACTGTTACGCGAACGACGAGAACGACGAGTTTACGAAATGCCCCATTCCCTCCGCCCCTATCAGCGGGCAGGTATCGACTTCCTCAAGGCCCTCGACTTCGCCATGCTCGGCGACGAACCCGGCCTCGGGAAGTCGGCGCAGGCGCTCACTGCCGCCGCCGAACTGGACCTCGATGTCGTCATCTTCTGTCCTGCCATCGCCCGTGTGTCGTGGGCGCAGCAGATCGAGAAGTGGTTTCCGGAGCCCAAGCGGGCCAGCGTCTACAGCTATGACAGCATCGGCCTGAAGACGAACCGTGGCCTTCGCGACGACATCGCCCGCACCATCGGGACGCGCGGTGTCGCCGTCATCCTCGACGAGGCACACTACCTCAAGAGCACCGGCGCGAACCGGACCATGGCGGTCTACGGGAAGGGCATCACGGGGCAGAACGACGCGCTCATCGCCAAGGCCGAAGCCGTCTACGCCCTGTCGGGGACCTTCGCGCCGAACCATCCCGGCGAGTTGTTCCCGCACCTTCGGGTGGCGGGCGTGACGGGTCTCACGCGCATGCAGTTTGAAGACCGCTACTGCAACGTCCGGGGCACCATCTATGGTCGCCAGATCACGGGTGCGAAGCGGGACAAACTCCCCGAACTCAAGACCCTGATGAAGCATATCCTCCTTCGGCGGCGCAAGACCGACGTGGCGCAGGAACTCCCGGCCCTGTCGTTCAACGAAGTCGGCCTCGATGTGGGCTTCAAGCACACGGGCACCATCGCGCAGGGCATCGTCAGGAGCCTTGAGGAAGGCAAGGACGAATATGTCCTCGAAGCACTCTCGAACCCGCGCTCCATCACGTCGCAGGCGCTCTCGACCTCGCGGCGTGAACTCGGTCTCGTGAAGGCGGACGCCGCCGCCGACTGGATCGGTTCACAGAACTTCCGGAAGGTGATCGTCTTCGCGTGGCACAAGGAAGTGATCCAGCGCCTTCAGGTCCTTCTGGCGGGCATGTCGCCCGCCATCGTGACCGGCGAGACGCCGCACGCTGAACGCGCTCGCGCCGTCGATCGCTTCCAGAACGACCCCGAATGCCAAGTCTTCATCGGCAACATTCTCGCGGCCGGGACGGCGATCACGCTGACCGCCGCCTCGAACGTCGTCATCGTCGAGCCGTCCTACGTGCCCGGCGAGAACTACCAAGCCGCGTGTCGTGCGCACCGCATCGGCCAGCACGACGCCGTCACCGTGTCCTTCCTCTATGCCGACGACCCCCTCGACCGGGCGATCGCTCGCATCCTCACGAGGAAGACGCGGGACATCGCCGAACTCTTTGAATGATCGCGCAACAGGAGAACCCCATGTCGATCCGTGTCGAAATCACCGCCAACAGCGCCGACGAACTCGCGGGCATCTTGAGCCGCCTCGGCGCGCACCTCGCACCGAAGAGCACCCTCAAGCCGGTCGCGAACCCCGTCCCCTCGGCGCACAACGTCGCTGCCATGGTCGACGTGCAGCCGATGGACGAGGGCGACGAGATCGAGGCGAGCGACGCCAGCACGATGCCTGCCTACGAGAACGACGAAGAGGCGGGTGTCGCCCCGGCGGCTCGCGGTCGCGGCCGTCCGAAGGGCTCGAAGAACAAGACGAGCGCCACCTTCGAGGAGCAGGCCCCGGCCACGCCTCCCGCCAAGCCCACGGCGGAGATCCTGAAGGAAGCCATCGCCCTGAGCCATGAACTCTTCAACCGTGGACACGATGTCCAGAAGAAGGTTCTGGCCTTGCGCGAACGCTTCAAGGTCCAGAAGTTCGTGGACATCAAGCCCGAAGACGTGAACGCCTTCAGCGAGGCGCTCGCCGCCATCGACGAAGACAGCAAGCCCAAGGACTGATCCCCGCCATGGGCGCTCTCGTGTCCGACTGTTTCACCATCGATTTTCCGGGCGGGCGGATGCTCTACATCACGCCTTGGCACCGGGACGGCCTCACGGGTGCCTCGGCACTCGCGACCGGATGGCGGCCCTACAGTTGGACACGAGACTTCTACTACGCGGAGAAGTTCGCGTCGTTCAAATCCGCCCAAGCCTTCGCCATGTCGATGATGTCCCACAACGACTGGTACGTTCGCGCCCACTACGTTCACCCGCCCGCCCCTATCGGAGTTGCCTGATGCCCGGCATTCATTCCAAGTTCGGCGCGTCCTCGGCCAAGCGGCTCCTCGCCTGCCCCGCGTCCTACGGTCTGACCGAGAAGGTCAACCCCCCGAATACCTCCTCGAAGTTTGCGGACGAGGGGACGGTCGCGCATGCCCTCGCCGAAGATCGCCTCGCGGGGGACAACAAGATCGCCGTCGGCGACACGCTCGCGCCGACCCCCGGTGTCCCGATCACGATCGATCAGGACATGGCGGACTATGTGTCCACCTACACCGACTACGTGGAACTCCTGAAGACGCTCGGATACCAAGTCTTCCTTGAGCAGCAGGTGTCCCCGGCGTGGCTGTGGAACGAGCACATCTCCACCACGCCGCCCATCCCGCTCTTTGGGACGGCGGACTGCATCGCGTGGAACGAAGAGACGGGGTCCCTCGTGATCGCCGATCTCAAGTTCGGGCGCGGCGTCCCGGTCGACGTGGAGTGGAACCCGCAGCTTCTCTACTACGCCCTCGGCGCGATGCGTTTCCTCGCCGACAAACTCGGCAAGCACTTCGTGGTGGACATGATCGCGGGGTCTCCCCCTGTCCTGAAGTCTGTCCGTACCACCATCGTCCAGCCGCGCGCTCCCCACCCTGATGGCCCCGTCCGGGAGTGGATCTACGACCCCTATGGCGTCGTGCAGTGGGGCACGAACACGCTGATGCCGGGTGTCCGGGACGCCGTCGAGGTGCCTTACGAGAAGCAGCGCATGGAGGCGGGCGATCATTGCCAGTTTTGTCCTGTCCGTGCCCATTGCCCGGAACTGATGAAGCTGGCGGCAAGCATGGCCGCCGCCACGTTCGACCCCTCGGAGATCATCGAGGAAGAACTCCCCGAACTCCTCGTGAAGGCGGACGCCGCCGAACTCTGGATCTCGGCCATCCGGCACTTTGCCCACGGCAAGATGCTCGACGGCCACGAGGTGCCCGGTTTCAAACTTGTCGCGAAACGCGCCACACGCAAGTGGACAAACGAGGACGAAGTCGAAGAGATCCTGTCGAAGCATGGCCTCGGCGAGAACCTCACGCACGATCGTTCCCTGCGCACCCCGACGCAGGTCCTCAAGCATGCCAAGGGCAATCGCGCCCTGACCGACGCGCTCAACGAGCGCATCGCCGCCGTCTCGTCCGGGACGACCATCGCCCCGGACAACGACCCGCGCCCCGCCGTGTCCCCTCGTCGCTCGGCGGATGACGTGTTCACTGATGACGAGATGACGGAGTAGAAACATGGCCCACGACTTCAAGTCGCCGCCCGGCGTCCTGTCGTTCCCGCACCTCTTCACCCCGAAGCCGCGTGCGCAGGGGCGTCCCCCTGAATATTCCCTGTCCCTGATCTTCTCGCCCAAGGACATGGACCACAAGAACTGGCAGGCGATGAAGCAGGCGATCTACGACGCCGCCGCTGACGAGTTCGGCGCGGACAAGGTCAAGGACCCCCGCTTCATGCAGACCCTCGATCTCCCGATCCGCGAGGCGGAGAAGAAGAACTACGAGGGCTACCTGCCGGGACACAAGTACATCTCGGCGTGGTGCAAGGAAGCCCCGCAGGTCATCGACCGCGAGCGTCTGCGCATCGTCGACCAGTCGCGTGTCTTCGCCGGTCAGCGTGCCGTGATCTCTGGCCGTGCTTTCGGCTGGACGAACTCGGGCAAGAAGGGCGTGTCGCTCTTCCTCGAACACGTCTGGATCGTGAACGAGAACATGCCGCGCATCGACGGTCGCAAGGCGGCGCATGAGCGCTTCGCCGACGACGAGATCGAGGACGCGATCACGAACGACGATCTGCCGTTCTGATCTGACGAGTAGTTTCCGCCCGGATGCACACGGGCGGACCGCTGCCGGGGGTGCTTGCGAGCCTCTCATCACGGTGAGGGTGGACCCTGAGTGATCTTGGTCTCGGCCCCGGCAGCACCCCTTCTCACACCCAAGGAAGACACCCCATGTCCTACGATACCCTCAAGCCCTCGGCCCTGTCCGATCGCGTTTTCGGTAGCGGCGTTGCGTCCGGAACGGCACACGCTTTCCCGTCGCCCTCGCCGATCATCAACCGCGCTCCTGAAACGTTCCCGCCCCCGCCTAGCGAAACCCGCATGGACGCGATCAGCCGCGAACTTCAGGCGCTCTTGCTTCAGACCGACGAGGTTCTCGCCTCGACGATCACTGTCCGGACGCGGCTCATTGGGCTCCCCGAAACCAACGTGGCCCGCCCTGAAGGTGCGCCGATCGACCGCCAGCGTCACGATCAAGGGATGCTGGACAGCATCGTCGCCTTCATCGCGCAGGCGCGGATGACGCTCATCTCGACCCGCGCCCATCTGGCTGAACTCGAACGGCAGACTGCGTGATGTCCGAGCGCACCTACATCGTGATCCGGGAGAGCGAGCGGCGCTTCGTCGTCGCTCGCCGCCGCCTCGGCGGTGAGACCTACAACGCCCTGTGTTGGGCGAGCAACGAGATCGCGGCGGTCGAGATCGCCGCCGCGCTCAACGCGAACAAGGACAAGCTGGACAGCGAGAAGGCGCGGCTGAACGCGATGGTGGTGAAGCCATGAGTGAAGGGCGGAAGGACGACCAAGAGAAAGACCGGCTGGACCTCCTTCCGCCCGAACTCCTGTTCGCCGTCGGGCGTGTCCTGACCTATGGCGCGGTCAAGTATGCACCGCGCAATTGGGAGAAGGGGATGGCGTGGGGGCGCGTCTTCGGCGCGCTCATGCGGCATATGTGGGCATGGTGGGGCGGCGCGCAGCCGACCTCCAAGAACTTTCTCTTCGGCGACTTGGACCCGGACACGAAGTTCTCGCACCTCTGGCACGCCGGGTGCTGCATCGCCTTCCTCATCGCCTACGAAGATCGCGGGATCGGGATCGACGACCGCCCCGCATGACGCCCACGTTGGAGACGAACCCATGGACACCGACAAGTTCGAGCGCGAGGACTTCCTCGCCGCGATGGCCGAGCACCTGAAGAAGGCGGGTTACGCCGTCACGCGCCCGGCGAGCCTTAACCCCAAGCACTTCAAGCCTGCGCCCCCGCCGCCGCCGCCGCCAGCGCCCGTGGTGTCCGAGCCGACGTGGTCCGCGCGCTTCGAGATGACCCTCTCTCCGAAAGCGCACCCCCTCGAAGCCATCGCCAAGGCGTTCGACATCCCGCGTGCGGATGTCGGACAGTTCGTGACGCACAACTTCGTCAAGGTGACCTTCGCGCCCGACCTTGTCCGCAACGCCGTCAAGATGGTGGTCCAGTTCCGCGTGGCGGCCTTCGCCGGTCCGCGCATCTATCGGGACACGACGGCGGTGACGGACGAGTTCATCAGGGTCACCGAGCGCATCCGGCAGGTGTGGGGTCTCAACAGTCTTTCGGGCAAGTCTGCGCCGCTTGGCGGCAACGCACCCACGCATACGGTTTTCGACGACGCCATGGACGCGGCGGGCGTCAAGCATCATCTCGCAACCCCCACGGTGCGGACCACGAACAGCACGGCAATCACGCCATCGCAGCCGCCGCCGGACTTCTATCCGTTCGACCTCGACAGACTTCTCGTGGACCCCACGGCCCCGCGATCGGCGGCAATGAAGGCGGCCTTCGAGCAGGCCCGCCAGCAGGCATGGGCGGACGCGGAAGCGCAACGGCGCGCGGCGGCGAAAGTCGTTCTCGACCATCTCGTGCAGGAGGCCGCCGACGAGCAGCACAAGGCGGTGCAGGACGCGCTCTTCAAGGACATTGTCGACGAGGAAAACCCATGACGCGCACCAGTACAGAAGACATGAAGACGACCATCAGCAATCTCCGCTTCGATCTTCGCAGGGCGGAAGACGAACTCGCCGAGACGCAGAAGCAGTTCGACAAGCACGTAAGGCATCACAGCGAAGTGGTGGTCCACTACAAGCGGATCATCGACAGCCTCAAGGACGAGATGGAGTTTCGCAGGAACGCCACCATCGTGTTTTCCATTATCGCGCTGGCGCTCGTCATCGGCTTTTCTTGGGGACACTGATGAGCATCCCGCTTGCACGTCAGCGCCTCCGTGAGGTGATCGAGAAGACGGACCCCGTCACGGCGGCTTTGCTCCGGGACATCCTTCCCCTGATGTACCGCCGCACGCGCGTGAAGCAGGCACGGGCCAAGGCTCGGCCCATCACGCCGACGCTCGCGCGGCAGATCCGCCAGTTCGCCGCGCGCCATCCGGACCTGCCCAACAGGGAGATCGGTCGCGTGTTCGACGTGGACGGCGGGCGGGTGTCCGAGGTCTTGCAAGGAGACAGAACGTGAGCGTCCTCCACATCGACTTCGAGACGGCGTCCACCGTCGACCTGCGCCGCACGGGTGCCCACATCTATGCGGGCCACGGGGACACGAAGGTCCTCTGCATGGCCTACGCCTTCGGCGACGACCCCGTGTCGGTCTGGACGCCCGCCCATCCGTTCCCGCAGCAGGTCATCAATTGGGTGCGCAACGGCGGCCCCGTGGCGGGCTGGAACGTCGCCTTCGAGCATGTGATCTGGAACACGGTCCTCCGTCGGATGCTCGGGACGAGCGTCATCCCCTATCTGGACATCGAGCAACTCGAAGACACCATGGCGCAGGCGGCCTATTGGGGCCTGCCCCTGTCGCTGGACATGGCGGCCAACGCCCTGCGCACCAAGAACCGCAAGGACAAGGCCGGACACGCCCTCATGCTTCGCATGTGCCGCCCGCGCGCCGTCCAACAGGGAACCCCGATCTGGTGGCACGAGACCGACGAGGACAAGTATCAGGCGCTCGTCGACTACTGCATGGTGGACGTGAAGGTCGAGCGCGAGATCGCGAGCCTTCTGCCGCCGCTCCCGCCGGACGAGCGCCGGACGTGGCGGATGGACCGCGAGATCAACGACCATGGCGTCTGTGTCGACCTCAACCTCGTCGAGAGACTTTCCGCCATCGTCGATGAAGAGAAGCGCCGCCTCACGGCTCGGCTTCGCGTGGTGACGGACGGTGCCGTCACCTCCGTGTCGAACCCCGGTCTTCTCCAACTCTGGCTTCGCGGGCAGGGCGTCGAGACGGACCTGCGCAAGGACACCCTCGCCGCGCTCATCCCGACGCTGCCAGACGGCAAAGTCCGCGACGCCCTCATGATCCGCGCCGAGGCGGCGAAAGCCTCCACGGCCAAGCTGCGCGTCCTCCGTGAGGCCACCAACATCTACGGCATCATGCGGGGCATGCTGCAATACTACGGGGCCAACCGGACGGGGCGCTGGGCGGGGCGGCTTTTCCAGCCACAGAACCTTCCTCGCCCCTCGATCAAGAACCCGCTCGCCGCCGTCAAGGTGATCGAGGCTGGCGGCGACGCGGAAGCGCTGGACACACTCTTCCCCGTCGCGCCCATGAGCGTCGTGTCCTCGGTTCTGCGCTCGTGCCTCATCGCGTCGCCGAACTGTCTTCTCTTCTCGGCGGACCTCTCGCAGATCGAAGCGCGCGTGATCGCTTGGCTGGCAGGCCAGCGGGACATCCTCGATGTCTTCCGCCGGGGCGAGGACATCTATGTCTACGCCGCGAACAAGGTCGGCTCGAACGATCGCCAGTACGGGAAGGTGCAGGTCTTGGCGCTCGGCTTCGGGATGGGGCCGCCCAAGTTCCAGACGACCGCCGGGACCTACGGCATCCGCCTGTCCCTGCGCGAGGCGGAGGAAGGCGTCTATGCGTGGCGGCAGAACAACGAGCACATCGTGAAGTTCTGGTACGCCTGCCAAGAGGCCGCCACGGCGATCGCGGACGGCGAGGCGCGGGTGCAGGTGGGACACGTCACCTTCTTCCGGGTGAAGAACCACATGGCGATCCAGCTTCCCTCGAAGCGCACGCTCTTCTACCGGAACATCCGCGTCGAGCCGCAGGCGAACGGCCGCGACGCCGTCACCTATGACGGGGTGAACCAGTACACGAAGCAGTACGGGGCCTGCCGGACCTATGGCGGGAAGCTGGCGGAGAACATCACGCAGGCGGTCGCTCGGGACGTGATGCGGGACGCCATGCTGGCCTTCCACGACACCAACGCCCTCAGCGGCGAGCGCCTCGTCCTGTCTGTCCACGACGAGGCGATCGGCGAGGCCCCGGATCATCTCGCCGAGGACGCGCTCGCGCGGCTTCTGACGTTGATGCGGACGCCGCCGTCGTGGGCACCGGGTCTTCCGGTCAACGCCGAAGGCTGGGTTGGCAAGCGCTACCGCAAGTGAGGGAGGGAACAATGACCGATGTCGCGAAAATCCGCGCTGAGTTGCGCACCAACAAGAACCGGCACCTGTACGGCTACGAACTGACCGCCATCCTCGACGCCTTCGACGCGGCCGAGCGCGAGCGCGACGAGGCGAAATGGCTTGTGGACGTGGGGGCCGGTGAGATGGCCTTGCTCGACCTTGAGGTGGAAAAGACGAAGCGCGAGCGCGACGAGGCGCGGGCTGCACTCGCCACGGCGCGACGGAACGCGCTGGAAGAGGCCGAGAAGGTTCTCACCGACATGTCGGAGGCCAGCATGAAGGAGGCGTTGGCCGCTCCGCCTAGACGGGCGGACATACTGGAAGGCCATGCGTTTGTTCTGGGCGTAGCCGGGCGGATGATCCGGATATTGAAGGACCGCACGCCATGACTGAGCGCTATCGCTGCGAAGAGTGCGACGAGATCAGCAACGCTGACGAGATCGACGTGGTGGTCGATCCGCGTCGAGAAGACAACTCGTGGTCCGTCTGCCCCCATTGCCGGGCGGCGGATCACTTCGCCCGCGTCTGCGCAGACCCCGACTGCACGAAGTTCGCGACGATCGGGACGCCGACGCCGGACGGCTACAAGTGGCTTTGCTACGAGCACGGATCGCCGTTCCTGAAGTCGTGAAACTTCAGCGTGACCGCCGGATTTCAGCGGCAGTTTTGTCGCCCAACGGAAGGTTCTGTCACGCGGATTTCAGGGAATGTCCCGGACAAGACACAGGACAACACTCCCTTGGTAAGGGAGAGGTCGAGAGTTCAATCCTCTCCAACAGCACCAGATTTCCGGGGCTTTCAGCGTGTCCGTCGGTGAACGGACACGCTGAAGTCCAGCGGTAATCGATCACGCCGTAACGACGGCAGCATCCTCGACGCGACGCCAGTCGGTGCCGTTCCACGTCACCAGAACGCCCGTGCCCGCACCGGCACCCTGCGCACCCTGACGACCATTGGACGCCCAAGCGATGTCACCCGGCGCGAGCGTCGGGAGGGTGGTGGTGTTCGGGAGGGTGGCGACGGTGTAGACGCCGACGTGATACTGAGTGGAACCACGGTGAGCGAGAGGCATTTGTCTTCTCCTATCAGTGTTCTGTCCTGCGCAATGCAGGACACAGATTACGCCAGAACAGTAGCACCGTCGTCGACACGACGCCACGCGGTGCCGTCCCAATAGACGAGGACACCCGTGCCTGCGCCCGAACCTTCAGCGCCCTTGCGGCCGTTGGAGGCGTAGGCCATGTCGCCCGCAGCCAGCGTGCTGATCTGCGCGACGGTCGGGAGATTGGCGACAGTGAAGACGCCAAGATGGTACTGGACGACACCCTTGAGTGTAACCGGCATGGATCAATCCTCCTGCGCTTGCCGTTCACGTTCACGCTCGGCGCGGAGACGTTCCTGCCGACGACGTTCTTCCGGGGACATAGCACGCTGACGCTCTTCGCGCTCGCGCTTCTTCACCGTGCTGTCCTTCTCGCCCACGAGAGCCGTGGCGAACTTGTCCGCCGCGCCCGGCGACGTTCCTCCGAGGATCGCCAGCGTCGCGGCACCACTGGTCAGCGGGCCGCCCGGCAGCGCCGCCGCGAAACTCCCGATGAGAAGGTTCCCGAAGAGGCGATAGCTGTCCTTGGCGAAGCTGTACTCGGTGTTGTTGGTCTTGTCCGAGTTGTTCCCGACGAGGTTCATCGCCGACTGTGCCCATCCCAGCACGGTCGCGCCATAGGGACCGGCGGCGAGCGCGGTGAGGTCGCGCTGGTAGCGCACGCCCTGATAGGCTTGGTAGATCGGGTCGAACGGCCCCAGCGCGCCCGAACGCGAGAAGGCGAGGCCCGCCAGCCAAGACAGGAGTTCGCCCTCCTTCTCGCGGCGCTCCCACTCGTCGCCGTTCAGGAGGAACTCGCGGCCGACCGTCGTGATGAACTGCGCGATGTAGATCGGCAGAAGGCCCATGAAGAGGAAGTAGGCGGCGTTCTGCGCGGCTGCTTTCGAGCGGGCTTCGCCAAGGCTCTCACCCATCTGGACACGGAGTTCCACGTCGCGGCGATAGTTGTTGAGCGCCCGGAGATGGAAGTTCCGCGCGAAGGTATAGGCGAAGGTCAGGAGGCCGAACGGGGTGCGGCCCCACGTCGTCGAGGCGAGGCGCGGCTTGGTGGTCTTGTCCGGCGTCTGGATCACGCTGAAGGTGAACTCCCGCGCCGCCGCCGCGTAGGCTTCGCCATAGGGCGTCCCAAGATGCTCCATCATCGCGCCCGGCTTGCCGCCGTTCGTGTCGTCGAGCAACTTCTTGAGCGCCTTGAAGTCGCTCTCCTTGAAACCAAGTTCGGCGAGTTCGCTCTTGGCGCGGCCCTGATCGAGCCCCGTCCCGTTCATCGCCGTGTCCAGCGTCCGGGACAGGAAGCGCGGGAAGATCCTCAGCGACGCCTTGTACTGCGCGTTGGTGATCGGGGTCTGAAGGTTGCGCTGCATGAAGTTGGACAGGAGGCGGTTCCACTGGACGTAGCCGCCCTGCTGGTAGTCCATCATCATCTGCGTCGCCTGCTCGGTATAGGCGTTGGCGACGATGCCGATCGCCTCGGCGAACGCCTGCAAGTCGGCCTTGTTCCGACGGTCAAACGGCAGCGCCGACGTGAGGTAGCCGCCCATGAGGCGCATGCTGTCCCCGAAGTTCTTCATCCGGAACATGGAAAGCATGGGCTCGGGCAGCGCCGTGTAGACCACGCGCCCAAGAAGGACGATCGCCCCGGCGGACTGAAGCGTCGTCGCGATGCGGATGTCCTCGGGCGGAGAAGCATTACCGCCCATGCCCGTCTCGCGCTGGACATGTTCGCGCATGCCCCGGATGTCCTCGGGGTTCGCGCCAGCGCGCATCGCCTCGGTGAGGAGCATTTCAAGACGGTTCACTTCGTCCGTCTTCGTGAGTTCTTGGATCGCCTCGGTCTTGGACAGGCCCTTGCGGCGGCGCTCGCTTTCGATCTCGGGGCGCGTCCGGACATAGGCGTCGTAGTCGGTCGCCGGTCCGCCGCCGAACCGCTTCACATACTCGGTCTTCCGGGTCATCGCGAAGGTATAGGCATGCGCCGCCGCGATCGGATCGTCGATGTAGAAATCTTTCAGGAGACGATCGGCGATCGGCGGCAGGGAGCGCTCGCGCGTGAACGAGGTGTTCGGGCCGAGCGTGTCGAACGTCATGCTGTCGCCGAGCAAGATCCGTTCGAGATAGATGTTCGCGTTGTGCGAACCGTAGAACGGCTGCAACTCGGTGATCAGATCAGTGATGGCGTCCTGCAAAGCCTGCTCGTCGATCGGCGTCGCCTTGAGGACGGCGTCGAGCGCCTTCAGCGCGTCGCTGACCGCCTTCGGGCGGGTTGCCTTCGGGAGGTCACGCGCGATGTCCTTGAGCGCTGCGGCGACCTTCAGGTTGTCCGGGCCAGCCTCGTTGACGATCTCTTGGAACTGCTCCTCGTAGACCTCCGCCGCCTTGGTGCGGAAGCCGTCCGGGTCATTCCAGACCGCCGAGTGATTGAGGATGCGGGACAGGTAGCCCTGATCGCGGACATAGCCGACCTTGACGCCGGCCTCGACCGCCGCGCGATAGACACTGTCCAAGGAACGACGGATCTGCGCCACGGCGGCGCGCTCCTCGTTCGTGAGACCCGCGACACGCGCACCGGCCTCGACGGTCAGGGCTTCACGAAGACGATCGCGCTGCGCCGCGATCTCCTTGCCCTTCGCGCTCTTCGGATCGAAGGGCGCGACTTCCGAGATGCCGTTCGCACGGAGCGCCGACTGGATGCGGGTCATGGTCGCGTCCACCTTCGCCTTGACGGCGCGCGAGAAGGTCTCCTGCTGGAACTCGCCGCGTCCCGGTTCGCGGGCCAACTGCTTGCGGATCGCGCCGAGGAACTGGCCGCCGCGTCCCTTATTGGCGAGTTCGCGCAGACGCATCATGCCAGCCTCGGTCGCGAGGGTGGAGCGGAACAAACGCCCCGTGGCCTGCAAGCCGTTGATGCGCGGGTTGCGCTCGCCCGTTCCGACGCGGGCCTGAAGGGCGTCCACGAACTCGTTGAACACCTCGCGCGGTTCCGTGCTGATCCGCTTCAGGCCGTTGATGGCGGTCTTGACCTCCTGCTGGATTTCCCGAGCCAGCCGCCGTTCGTCGGCGTTGAGGGCGTCCACCTTGATCCAACGGTTCGGGTCGACCAAATCGGACTGATCCGGCGCAATGGCGACGGCGTTCGGGCCGATGGCTTCGCTCGAACGGATGTGATCCATGAGATCATCGAACGCCGCGAAGATGCGAAGACGATCCACGTCCTTCGGGAACGTGTCCCGGAGACGGTTGTCCTGCATGTCCAGATAGGCGAGATTGCCCTTGGTCACGAACCGATTGTCGCCGCCGACCAATTCCATCTTGTATGCGACATACGCCTCGAAGGCGCGGGCGAACATTTCCGCCGGGTTCGTCCAGTAGCCGCCGCCGAAACGCTTCGCGGACTTGTAGTAGTCCGAGCGAGCCTTGAGGATCTTGGACGAGCCGTTGGCGATGGCGTCGAGTTCGGCCTGCGCCTCGATCGCCTTCTGCGTGGGAGCGCCGGTCTTGGGGTTCGTGCTCGACGCATCGACCTGAAGTTTGAGCACCTGCGCCGCCAGCGCCGTGTCCTCGAAGAATAGGGAATTGAGCACCCGCACGAAGCGGTTCGCGAGGTCGTTGTTCTGGACATCCGCGCCCTTGCCGCGCGACCAGACGGAGAGCAACTGCTGGAAGCGCGGCCCCTGATAGACGGCGTTCATCAGCGAGTGATCGAGCGCGTGGCCGTACTCGTGGGCGAAACTGTTCGACCGCCCCGGAATGGTGAGCGTGCGCTTGGCAGGATCGTAGACGCCGAGATAGGGCGTGCGCTTCGTCATGCGCTCCATGGACAGGGTCAGCGTGCCGTTGAGGCCGAGCGCATCCGCCGGGAGCCCGATGGCTTGCTGCATCATCCGGAGGTTCCGGTAGCCGTCCAGCATGTTGTCGATGGCGTCGCGGAGGTTCGCCTTCGAGAGGTTGATGTCCTTGAAACCGAAGTGGTCCTTGAACAGGGCCGCGAGGCGCTTGGCCTGCTCGTCCGGCGACATGGTGACGCCAGCGTCAGGGTCCAGACCGATGTCACGGAACGCCTGCTCGGTGACGGGGTCCCCTGTCGTCGTGGACACGCGGCGGAACGTCGGCGAGTTGCGATCCGCGAGCGTGTCCATCAGCATCGACGGGTTCTCGGGGTCGAACTCGCCGCTGTTGTCCGTGGCAGACTTGATCTGCGTCGGCTCGAAGGCCACGATCTCGTTGACGTTGTCGCCACGTCCGTAGGCGAAGACCCCGTCGTGTCCCTGCGACTTGGCCCACTCGGTGAACTGCGCAGACGCCCTCGCGTTGTTCAGCGTCCTGCTGAACTCGTTGAAGCCGTCACTGCCGATGCCTGCGGCTTCGAGATCAGCCTCAAGTTTCGCTCGCTCTTCCGGCGTCCCGTCGCGCCACTCATAGGGATTGGAGATGGACAGGTACGCCTCGATGACGCGGCCGTCCGTCTCGTCCATGTTCCAGCCGGTCTTGCCGGTGTGCTCAAGAAGGTCGTTCTTGTTGACCGCGAAGTAGGAGCCGCGCCCGAACCACTGGTCGGGGCTTGAGATCGTCGTGTCGAACGCATCGAACTCGGCTTCCGTCCAGTGGTACACCACCATCGGCTCGCCGTTCTCGTCGACCACCCTGCTGTCGCCGAACCAACGCTGGAACGCCCGCGAGTTCGGGTCCGACGGAATGTCGGCTGTGTCCTGAAGCGGAGCGCCGTCGCTCGCCGCCGGGGTCTTGGCCTTGCGAGGCGCACGCTTCGGTGCAACTCGGGGGGTCGAGTTTGCAGGTTCCGGCGGAACTTGGTCAGTGACTTGGTCAGTGACTTGTTCAGTGGGCGGGGTGGCCTGCGGCGTGTCCTGTGTCCGGGACACGGGCGCGGGCGCAGGCTCGGACGGAGTGGGTCCACCAAACATGCTCGCCTGCTGGCCCGTCGGGTCCACTCCGTTCTGACGCTCGCGGAGAATATCCTCCAAGAGGTTCAACGGGGTCTTCTTCTGTCCGAGAAGGTCACCAGACGCACGGCTCAGGTTCGTGGCCCGACGGGTGTACTCCCGGAGGAACGCCGCCGTGTCGCGCCACGCGGCGACGCGCCGCCCGGCAGGGTTATAGAAGAGACGCACGATCGCCTCGGCCTCGGGCGACATGCGGGTGAAGGCATCCTGTTGGGCGAGGAACGTGTCCGGCTTCTGGCCGTCCTGCCGCATGCGACGGATGGCGCTGACCGCCTCCACCACCTTCGGGGCGATGTCGTAGGACGGCGCGACGGTGCGCAGCTTGGCGACCGCCGGGGCGACACTCAAGAGCGTGTTCCGCATGCCGCCGCCCTCTTGGTCCTCGACGATCATCGAGGTGAGGTTCGGGTCGTCGAACGCCTTCGCGAAGACGACGTTCTCGATCATCTGCGCGCCTGCGGCGGACACGCGGCCCTCGGCATCGAGGAACCGCGCACGGCGCTCCTCGGGGATCTTGGACAGGAAGGACCGCACGAACCCGGCGTTGCTCGCGGAGAGCACGCCCTGCTCGGTCTCGGGATTGAGCGTGTCCAGAACGCCGTCGTCAATCGCCGTGGCGTCTGCCCGCGCCTGCTCGACGGGGGACATCTCCATCGAGGACGAGACGTTGGACTTCTGCGCGAGTTCGACTTCCTGCGCGGGGGTGAGATTGCGTGCCCGGCGAACGAGGACCGGCGTCTGGACACCGTCGACGTTGAAGCCCTGCGCCCGGAGTTCGTTCACGTAGCCCGTGAAGCCTTCGGGGTTCGTCTCGGCCGCACGGCGGAGCGCCGCCACGCGACCGTTGCCGGACAGGACGGTGCCGTCCGTGCCGACGATGGGCGCACCACGATCGGTCTCGGTGCTGTCGATGAGGCGCGACGGATCGAGGTTGCCCGCGATCTTGGCGATCTGCGTGTCGCTGGCCGCACGGGTACGGTCGCGCGGCTGAAGATCGCCACTCGCCGCCTTCAGTTGCGAGGCGTCGACGACTTGGAACTCGGTCTCCACGTCCATGGTGCCGTCCGGCGTCCGGACGCGCGAGACACGGGGCTCTACGGCGTTCGGGGCTTCCGGCGGCGTTCCCACGGGGACCGGCGCGGGTGCAGGCTCGGGTGCCGGGGGCGAAGCCGCCAGCGCTTCACCCGCCGCCCCTTCTTGTCCAGAACCCACGGGTGCAGGAACGGGGGTTCCGTCCTGATTTCCGGGCTGTGCCACGGGCGCAGGAGGGGCAACGGGGTCTGATACTTGCGCAGGCGCGGGCTCGGCGGGCTCGACGGGTGTCGCGGCTGGCGCAGCTTGAAGTACAGGAACAGTTGGGAGCGCGGCATTGGGGTCATTCACGGTCTCCGACGTGATGGGGGTCACGTTCATAACCGGAAGCGTGTTCGGGTCAACCGGCGCTGCGGCGGGCGGCTGCTCGACCGCGCGCCGGGCGGCGATCATGGACGGAACTTCGATCGCGGCGCTCGGGATCTCGGCGGCGGCTTCGAGGGCCACGGCGGCGGGCTGCGTGATCTGTCCGTCAGTGCCGACCTGCGCGAAGCCTTCGCCAAGCGCACCGCCCGCCGACTGGACCGCGACTTCCGCGCCCGCGCCTGCCGTGCGGCTGGCGACCTGTCCAGCGCCCGCACCTGCGGCAGTCCGGGCAACCGGGCCGAACACGCGGCCCGCCATGCCAAGCGACGCCGCGTCGAAGAGACTGACGATCGCCGCGCGTGTCCCGGCCTTCGACCGGATCGCTTCCATGGCCGTCGGGTCATTCAGGACACGCACGATGTTGTCGCGTGTGATGGGGACCCCGGCGGCGGTCAGGCCGTCGACGATGGAACTTCCGTACTCCGTGATGGCGGACGCCACGCCGCCGCCAGCGATACCACCTGCGAAACCGCCTGCGGGGCCACCAACGAGGCCGCCGCCGACCGTGCCCGCGATGCCACCCGCAAGGCTCGTCGCCATGTTGGGCGCGCTCGTGATCGCCACGTCGAGGACGGCACTCGGGTTCTGCGCTGCGGCGAGCATCGCGCCCAAGACGCTGTCTTGGGACTGGATTTCCTCCATGCCCGCCGCGACGTTGTCCGGCTGCGGGTAGAGGTTCATGTCCCGCATGTTCTGAATGATGGTGTCGGCAAAGTCTTCCGCCGAGACGAGCCCCGTCTCGAACCCGACGGCGGACACTGTGTTGTCCAGCGAGTTGACGCCGCGCATGAACGCATTGCCGACGCCGCCGAGGAACCCCGGCTTCTCGATGGGCGTCAGTTCCATCACCGGCAGATCCGCGACCGGCTGCGCAGGCGCGGACGCGGGCGGCGACAACGGGCGCAGGGTCATGACAGGAAGGTTCTGGTTCACGTCACGCCCCTGCGGTAGCCCTGCCGCCCGATAAGGTTCTGGACCGGGATGTCCGGGACAGGGATCGGGTCAAACGCCGGGAGTGGGATCGACGGGATCGCCGCGAACTCCATCGGTCGCGGCATCTCGGCCACGGGCGCGACAAAGTCAACGACGCGAGCGTCGGGAACTTCGGGGGCGGCCATCGGACGCGGTGTGGCCCCGCCACCACCCCCAAGGATGGCGGCGAGCCCCATGCCCGCACCGAAGCCCGACGCCGCCCCCTGCGGGCTTGCGAGGAAGGGCGCAAGCCCGGCACCCCCGGTAGCCGCCGTCCCCGGTGGAGACGGTGCCGCAACGGCGGCTGCGCGGGGAGTGACGGAAGGTGTCTTGACGCTGGCGACCGGGACGACGGGAACAGTCATCGGCACGCCGCCGCGAAAGCCCTGAAGGCCCTGAAGGAACCACTGCGGGGCCATGTGCATGTTGGCCCGCGTCTTGTCGAACATGGGCCACGGAGCGCCGCCCTCGGCGCGCTGGGGCTTCATGTCCACATGAAGGCCGGTGTTGCCCGAATAAGCCCCGATGCGGTTGAAGCCGCCCTCGTTGATGAGAGCCTTCACGAGCATCACACGCTGCGCCTCGTTGAGATCGCGCATGCCGATGTCGGCGGCGTTTCCCGTGAAATGCTGCGAGGTCGAGCGCCCGCCGGGGCGGCCCGCCGACGTGACGCGGATCGCGAAGGGAAGGACCTCTTGGGCGCGCTTGAGGGCGGCGTAGACCTCCGGACGCAAACTATCCTTCGCCGCCTCGAATGCGATTTCGGGCGGGTTGCGGGAGTAAGCGATGAGGCTACGTCCCGACAGATCCATCAGCGCGTCCCGGTCGGGTTAACGGGGTAGACGAGGCCGTCGATCACTTCGACCGGCTGGCCGTCCGAGCCCGCGTAGACGCCGTTCGCAGTCCCGGCAGGAGCGCGAGCAATCGGCGCACGCCCGCCTGCTGCTGCCGCTGCGGGCGGCTGCGCTGCGGGTGCCTGCGCGGCAGGGGCCGTGGGCGCTTGTGGCGCTGGTGTCTGCGGGACGAGCGGCGCTGACGGGGGAGCGGGCGGGGCATTCGGCGCGAGGATCTGTGGCAGGTCGACGGAGACAGACGCGGGGGTATCGCTGATCCAACCATCCTGCGCGGGCGTCGCCGTGATCGCCCCCTGATTGGAACGCATGAACTCTTCCGCCGCCTGATTGACGGCACCGATGGCGTCGCCCGTCTGCTGGTAGATGTCCGCCGCGCGAACGGCGACCATGTCCACGATCGGCTGGGGAAGATCGACCATGTCGAGGCCGGTCGGGTCCTTCGCGTTCCGCATGATCTGCGAACGAAGTGCCCGCGCCGACAGGTCGACGAAGTTGTCCGCCGCCTGCGGGGAGACGGTCGACGGCTTGCGCTCGGACGAAGACGATCCAAGGCCCTGCTTGAGGCGCTCGTTCTCGGCGGTCTCGCGAAGGTTCTGGACGTTGTAAGCGCCCTCGTTCGCGATCTTCTGACGCTCGATCGTCGCCGCGTCCTGCCCCTGCCCCGTGATGATGCGGGCGAGGTTGTCGCCCTCGTTCATCTGCATCTTGGTGGCGTTGTCGCGGACATTGTTCTCGGACGAGATGCGCCCTTCGGTGTCGACCTTGTAGCGCGCGTCGCCGCTGCCCACGTCGTAGCCGTAGCGCTTCGTCTCGTTGTCCAACTGGTTGTTGGTGATCGAGACGCGGCCCTCGGTGTCGGTCTTGTAGCGGGCGTCGGCGCTGTTGATGTCCTGTCCGCGCTGGACCGTGAGATCCTTGGCGCGGGCCTCCTCCATCTGGCGCTGCTGGTCCACCCCGAAACCGTAGGGCGTGTTGGCGTAGTCCATGCCGAGCGCGCCGGACATGATGGTGGAGAGATCCTGCGGCCCGACAAAGTTCGGGTTCACGAAGGTGCTCGCGCGAGCCGCCGCCTGCGGGCCATACTGAAGACCATCCCGCATGCCGAGAAGTTTGCCCACGAACGCGCTGCGCTGGTTCGGGTCGGACGGGTCATAGCCCGACGCCAGCATGTCCCGCATGCCCTGCGCCGAGTTCACGTAGCCCGCGATCTCCTGCGTCTCCATGCGGCGCTTGGCGGCCTCGGCCTCGTAGTTGTTGCGCTGCGCGCCCATGACAGACGCCGCGACGACATCCTTCGCGGAAGGCCCCGCGAGGATACCGCCGACGGCGGACATGAAGTCGTTGATGCCTTGGACGTTCGTGGTCGGCATGGCTCAGAACCCCAAGCGCTGTACGTGCGGCATCATCCCCGGTGCGAAAGTCCCGGCCATCGGCGAAGCGCCACCCATCGGCCCCATGCCCGCCATCGTGGAACCGATGCCGGTCAGGATCGAACCAAGCGGGTTGAAGCGCGGCGTGACAGTGGCGGGCTGGATATTCTGCTCGAACTGCGAGACGCCGAGCGAGCCCCGGCGCAGGCCGTTGAGGGTCTGCAACCAACTCGAAGCGTCGTTGAGTTTCTGTCCACGGGCCACGTCGACCGAGCCGCCGCCGGACAGGGACGCCAGCGCGGCGACGCGCTCGCGCGTCTGCTTGGCGGCGTCGGCCGTCTTTTCGGCGATGTTGGTCTTGATCTCCGGGGCGGCGTCCTGCTGTCCAGCCAAGAACTGTCCCGCGAGGGTGTCGTTCTTGCCGCTGTCGAAACTCTCCATGAAGCCTTTCTCAGCCTCGGCCTGCGCGGCCTCGCGCTCCTGCGGGGTGAGACCGGCGAGGGTCTGCTCCCACGAAGTCGTGGCTTCCTGCTCCATGGTCTTCTGGCGGGCGCGCTCGGCCTCACGCGCCGCCTTCGACCGCATGTAGGCTTGCGTGTTGACGTTGTTCTGCGCCTTCACGAGCCGCTGCTGCTGCTGGCCCTGCACGAGGCCACCAATACCGGCGAGGGCAATACCGCCAAGCGTGAGGGGATCACACAATGCTACCTCCTCATGTCACGAGAGAGAACGGGTTCCGGCGCGGGCTGGAAAGGCCCGCTGCGGAGTAGATGGCGTCGTCGCGGAGACGGGACGCATAGGACCCGATGCCCGATGCAAGGCCGCCGAAGATGTCCCCGAGCGGAGAATACTCCGGGATCTCCCTGAAGAGTTGCTGGGTGCGCGCGGTTGCCTCGTTGGAGATCCGATCCGCGTCGCCCGTCGCGTTAAGCTGGGACACGAGCGCCGCCTTCTCGTTGGCGATCCGGCCCTTGAAGCTGTCCACGTCGTTCTTGCCGCGCGAGATGATGCTCGCCCGCTGGGTGTCGTATTCCTTGTTGAGGTCGGCGACCTTGTCGGCGGCGACCGTCGAGTTCAACAGGCCAGCGTCGTTGAGGGCGAACGTCAGATCGCTGCGCGCCCGCTGGATACGATCGTCGAGTTGCGGCTGGTAGAACGCCATGAAGTCGTTGAAGCGGGTGTCATAGAAGGCCGGGGTGAAACCCGAAAACACCTGATCAATCTTCTGGTTGCCCGCACGGATGCGGCCCTGACGCGCTTCCTCTTCCTCGCGGGCGCGGCGGGCCTCCTCGATCTGAAGATTGGTGAGCCGGTTGTCGACCTTGGGGCTACCGCCGAGGCACATGAGTGTGTCCTTTCGTCGTGTTCCGTCCCCAAGAATAGACGTGGAACGTTTGCCCGTTTTTGCCGAAATTGTCCAGCGAGGCTTCCTTCACAGCGCCGAGGTATTCCAGCCAGCGCGCCGCGTCGTCGTTCTTGTCCAGCACGTAACAGTGCGCCCGGTGAGCGCCGCGTTCGAGGATGGCCGGGATCATGAAGGTCTTCACATGGCGGGTCAGCGTGATGGCGACCTTGGGCCAGAGATCCGTCCCGTAGGCCCACACGTTCCAGACGCCGGGCCAGACAGGGAAAGCGCCGATCGCAGCGACCGGCTCGTGGTCATAGAACGCCGTCCACTGGAAGTCGCCGAGGCCCGCCGTCCGGGCCGCCAACTGCCAAGGATCGTCCTTCCACGCGAGGGCGAAGATCTCTTCCTTGTCCCGTGCGCGCATGTTGGTGGCGATGCGGGCGCTCGCGGCGAAGTGGGGGCCTGCGACGAGATGAACGGTATGCGCGGTCAATCGCTGTCTCCCCCTTCATAGTGCATCGCGACGGCGGCGAAACGCGCCTTGCCCGCGACCGTGGACGTGGCGCGAAGAGCGACATGCGTCGAGTGCGCCTGATACGAGATGCGGTTGAGGGAGTAGGTCGTGTTGATGACGGTTGCGACCGTCTCCCACGCGGTCGGCGAAAGAGGATCGCTGTTCGCCTCGATCTTCCAGACGCCTTCGCAGGCCACGTCGAAGCCGGTGAAGACCTTGCGGGTCGCGGGCTTGCCGAAGTCGAGGAACGGCGTCTCGATCGTGATGGGCGCGGCGTCGTACTCGTTCGCCTCGATGACGCCGGGGGTGTACGGGTCGAGGATCGTCGAGGGCACCGTCGCGTCCCCGTAGACGAAGATGTCGTTGCCCGAACGGAACGCCACGCGGTTACCCGCCACGGTCGCATAGTCGATGTTAAGGCCCGGTTCGACGACGGACCACGCCGTCACCTTGGACAGGGGGTAGTAGGCCAGAAGGTAGATCTGATCGTCCCACACAAGCCAGAAGTGCCCCGTGAGCGGATCGATGAGGCCCCGGATCTTTTCGGCGGTGTTCTCGGACAGGGTGAGGCGTCGCGGCTGAATGAGGGCGTCGATCGGGGAACCGATGTCGTTGAGGATCGCCGCGTTGGAACTGTCGCGCGCACGGACGGACCGGATGCCCGTGTCCGACAGGAACAGGACATCGCCGTTGCCGTAGCGCGTCGGCGAGTAAGGAGCCGCGCAGCCGACGTTCGCGAGCGTCTGGACGAACTGGTTCTGCGCCGGGTCAGACGCCATGCTCCACAACTGGATCGACCGCCGCCCGAAGAGGGCGAGGAAGTTGTAGTAGGGCTCGACGCCCACGAGGTCGGCGCTGCCCGTGTCCGTCGAGGACACATCGATCGTGCCCGCGCCGTTCGCGACCGTCGTGAAGTCCGTCGGCGTGCCCACTGCCGAGAAGCGCAGGAGCCGCCCGTCGGTGACGTAGGCTTTGTTCCGGAACGGCTTCATGTTCCGGCCGGACACGCTGGCGATCTGCGCCGAACCGTAGAAGTGCCGGACGGTGTTGTCCGTGAAACGGATGATCGAGTAGAGGCTCGCGCCGAAGACCTCCACGTCGAGAACACGGTCGATCGTCACGCCGCCGCTCAGGGCCGGGCTGGGGATAACCTGTTGATAGACGACGGGGAGCGTGACGGAAGCGCTTGCTGCCAGACCGAAAACGTAAAGGCGGTTGTTGTCGCCCGCGAGGCCGAACGTCGTGCCGGGCACCGTCTGAAGACGGCTGAACTTCTTCCGGCGCTCGATCTCGCCGCCGGGTCCCACGAAGGCATTCTTGAGGACGCGAAGACCGCCGGGCTTGGCGGTCACTGCACTCTTGCGAAGGTCGAGACCTGCGGCGAAGTCTTCCGAGAGGGCGTAGGCCAAGGGCTCACCCTCCCTTCATCGGGATGTAGTCGATACCCGCCCGGAGACGCCGCGTCTCGACGAGGCCGGTGTCGCCGCCGCCGATGACGAACGGCGTCTCCTTGGCGGAGCCTTGCCGGGCCTTGAGATGGCGGAGAAGGTTCTGCGCCTTCTGAAGTTTGATCTGCGCGTCTTCGCTCTTCACCTTGGCGAGGATCTCCGCCGCCGCGAAGAGCGCGATGAGGTTGTCGTCGAGGACGCACTTGTCGGTGTCCTCGACCATCTTCGTCAGGGCCTTGCGCCCGCGAAAGGTCAGCGTCCCGTCCTGCGAAGGAACGGGCCAGACCTCGAAGCTGCGGGTGTTGTCCGGGTCCGCGTACCACTTCAGGACAGGCCATGTCCGGAACGTCGGGTCCGCGTTGTAGGTGTTGAGATCTTCGGGCTCGATGCCCCAAGTCAGCTTCTCGTACTGCGCGCCGTTCGTGACATAGACCTCGTTGACGCCTTCGAGGTCCATGTCCGCCGGGAGGTCATAGAAGCGCTGGCCCGTCACGAGGCTGACGAGGCGCGTCACCTTCAGGATGGGCCAGTCATGCGTGACGTAGAGTTCACGCTGGACGCGGTTGAGGAGGTACACATGAGGATCACGCTGGGACACGTTGTGGGCCGCGTTCAGGCTCAAGCCAGCCTCGGCCTTCATCATGTCCAGCAGTTCAAGGAGCGTGGTCCCCGTGGGCATCTGTCATCCCCTTAGAGTTCAGCATCCTCGAAGGGGCTGTCTTCGACAGGCTCTTCGACAACGTCGGTCACCACCTTTTCCAGCTTGCCCCGCTTCGGAGCGACGCTGTCCGGGTTGGTGTTGTTCTTCTCGTGGCGAGCGGCCGTGCTCTTCAACTGCCGGGCCTTGCGCTTCGCGAGGGCTTCCTCGGACGCGCGCCGCGCCTCCTCGATGTCTTCCATCGTCGGGAAGTCGCCCTTGGTCGGCATGGAGCCCGCCGCGCCGGGGAGAACCGCCGCCACGATGGCGTCGGTGTAGATGCCGCCCAAGCGCTCGCGCTCGACGGTCGGGAGAATGTCGTCCGTCCACCCGATCTCGTAGATGTCCGTGACGGCGTCATAGCCGTGGACATGCTGAAGGACGAGGAGTTCCGGGTAGGTCACGGGATTGTCGAGACCACGGGGCACGACGGCGCGGGGGTCGCCAGCGAGCGCAACATGGCATCCGAGCTTCTGATACTGCGGCATGAGTGTCTCCGATGTGGGAGGGGCGGCGGGGTTACCGCCGCCCCGAGGGATCAGCTAATGTCGATCACGAGCGCAGAGTTGCACTGCTTCGCGATCATCTGCCCGGTGCAGGTCACCGAGTGATACATCACGAACTGGTTCGCCGGGCGGGCAGGCTTGTGGATACGCTTCCACTCGTTCTGCATCTTCGCCAGCATGATATGACGCGGGTCATACCAATAGGCGCGCTTGGCGAGACCGAGGTTGTCCAGCGCCGGGTCGTACTCGACGGGGATACCATCGAAGTTCATGCGACCGACGGCACCGTCCTGCGTGCCACGGAAGCCCGAGTTCGAGTAGTAGCCGTTCGCACGGGCTTCGGTTTCGAGGGCACCGATGAAGTCGGAGCCCGCGAGGAAGACCGTCGGGTTGCCGCCGTAGCGCATCAACTGGCGGCGCTCGACCTGAAGCGTCTGCCAGAGAGTGCCGCCGTTGGACGGCGAGGACACCACGACGCCGCCGGAAGCGGCAGTACGGGCGCGGTTGCGCCAGAACTCGTTACCGG
>JACCDU010998779.1_pt1 | contig 49708 bp, 46 predicted proteins | sample 7446081 | NCBI WGS metagenome assembly JACCDU01 (sample SAMN15323447, study PRJNA562643) | freshwater metagenome | isolation source: river surface water | place: USA:Blue River Watershed | collected 2017-08-17 | reverse complement strand
GGCGCTGTTCGTCGTCGGCGCCAGCCACCAGACCACGCCGATCGACCTGCGCGAACGATTGGCGCTGACGCCAGAGAAGCTGGCGCAGCTTCACGATGCCGCGAGCCGCCTCGCCGGTCTGCGGGAGCTTGCGGTAGTCAATACTTGCAACCGCGTGGAACTCTACGGGGTAGCCACCGATGCGAATGCCGTCGCCGCGCTGGAGCAGGAGTTCTGCCGGCTTTCAGGGCTCGATCCTGCCACGTTTGCGACGATCCGGCGCCTCGCCGATGGGTCGGACGCCATCCGGCACCTCGTCGCGGTGGCCAGCGGTCTCGAGTCCCAGATGCTCGGAGAGAACGAGATCTTCGGTCAGGTGAAGAGCGCGTACGAGGGCGCCCAGCAGCGCCGCAGTGTCGGTCCGGTCCTGAACCGTGTTTTTCAGAAGGCCTTCCAGAGCGCGAAGCAGGTGCGCACGCAGACCGCGATCACGGTCGGCCAGGTGAGCGTGGCCAATGTCGCGGTCGAGCTCGCCGGCACCATCTTCGGCGACCTGAGCGCTACCCGCGTCATGCTGCTGGGTGCGGGAGACATCGGCGAAAAGACGGCACGCGCCTTCCAGAGCCGCGGCGCGGGCTCCCTCACCGTCGCCAGCCGTACGCTCGCGCGTGCCTTGGAGCTGGCGACCGAGTTCGGCGCGGTGGCCCTGCCATTCGAGCAGGTCGGCCAGCGGCTGCATGAATTCGACATCCTCGTCTGCTCCACCGCGGCTCCGCACGCCGTGATCACGCACGAAGCCGTGGCGACCGCGCTCCGCCGCCGCCCAGCCCATCCGCTTTTCTTCATCGATCTCGCGCTGCCGCGCGACGTCGAACCCGACGTTGCCACGCTCGAGAACGCGTTCGTCTACAACCTCGACGACCTCGCCCGCATCGCGGAGCGCAATCGCGCCGCCCGTGAGGCCGAGGTCGCCAAGGCGCTCGCTCTCGTCGGTGAGCGGGCCGACTCGATCTGGCGCCAGGTCGCACCGCAGGCCAGCGGTCGCATCGAACCGCGCTAGCGATCGGAGGAGAGCCGCCTAGCGTTTCAGCTGCCGGCTCACCCAGCGCGCTGCTCCAGCATCCGTCGGCGAACGCAGAATGTCCCGCAAGCGTTCCGCCGTCCGCTGCGCGCCGGCGATTCGGGCGGGATCCCGGGTGCACCGCTGCAGTTCCTCACCGAGGGGTCCAGGCGCCGCAGCCCCTTGAAGAAACTCGGGATAGACCTCCTCGTTCAGGAGCAGGTTGGCGATGCCGAGATAGGGCACGCGAAGCAGGCAGCGCCCCATGAGGTAAGTCAGGGGATTCGCCCGATAGACGATGGCGCCGGGAATGCCCGCGAGAGCGCAGTGCAGCGACATGGTGCCGCTCGACGTCAACACCGCCGACGCCGCGACCTCAGTCCCCGGGGGAACGAGCGTCACCGATTCCGGCGGACGCGCGGCCCGCAACACCCCTTCGATCAATGCGCTGGGATAGAGAACCTGCGCGCGCGGAAGTCCCGAAGCCGCGAACCCCGCCAGCAAGCGCGGGAAGATACGTTCGACGGCCTGCCGCCGGCTTCCCGGCAGCAGCAGCACCGGAGCCGAGGGGTCATACCGCACCGGCGGTCGATACTCCGGGGCCAGGAAGGGATGACCGACGAACTCCGTTCGCAATTCCGTGTCGGCGTAACACGCCGGCTCGAACGGAAAAATTGTCGCCAATGCGTCCAAGTCGCGGGCCATCGTGAAGCGACGACGCGCCTTCCATGCCCAGATTTGAGGCGAAATGTAATACAGGAGCTTGACCGGACCCCCGCCCTTCGCGCTGACCCCGCGTTCACGAAGCCGTGCCGCGAGTCGAAGGTTGAAGCCAGGGTAGTCCACGAGGAGCACCGCCCGCGGTCGGTGTCGCGCCACCCACTCCACCGTCTCGTCGAGCAGGTTCCGGAAGTACCGGTAATGCTTCAGCACCTCGATCACGCCGACCACGGAGGATGCGGTCAGGTCGTGCAACAGTTGAGCTCCGGCAGCCTGCAGCGCCGGTCCGCCAAGTGCGGCAACCGTCACGGCCGGGTCAGCTCGCCGCAAGTCGCGGACCAGCCGAGACGCATGCTCATCACCTGAGTGCTCCCCGGCGAGCACCAGCAGGTCCACGCCCCCTCGCTCCGGCGGCGGCAAGAGCGTCAGCGGCGCTCGCTGCGACGCCGGCCGTGGCGTCAACTTCAAGTCCTGCAGGTCCTGACGGATGTGGCTCACGATGCGACGGGAAAGGCGACGTCAGGAACGACGCGCCCCGGCCCGGATCTGCTCGGTGATGACGATCGCAAGTTCCAGGGCCGACTTCGCCAGTTCCCCCGAAACCTTCGGCTGCCGCGCCCGTTTCACGCTCTCGACGAAATGCGCCAATTCCAAAGCCAAGGGCTCGCCCTTTTCGAGGGGCACTGGCTCCAGCGGCACCGCCGACAGATCGCCCGGCTTCACGGCGCCGGCGATGATCTTCTGCGCGTACTCCAGCATGCCGGCCCGCTTCACGAGGTGGCCGGACTGATTCATGAAATCGAACGAGAGATAGCCCGAGGACTGAAAAATCCGGATCTCTCGCACCTTCTTGAGGCTCATCCGACTGGCGCTCAGGTTGGCGACGCACCCATTGGCGAACTGCAGCCGCGCATTCGCGATGTCCTCGGAGCGCGAGAGCACGCTGACCCCGACGCTGTCGATCTTCTCCACGGGAGACTTGACCAGCTCGAGGACGATGCCGATGTCGTGGATCATCAGGTCCAGCACCACGCCAACCTCGGTGCCACGGGGAGTGAACGGAGCCAGTCGATCGGCCGTGATGAACCGCGGATCGCTGACCTCCTGCTCGAGGAAGCTCATGACCGGGTTGAAGTGCTCGATGTGCCCGACCTGCACGAGCACGCCGGCCGCCCGGGCCGCCGCCAGCACGCGCTCTGCCTGCTCGAGCGTGGCCGTGATCGGCTTCTCGATCAGCAGATGGCAGCCCCCCGCGAGCAGCGGCAGCGCCACCTCGGCATGGCGATCCGTCGGCACCACCACCGACACCGCATCACACTCGGCCGCCATCTCCTCAAGGCTCGCGAAGCGACGCGCTCCAAAGCGGGCCGCGATCTCCGCCGCCCGGGCATCGTTCGCCTCGAAGAAACCCGCGAACTCCACGTCGGCGAGGCTCTGGTAGATGCGGACATGATGCTGGCCGAGCGAGCCAACTCCAGCCACGCCGCAACGAAGAACGGGATTAGCCATGGTGCAGGGTTCCTTCCGAAAGAGTCATTTGCCGGGATGTCCGCGCTGCGTGCGCCGGATTATGAGTCACGAGGATAAGCGCCGTCCGCGTCTCCGCAACCAACTCCAGCAGCAGGGTGATCACCGACTCGCCCGTCCGCTCGTCGAGGTTTCCGGTGGGTTCATCCGCGAGCAGCAAGCTGGGTTGATTCATCAGGGCCCGGGCCACCGCGACCCGCTGCCGCTCTCCACCCGACAGCTGCGAAGGCAGATGGCCGGCGCGCTCGTCGAGGCCGACGCGGGCGAGAAGCTCCATGGCCCGACGCCGCGCCGCCGCATCGACTTGTCCACCGATTCGTCGCGGCAGGAGCACGTTGTCTTCCGCCGTGAGCTCGGGCACGAGATGGAAACTCTGGAAGATCAAACCGAGAAAACGGTTCCGGAGCGCCGTGCACCGCCGCGCGTCGATCCGCGCGCCGTTCCACAAGAGTTCACCTTCATCCGGTGAATCGAGACCCGCCAGCAGGTGCAAAAGCGTCGACTTTCCGGCGCCTGACTCCCCGCGGATCGACACACTCTCCCCGGCGCACAGCGAGAGATCGACGCCTCGCAGCACCGCGATGCGGCGGTCGCCGCTCGCGTAGCTCTTGCGCAGGCCGCGCGCCTGCAGGACGGCGTTCGCGGGCTCACTCACTGCGAAAAGCCTCCACCGGACGGAGCCGGGCCGCCCGCCACGCCGGCACGAGTCCGGCCAAAAACGAAATCACCAGCGTGAGCACCACCACCGTGAGCACGTCACCGGGAACGGTGTGCGCAGGGAGATTGCTGAACTGATAGAACCGTCGCAGCTCGTCCTCCCGCTGAGTCATCCGGGCGATCAGCATCACGGCATCGTTGCGCACCGCCAGCGCCGCAAAGCCCAGCGCCAATCCGACCGCGGTGCCGAAGATCCCGATCAGCACCCCCTGCGCACAGAAGCACGCCGCCACGCCCCCAGAGGACGCCCCGAGGGCACCCAGCAGGCCAATCTCCCGCGTCTTACGGACCACCGAGATGAGGAGAGAGCTCATCACCGAGAAGGCCGCAACGATGACGATGAAGAGCAGCAGGAAGAAGATCATGCCCTTCTCCAGATTCAGGACCCAGAGGAACTCCTCAAAACTGTCCATCCACGAAAACGCCTGCATCCCGACCGGCAGCCCGCTCGCATTCAAGCGCCGCGCCAGCTCGTCCTCTCCCACGCCGGGCCGAGCACGGACGTTGATCCCGTGCACCGCCGATCCGAGCCCGTAAAGGTCCTGCACGAGGCGCAGCGTCCCGTAGACCATGCTGCTGTCGAGTTGCTGATGGCCGATCTCGACCAGACCCACCACCCGCACTTCCCGGGGGAGAAAGACTTCGTCGCTGCGCAGCCGCTCGATGATCAGCGGGGAATACACCTCCAAGGTGTCACCGATCGTGACCCCCAGGGAACGCGCGAGTTCAGAGCTCACGAGCACGGAGTCATCATCAAGATCGTCCAGTGTCCCGAGTCGGATGTACGTCGAAAGCTCCACCACCCCGGTCACGGTCCCGAGGTCCAGTCCCCGGATCGCCGGGTATGCGGGTCGACCGTTCGCCATCACCATGACCACGCCCGAGGCATACGGCGTCGCCGCCTGCACGCCGGGCACCCGCGACACCTCCTTGAGCAGCGGCGCGGACTCGCCGATCAGGCCGCGCGCCTTGATCTGCACCTCTCCCTCGGTCTCCACGATCATGCGCCGGATCTCGTAGCCGAATCCGCCCATGACGCTGGTGACCACGATCAGCAGGGCGACGCCCAGCGCCACGCCCAAGACCGAGATGGCCGTGAAGAACGGGAAACGCCGGCCCGCCGGGAAGAGCTGCTTCAGGGCGAGATGGACGTACCAGGGCATGGGGACGGCGCTCAGGGCGCCGGGGTGGTCCGCAGCTGCGGGAAGAGGATCACGTCACGGATGCTCTCCGCGCCCGTCAGAAGGATGCACAACCGGTCGATGCCGATGCCCATACCGCCCGCCGGGGGCATGCCGTGCTCCAGCGCGAAAAGGAAGTCCTGATCGACATTCTGCTGTTCGCCGCCCGCCTGGGCCTCGAACATGCGGCGCTGTTCCAGCGGATCATTCTGCTCGCTGTAGGCCGGCGCGATTTCCATGCCGCCGATCGTGAGTTCGAAGACGTCCAATACCGTGGGATCCTCGCGATTCAGCTTCGCCAACGGGCACAGTTCCCTCGGCAGATGCGTCACAAACGTCGGCTGAATGAGGCCCGGCTCGATGCGCTTCGAGAAGATCTCGTTGGTCACCTCGAAATCCTCCCACGAGGGATCGACCTTGAGTCCCAACGCTTCCGCACCGGCGACCTTCTCCGCCTTGCTGCGCTTGAACCAATCGGCGTCCCCGGTGGCCTCGCGGATCAGATCCCGGTAGGGAACCTCCCGCCACTCTCCGGCAAACTCGATGTCCTGGCCGCTCGCGGCGTGGCGGATCCGGGTGGTCCCCAGAACGGTCTGGCACAGCGAGAGCAACAGCTCCCGCACCAACACCATCATGCCCCGGTAGTCGGAGTAGGCCTGATAGACCTCGAGCATCGTGAACTCAGGATTGTGCCGCCGCGAGATGCCTTCGTTGCGGAAATTGCGGCCGATCTCGAAAACCCGATCGATGCCGCCAACCAGCAGGCGCTTGAGATAGAGCTCCAGGGAGATCCGCAGCACGAAGTCCATCCCGAGTGCATTGTGGTGGGTCTTGAAGGGCCGCGCCGCCGCGCCGCCGGCCACCGACTGGAGCACCGGGGTCTCCACTTCCACGAACTGCCGGTCCTCCAGGAAACGCCGGACGTGCGAGACGATCCGCGAGCGCAGAAGCAGGCGCGACCGCGACTCCGGATTCACGATCAAATCGAGGTAACGCTGACGGTACACCTGCTCCGGATCGCTCAGCCCGTGCCACTTCTCGGGCAAGGGACGCAGTGCCTTGGCGAGGAGTACGTACCGATCCACGCGCACGGTGATCTCGCCGGTCTTCGTCTTGAACAGCGTGCCCTCGGCTCCGAGGATGTCGCCCAAGTCCAGCTTCTTGAACGCCGCGTAGGCGTCGTCGCCGACGAGGTCCTTCTTGACGTACAGCTGCAGCGGACCCTCAGCGCCGCCGCTCTGCTGGTCAAAGATCTTCACGAACTGGCTCTTCCCCATGTCGCGAATCACGACGAGGCGGCCGGCCACCGCCACCTTCACGGTGTAGTCCTGACCGTCCACATAGGCCCGACGCGCAGCATCGGAGAAATGCGTGGTCTGGAATTCCGCGCGGAAGGGATCGATGCCGGCGGCACGCATTTCCGCCAACTTGGACAGCCGCACGGCGTGTTGGTCGTGAGAGATGTCAAGCGGTTGGTCGCTCATGATTTAATCTTCCAGCGTGTCCACACCGACCGCCGCCGGCAAACCGATTCTCGGACCTCCTTGCAGCCCCCTCCCGGACTGCGCATACTTCTGCCATGGACACGCTGCTCCCTGGGATCCTCACGAGCGCGAGCCTCGGCGCCCTGATCGGACTGATTCGGCAGTGGAGTGAACTGTCGGAGGACCCGGCCGGGCGCGACGACTTTGGCGGCGTCCGCACCTACACGCTTTGGGCGATGGTCGGGTGCATCGCCGCCCATGCCTCCGCCGCCTTCAGTCCGTTGCTCCTGCCGGTCGCGCTCGCCGCGCTGGCCACCCAGCAGGTGATGGCCCGCCAGGCCGGTCAGCCTGCGGGCAACACGCGCTTCGCCGCGTTCATCATCGCCGTGCTGGTCGGCGCGCTGGTCGCATGGGAGGAGCGCCAGGCCGCCGTGCTGGTCGCGGGCGTCGCCATGGTCATCCTCGCATCGAAGAAGCCGCTGCACGACTGGATGCGGCGGTTCACCGAGCAGGACATCCGCGCCACGCTGCAGTTCGTCGCCATCACCGGCGTGATTCTACCCTTGGTGCCCGACCGCACGTTCGGTCCGTGGGGTGGCTTCAATCCCTATGCGACCTGGATGATGGTCATCCTGATCTCGGGGCTTGGCTTCGTCGGCTACGTCGCGATGCGGCTGCTCGGCACGCGCGCGGGTATCCTCGTCACCAGTTTGCTCGGGGGCCTCGCCTCCAGCACGGCCACCACCCTCGCTTTCAGTCGGCGCAGCCGTGAGGTGCCGGAGTGGTCCGGACACTTTGCGTTCGCGGTGGTCGCGGCGTGCACCGTGATGGTGCCGCGCGTGGTGCTGGCCATTGCGGTGGTCTCACCCGCCCTCGCCCTTCGGGTTGCTCCGGCCTTCGCGCTCATGACCGTGCCCGCGGTCCTCTATGGCGTGATCTGGTGGCGCCGTCGGGCGGGCTCGTCCGCCCCGGCGGAACTGCCGCTGCACAACCCCCTCGGGCTCGCGACCTCGATCAAGTTCGCCCTCCTCTATGCAATCATCGCGTTCCTGATCAAGGTGATCACCACGCTGGAGTGGAACGCGAGCCTGCTGCCCCTCAGCTTTGTGTCCGGGCTCACGGACATGGACGCGATCTCGCTCTCGCTGGCGAACAGCCGCGAGGCGGGCTCGGTGGGCCTCGAAACCGCCGGCTTTGCCGTAACCCTCGCCGCCGTGGCCAACGCGATCATGAAGGCCGTTCTCGCACTCACGCTCGGGTCCCCCGCGATGCGGCGACCGGTCGCGGTCGTGCTCGGCCTGACTGCCGCCGTCGGCGCCGCCGCGCTCTGGCTGCTCCCCTAGACCGCGTGCTGCTCGACGTAGCGGCGCACCGCATCGACCGACGCCGGCAGGCGGTGTACCACGAGCGGACGGGCCTTCAGCGCCTCCAAGCTCGGATGCGTCGGTTCAAAACCGAGCGCCTCGCGCATGGTCTCCGGGAACTTGGCCGGGCTCGCCGTGGCGAGAACCACGCTGGGCCGATCCGCCGACAAATCCTTGAAGCCGCAGGCCGTGTGAGGATCTGCGACGTAGCCCCAGCGCCGATGCACCTCCTGGATCAGGGTGACGATCTCCGCATCCGTGCACCGAGATGATGCGAATGAAGCCTGCAGGGCGGACCCAAACGAAAAGCTGCCCGTTTCGCGAAACGTCCGCATCACCTCGCGTACCCGTGCCGGATCCTCACCCACCGTGTAGTACAGGAAACGCTCGAAGTTGGACGCGACTTGGATGTCCATGGACGGGGCGAGGCTCGGGACCACGTCGCCGACCCGATACTCACCGGTCGTGAACAGCCGGTGGAGGATGTCGTTGCGGTTCGTGGCGACCCGGAACCGGGCAATCGGCACGCCCATCCGCTGCAGCATCCACCCCGCGAGGACATTTCCGAAGTTACCCGTCGGGACGACGAACTCCGCCGTGTCGCGGATCCCCGGCGGCAACCGCAGCCACGCGCTCAGATAGTACACGCACTGCGCCAGCACGCGGGCCAGGTTGATCGAGTTGACTGCGGACAGGCGGTGGCCGGTGCGGAAAGCGGTGTCCCCAAACAGCGTCTTCACGATCGCCTGGGCGTCGTCGAAGGTGCCGGTGATGGCGAGGGCGTGGACGTTCGCCGCTCCGGTGCAGGCCATCTGCCGCTCCTGCAGCGGTGACGTGCGGCCCTCCGGATACAGAATGAAAATCGCGGTTCCCGGCTTGCCGAGCAATCCATGGATCGCCGCCGATCCGGTATCGCCGGAGGTGGCGCCGAGCACGTTGATCTTCTCGTGCCGCAAGCGGCACTGGAGCTCGTAGAGGTTCCCGAGCAACTGCAGCGCGAAGTCCTTGAACGCGAGCGTCGGTCCATGGAACAACTCGAGCACGAAACGGTGCTCATCCAGCTGGACCAGCGGGGCGATTTCCGGATGCGCGAACGTGGCGTAGCTCTTCGTGACCAAGCCGCGCAGCACGTCCTCAGGGATGTCCGTCGCGAAGCGCGAGAGGAAGCGGACGCAGAGCTCGGGGTACGGCAGCAGGGCCCAAGCCTCGAGCTCGGACCGGGAAAAGCGCGGCAGCGTGGCCGGCAGGAAAAGCCCGCCGTCGGGCGCCAGCCCGGTGGCGACGGCGTCGCTGAAGCCGAGAGCCGGCGACTCACCCCGCGTGGAGAGGAAACGCATCGCAAAACCCGCAGGCGGAAGGACCGCCCGTGCGGTTACAGCTGATCGAGGTGGAAGGCCGCGTGTGCGACCCGCGCCGCCTCATCGGCCCGATCCTGTTCGACGATCACCGAGATCTTGATCTCCGAGGTGCTGATCATCTCGATGTTGATATTGGCGGCCGCCAAAGCCTGGAAGAGCGTTGCCGCGACGCCGCTGTGGGTCTTCATGCCCACGCCGACCACGGAGAGCTTCGCGATCTGCTCGTGGATCGCGACCTGCCCGCCGCCCATCGCGGCCAGCACGGGCTCCAAAGCCTTCTGCGCCTTCACCTGATCGGTCTGCGGAACCGTGAACGTGAGGTTCGCCACCCCGCCACGACCGACGTTCTGGACAATCATGTCGACCATGACGTTGGCGTCGGCCAACGCGCGGAACACCCGAGCCGCCGAGCCCGGCTTGTCGGGCAGATTGCTCACGATGACCTTCGCCTGATCCTTGTCCACGGCCACGCCGCGGACGACGACCTTTTCCATGTATGCCACTTCTTCTTTCACGATAGTTCCCGGGTTTTGATTAAAGGATGAACGGACCTCGAAGATGACGCCGTACTTCTTTGCAAACTCCACGCTGCGCGACTGCATGACCTTGCTGCCGCTGGAGGCGAGCTCGAGCATCTCGTCGTAGGAAATCTCATCCAGCTTGCGGGCGTCCTTCACCACGCGCGGATCCGCCGTGTAGACGCCATCCACGTCGGTGTAGATCTCGCACTTGTCCGCCTTCACCGCCGCCGCGAGGGCGATCGCCGTGAGATCGGAGCCCCCTCGGCCGAGCGTCGTGACGCCACCGTCATCATTGATGCCCTGGAAGCCGGCGACGATCACTACCCGGCCTGCCTCGAGGTCCTTCTCCACGGGTGCCGCGTTGATCATCTTGATCTTCGCCTTCGTGTGGACCGCATCGGTGAAGATTCCCGCCTGCGCACCGGTGTAACTCACCGCATCGACACCGACGCCGTGCAGCGCCATGGCGGTCAACGCGATGGTCTCCTGCTCGCCGATCGCGAGGAGCTGGTCCATCTCACGCTCGGACGGCTGGGCGCAGAGTTGTTTGGCCTTGGCGATCAGCTCGTTGGTGACGCCGGCGCGCGCCGAAACGACGATCACCAGCTGATTGCCTTGGTCCCGAAACGCCTTGATGCGCTCCGCGACCTTCTTGATGCGTTCGACGTCACCCACCGAGGTGCCGCCATACTTCTGGACGATTCGAGCCATGATGGGAAAGGGGGCGAGAGTCCGCTGACCTAGTCGGAGAAGTCAGCGATGCGAAGCAGCAGCGGGCTCTCCAGCAGACTGCGCAGGCGCCCCAGCGCCGCCAGTGTTGCACCCATGGCGCGCTCATCGCTCTCATGCGTCGTGAGGATGAGCGACGCCGCGTTGGGCCGCTCGGAAGCGGTCTGGATGACGGACTCGATGCTGACCCCGTGACGCGCCATCACGGTCGCGATCTGGGCGAGCACGCCCGGGCGATCCTTCACCGTGGTCCGCACGTAGTAGCGGCTCCGCAACCGCTCCGGCGGCGCGAGCCGTACGGTGCGCGCGGCGCGGGCGGGCGACTCTACCGGGGTGACATCGCGACCAGTCGTGAGCAACACAATCGCATCCGCGATGTCGCTGATCACCGCGCTGGCCGTCGCGTCCTGCCCGGCGCCGCGGCCGATATAAGTGGTGGTACCGACCACGTCGCCGACGACCGCGATGCCATTGAAGACCCCATTGACGTTCGCCAGTACCCGATCCTTGGGTACGAGCGTCGGATGGACGCGCACGGCGAGTTCGTCCCGCGTGAAGTCACGGGTGATGACCGCCAGCAGCTTGATCCCGTAGCCGAGCGTCGCCGCATGACGGAGATCAGCCTGAGTGATTTTTGTGATCCCCTCGACGGTCATCTGGTTCGGCTTTAGCCATACCCCGTGGGCCAGATGCGCGAGGATCGATGCCTTGTGGGCAGTGTCCCAGCCCTCCACGTCCAACGATTCATCGGCCTCGGCAAATCCGAGACGCTTCGCGTCGGCGAGGATCTCTGGGTAGCCGGCGCCCTCGGCGGCCATGCGCGTGAGAATGTAGTTACACGTCCCGTTGAGGATCCCGTAGATCAGCCGGAAGCGATTCGCGACCAACCCCTCGCGCAGAGCCTTGATAATGGGGATGCCACCGGCGACCGACGCTTCAAAGAAGAAGCGTCCCCCACCCTTGCGCGCGGCCGCGAAAACGGCGGCGCCGCTCTCGCACAGCAGGGCCTTGTTCGCCGACACCACGATCTTGCCCCGCGAAAGGGCCTCGAGCGTCACCTTCTTGGCGATTCCGGTACCGCCCATCAGCTCGCAGACGATGTCGATGGAAGGATCGCGGGCGATGCTCATCGGGTCGTCCACCAGGCAGTGCGCGGGCACCTTGACGGAGCGCGCCTTGGAGCGATCCCGCACTGCGGCCTTGGCCAGCTCGATACGAACACCCAGTCGGTCCTCGAGCGCCGTACGGTTGGCCGTCAGGTGCTTCCAGACTCCCTGACCGACCGTGCCGAGACCACAGAGACCGATGCGAATGGTGCGACTGGACATGAAAGTAAAATCGCCGGGTCAGCTGCGGGGGGCGGAGCCACCGGACCGGCTGAATCGACTCTCGGTCCCCGCCAGCAGGCGGCGGATGTTCGAGCGGTGCATGATGATGACGAAGGCTGCGACGGCGACGGCGAGCCCGACCAGCGGTCGGCCCGCTCCGAGCAACCACGCCGCCAGCGGCAGCGCGACCGCACCTAAAATCGACGCCAGCGAGACGTAGCGTCCAATGAAGAACACCGCGACCCAGACCACGGAAGCCGCGAGCAATCCCCACGGCAGCAGCACCGCAAATCCGCCCACCGTGGTTGCAACGCCCTTCCCGCCACGAAAGCCCGTGAAGCAGGAAAAACTGTGGCCCAACAGGCCACCGGCGAGGCCGACGATGCCGGCGATCGTCACGTCGCCCGCCCCACACGAAATCCAGCCGAGCCGCGAAGCCAGCAGCGGCAATCCCGCCGCGGCCGCGCCCTTGGCGGCGTCCAGAAAGAACACCAGATTACCCGGCCCACGGCCGAGGACCCGCCGCACATTGGTCGCGCCCGGGTTGCCGCTTCCCACGCTGAAGATGTCGACTCCCTTGGCCCGCGCCACGAGGTATCCGAACGGAAGCGCCCCGAGCACGTAACCGACGAGCGCGAAGACCAGCAGGGCGGTAAGCATGGCGGGATGGGGTTGCGGGGATTACAATTCGACGTACTTCGCGAGCGCGATGTTCGGATTGCCCTTGAGCTCAAGCCGCACGGCTTCGCTCGGCTCACTGTCGAGATTGATCACGATGAGCGCCGTCTGTCCTGGCGCCTGACGACTCAGCGACATGTTCGCGATGTTCACGCCGTCCCGCCCGAGCAGCATACCGATGTAACCGATCATGCCCGGCTGGTCCTTGTTCTCGATGATGAGCAACTTGCCCGCCGCCTCGACCTCCACATCGCGCTGGTTGATCGTCACCACGCGCGGCTTCGCGGCCTTGGTGAACAACGTACCCGTCACGCTGCGCGACGACCCATCCGCCGCGATCGCCTCCACGCCGAGGAGCTCGGTGTAGTCGCTGTGCTCGGTGGACTTGAGAATGTCGCACTTGATGCCCAGGCGCTCGAGAATGACCGGGGCGTTGACGAAGTTGACCCCGTCGCCACTGATCCGGCGCAGGTAGCCTCGCTGGACGGCGCGCGTGATGGCATTCGTATCCAGATCGACGAGCTTGCCCCAATAGGTGATGCGCAGGGCGGTGATTTGCGGACCGGCGATCTGCTGGACCAGAGTACCCAGCTTGGCGCCCAAGTCGATATACGGCCCCAGAACCTTGACCGCCGCAGCGTCGATGGACGGCATGTTGACGGCGTTACGGATGACGCCGCCGCGCAGCACATCGGTGATCTGTTCGGCGATTTCGATGCCGACCGATTCCTGCGCCTCCGCGGTGGAAGCGCCAAGGTGCGGCGTCAGGACCACGTTCGGAAGCGTCCGCAGCTCGCTGTCCTTGGCCAACGGCTCGTCCTCGAACACATCGAGGCCGGCGGCCGCGACCTTGCCCGACTTGATCGCCTCGACGAGCGCGCTCTCCTTGATGATCCCGCCGCGGGCGCAGTTGAAGATCCGCAGACCCTTCTTCGCCTTGGCGAACGCCGCCTCGTCGATCATGTAGTGGGTATCGTCCGTCAGCGGCATATGGACGGTGATGTAGTCCGACTGGGCCAGAAGCTCATCGAGCGTCGCGGGCTCCACCTGCATCGCCTTGGCGCGGCTCGGAGAAAGATATGGATCATAGGCGAGCACGCGCATCCCGAAGGCCTGCGCACGCTTCGCGACCTCACTGCCGATGCGACCGAGCCCGACCACACCAAGCGTCTTCTTGAAGAGTTCGATCCCGCTGAAACTCTTGCGATCCCACTGACCGGCCTTCATCGAGGCTGCCGCCTGCGGAACGGGCCGCGCGCCGCAGAGCAGGTGCGTGAACGTCAGCTCGGCCGTTGCGATCGTGTTGCCCGAAGGCGTATTCATCACGATCACCCCGCGTTCCGTCGCGGCATCGACATCCACGTTGTCGACCCCCACGCCGGCCCGGCCCACCACGCGCAGCAACGGGGCCGCGGCGATCACGTCGGCGGAGATCTTCGTCTCCGAACGGACGGCGATCGCGTGGACATCGCGCACCAGCTCGAGGACCTTCTCCGGAGAGGACCCGTAGGCCTCAATGACTTCGAAGCCCGGCTGCGCACGCAGGTAGGCGACCCCTTTGGGTGAAATCTTATCGGCAACGAGAATTTTCATTCGGACAAAAGCCCCTCATCGAAACGCCGCGCAGGGGGGGCAAGCAAGCAAGGAAACGGGCGGTTTGACCGCGACCACAGCGAGGCGCCTCGCGACACATGCAATCACGGTGCAGCAGTCACGTCGCGCTCGCCAACTCTGGGAGAAGCATTCGATCGTAGGGGGTGCCCGACTCCCGACTCGCCCGTCAGGTTCAGTTCATCGTTGAGGTCGATAAACTTAAGGACATCTACCGCCAGACCGTGCTGATCCACAGCGGTCGGGCGGAGAATGATGCCGAGCATTCATGGCACCTCTGCCTGCTGGTCATCGTCCTCGCGGAGCACGCGAATCTGCCCAACCTCGACCTCCTGCGGGTCCTCAAAATGCTCATCATCCACGATCTGGTGGAGATCGATGCGGGCGACACCTTCGCGTATGACGCGCAGCGCATGGCCGATCAGTACGCGCGGGAGGCGCAGGCGGCGGAGCGGATTTTCGGTCTGCTGCCGGATGACCAGACGCGGGAGTTTCGAGCGCTCTGGGAGGAGTTCGAGGCCAAGGAGACGGCCGAGGCACGGTTCGCCAGTGCCGTGGACCGCTTCCAGCCGGTGCTGTTGAATCTCCTGACCCAAGGATCCGCCTGGCGCCGTCACGGCGTCACGCACGACCGCGTTGTGGCGCGCAACCGCCACATCGCTGAGGGATCGTCCGCGCTCTGGGACTACGCCGAGGCGATGCTGCGGGAGGCGGTGCAGGATGGTCGCCTACCTCCGGGGCCGGCGGGCGTCGCAGAACCCGAGCGACCGTAACGATCCGGCCGCGACGCGGCAGCTCAGCTGAGATCGCGCAGACTGCCGAAGTCGGCCTCGAACAGGCGCCGGTACGTGCGGACGATCATCCCGTCCGTCAGGCCGGCCAGCCAATCACAGATCCGCCGCGCCTTCTCGGCCTCAGTGCCTGCGGCGTCGATGAGCCGCCCCACCCGCGGCGGCAGGATGCGGATCACGCGTCCTTTGCATTCCACGTGATTTCGCCAAGCCGAGTGCCAGAGGTCGAAAAGCACCTTGCGGGCCTTGTGCTCCATCTGTTGGAGCTGCGGGCTCTCGAAGATGATGTCGTTGGCCAGCTGCTTGTAGAACGCCGCCTCGCGCTGCACCTCGGCACCGACCACCAGTTCGAACCGATAGCGCTGGGTCGCAGCACTCATGAAGTTCTGCCGGGGACGCAGTCGACAGGCCGTGATGAAAGTTCCGATCTTCTGCGAGAACACGGACTCCAGACGATCGGCGCGCACCGCGACGAACAGTCGGTCGAGCCACGCGAGGCGCTCCGCGTCCAGCGCCTGCGCTGACGCCCAGCGCTCCATGCGGTCGAGCGTGAGAAATCCGGCCCTCACTCCATCCACCACGTCATTCAGCGAGTACGCGGCATCATCCGCCCAGTCCATGATCTGGCACTCGACGCTCTTGAACAGGTTCAATCCCTCCCCTTCCCGGATTGGCTCTGGGATCGCGGCGCCGGCAAAGACGAAACCGCGCTGCGGCTCCTGGGAGTCGTAGAGAAAATGATTACTCGGAGCCACTGCGTATTCACTCAGCAACTTCTTGTACTTCAGAACCCCGTCCATCAACGCGCGGGTCGGCTGCATGCCGCGGGTCCCCTCCTCATTCTGATAAATGGTCTCGGTCAGGAGATGCAGGGTCTGCGCATTCCCCTCGAAGCCGCCCCATGGAAGCATGAGCTCCTGCAAGGTGCGTTCGCCGGAATGACCGAAGGGAGGATGCCCAAGGTCATGGGCGAGGCAGATCGCTTCCACCAACTCCGGGTCGATGAAGAAGTCCGGCGACAGGGGTTCCCCGCGAGAAAGCAGGAAGTGGCAAATCGACCGACCAATCTGCGCGACCTCCATCGAATGCGTGAGCCGGGTCCGGTAGAAGTCGTATTCTCCGGACAGAAAGACCTGGGTCTTCGACTGAAGCTTCCGGAACGCGTGGGCGTGAATGATCCGATCGCGGTCGATTTGGAAGAGCGACCGGTAATCGGGACGGCGCGGCGACTCCCACGTCGCCTGATCGAAGTCGGAATAAAAGCGGTTGGTCAACATGCACCCGCCCCGAAGGGCGAGTTCGAGCGCACGCGGGAAGCCCGCTGAAGGCAACGCTGATCCAGCTGAGCCAGCCGCCCGATTTTCCTCGGCAGCCGCGCCACGCTGTCGTTTGTTACCCTTCACCATGCACACTCCCGTCGATGTCCAGATCATCGGCCACGAGGTCGCAATCCGCTGGAGCGACGGCGCCGAGACGTTTTTCCCCGCGGACCGCTTGCGCGCCGCTTCGCCGAGCGCGGAGACTCAGGGAGAGCGCGACATCTTCGGCCGGCAGTACGGCGGCGATGGCCCCCGGCACTTCGAGGGCGTATCGGTGCAAGCGTGGGACCGAGTCGGCAACTACGCACTCCGTTTCGGATTCAGCGACGGTCACCAGACCGGTCTGTACACGTACGACTACCTCCGCGCCCTCGCCGCGCGCCTGCCCAACGCCTCCTGAGCGGTCTCCGCTTCCCTCGATTCTTTCCGCCATGTCGTTTCCCGCCCGCACCACCACGCCCGAGATTGAACTCGGGAGCACGTTCCAGCCAAAGTTCGGCGCCGACGGATTGATCCCGTGCATCACTCAGGATGCCACCACCGGCGAGGTCCTGATGTTTGCGTTCATGAACGCGGAATCGCTTGAGCACACCCTCCGCACCCGCAAGGCCACCTACTGGAGCCGCTCGCGCAGCAAGCTGTGGATCAAGGGCGAGGAGTCCGGGAACGTCCAGCGAGTGCAGGACCTGCGCACCGACTGCGATCAAGATGTGATTCTCCTCTCCGTCACGCAGGATGGACCGGCCAACGCCTCGTGCCACAACGGCTTCAAGAGTTGCTTTTACCGGAAGCTCCGGGACGTGGACGCCGCCGCGAACCAGGGCGACTTCAGTCTGGAGACGACCGCAAAGCCGCTCTTCGACCCCGCCCTGGTCTACAAGCGGAAAGTCTGAGCCGCCCCGGGCGGCTCGGAGTCAACCTGTCGAACCGGGAGCCAGCCCCCGCTCGCTCGCCGCCGCGAATTCGAGGACGCGGCGGAACTCGGCGCTCGCCGCCTGCTCCGAACCCGCGAGTTTCTCCAACGCCTGGGAGCGATTCAGCCCGTCCCGGAAGAGCACGCGATGGAGCTGCTTCACCCGCTCGATCTGCTCCGGCGCGAAACCACGGCGTTCCAAGCCGACCTTGTTGATCGAGCGGATGACGGCTGGCTGACCGTCCGCGATCATGAAGGGAACGACGTCCTGCACCACCTTCGCGAACGCGCTGATCATCGCATACGCACCGATCCGGCAAAACTGGTGCACTCCCGCCGCTCCTCCGATGGTCACGTGATCCTCGACCCGGACGTGGCCCGCGAGGAGGATGCCATTGCTCATCACGATGTGATTGCCGAGCACGCAATCATGGGCGACATGGCAGTTCGCGAGCAGCGTGTTGTCATCGCCGAGCACGGTAAATTCCCCGTCGCGCGTCGCGGCATGGACCGTGACGTACTCCCGGAAGACATTGCGGGCCCCGATTCGGACACCCGGACGACCGCCCTGAAACTTCAGGTCCTGCGTCTTCGCCCCGAGATTCGCGTAGGGAAACACTTCGCAGCCCTCGCCCAACGTGGTCCAGCCCTCAACCGAGGAATGATGGTGCAACCGGGTGCGATCGCCCAAGACGACCTCGCCACCGACGTAAACGAAGGGGCCGATCTCCACGTCGACTCCAAGTTGTGCGCCTGGCTCCACCACGGCGCTTGGATGGATCCGCGTGGCCATGCTCAACCAACCTCCGCCTCGTCGACGATCGCAAACATCAGGTCGGCGGAAGACACCACCGCCCCATCGACGGTGCACACGACCTCGGCCGAGGCGAGTTTGGTGCCCCGCGTCTTCGTGAGTTTGGCCGTGACCACCAAGCGATCTCCCGGCCGCACCGGCTTGCGGAACTTCACCTTATCCGCGCTCATGAACAGCGAGGTCTTTCCCTCGAGGGAGCCGCGCCGCAGCATCAATAGACCGGCGGCCTGCGCCATGGCCTCAAGCTGCAGCACGCCGGGCATCACCGGATTCCCGGGGAAGTGCCCCTGAAAAAAGGGTTCGTTGATGGTGACGTTCTTGATCGCAGTCAGCTCGTCCTCGCCGCGGAACTCCGTCACGCGGTCGATCATCAGGAACGGGTAGCGATGCGGAAGCATGTCGAGCACCCGCCGGATATCGAGTGAGGTCTCATGAGCCTGCACCATCGCCTTCCCTTCGGCGGGTGCGGAAGCCTTCTTGCCCCCACGCTTCGTCGCCTCGGCGCGACGGTCGAACAGCGCCTTGGTCAGCTCGGCATTGAGCTGGTGGCCAGGACACGTCGCAACGATGTGGGCCTTGAGGGGCATGCCCAGCAGCACGATGTCTCCGATGATATCGAGCATCTTGTGCCGCACGAACTCGTCGCGGAACCGCAGCGGTTCCTTGGAAAGAATGTTGCCACCCTTGATCACCACTGCGGAGTCCAAGCTGCCGCCGCGGATCTTGCCAAGTTTCAGCAACTCCTCGATGTCCTCGTAAATCGTGAACGTACGCGAGGGAGCGATCTGCGAGATGTAGGTATCCGGATCGATCGTCAGCGAGAGGTGCTGGGTGTGGTACCCACGGTCGTCAGTCGACGTGCAGGTGATCTTCAATCCGTCGAACGGCAGCGCGATGATCGAGCGGTTGCCCTTCATCACCGAGACCGGAGCATCGAGCTCATAGTAGACACGCTCCTTGTCCTGCTCCACCGGACCCGCCTCTTGAATCAGTGCCACGAACGGACGCGCTGAACCATCCATGATGGGAGGCTCCGACGCATCCATCTCGATGACAGCATTGTCGATGCCGCAGCCGTGTAGTGCGCTCAGCACGTGTTCAACAAGGTGGACCTTCGTATGTCCTTCTTGGACAGTGGTGTTGCGCACCAAGTCACCCACCGATTCAATGCGCGGGTGAACTTCGGGCTGACCATTGAGATCGAGCCGCTTGAAAACGAGCCCGTGATTGGCGGGGGCAGGCTTGAACGTCAGCTGGACGGGGTTTCCGGTGTGCAGGCCGGTTCCCTTGATCGAGACGGCGCGCGCCAAGGTGCGTTGCTTCATGGGTGAGGGCCCGACGAGTGTCCAAGCCCGGTCCAAAAAGGGCAAGCGCTTAGGCGTGGTGGTCGAATCCTTGACAGCCCGCCGGGGACTTGGCTAATCCAACACCCTTTCCCTCAACGATCCACCGCCCGCGACCATCCCTTACCGTCCATGCCTTCCGCCAACGACATCCGCAAAGGCCAAGTCATCAAATTCAACGGCGAGCCGCACCTGGTGATGGAGACCCAGCACCGGACGCCCGGCAATCTCCGCGCCTTCGTGCAGATCAAGATGCGGAATCTTCGCTACGGGAAAGCGCTGGACCAGCGCTTCGCGTCGACGGAAAGCATCGAAGTGCTGCCGACTGATCGCAAGACCCTCGAATTCAGCTACGCCGACCGCGACTCCTTCGCCTTTATCGACCCCGAGACGTTTGACCAGATCGAGCTCACGGAGGCGACGCTCGGCGACGTGAAGAACTACCTGACGCCAGGCGGGCGCGTGGACGTCCTCTTTGTCGACGAGAAGCCGCTGTCCGTCGATCTCCCGTCCACCGTCTCGCTCAAGATCATCGAGAGCGCCGAGGGCGTGAAGGGCGACACGGCCAGCAACGTCCAGAAGCCGGCCAAGCTCGAAACCGGCCTCGTCATTCAGGTTCCGCTCTTCATCAAGGAAGGCGAACTCGTCCGCGTCAGCACGGTCGACGGCACCTACCTCGGTCGAGCCTAAGCGCGAGACTCCGTCGCGCCTTCGCGCGACCGTTAAACGACGAAGCCCGCGGCCAAGGCCGCGGGCTTCGTCGTTTGATCGAGGTGCCGCGCGAGGCGGTCCGAAGACCGCCCGCGTCGGCGAGCGATGTCAGGCGACGCGCTCGACCACCAGCGGAGGCGGGGTCGGACGCTTGGGCGCGAGCCGGTAGGCGTCCTTGAAATAGTTCAGCGCCTGCTCGAGCTTCGACTCGTCGTTGTAGTGAATCATCATCAGCGGCTCACCCTGCTTGACCTGGGTGCCGACCTTACGGATCTCGGACACGCCGACTGAATAATCGATCTTGTCGCCCGAGGCGGCGCGACCGGCGCCAAGGAGGTGAACGCCATGGGCGATCATCGCGGCGTTGATCGTGTGAACGTAACCGCGCTTCGGAGCGGGCAACTTTCGAATGTGCCGCGCCTGCGGGAATTTCTCCGGATGATCGATGAAGGACGTATCGCCGCCCTGCGCCTTGACCAATTCCTTCAGTTTCTCGAGGGCAGAACCGTCCGTGAGATGACGCTCCACCGTTTGCTTGGCGGACAACGTAGAGCCCGCGACACCGGCGAGGCGCACGATTTCCATGCCGAGCTTCAGCACGAGTTCCTTGATGTCCTCGGGACCACCGCCCTTGAGGATCTGGATGGCCTCCTTGACCTCAAGCGCCGTGCCGACGGTGTCGCCGAGCGGCTGATTCATGTCGGTGACCAGCGCCACGCAACGCCGCTTCATCGAGCGACCCACGCGGGTCATCGACCGGGCCAGCTGCTTCGCCTGCTCCAAATCCTTGATGAAGGAACCATTGCCCCACTTGACGTCGATCACGAGTCCCTCGGACCCCTCCGCGAGCTTCTTGGAGAGGACGGAGCCGGTGATCAGCGGCAGGCTGGGAATCGTGCCCGTCTCTTTGCGAAGATCGTAGAGCTTCGCATCCGCCGGAGCGAGGTCCTCGGACTGCGCGATGATCGCGCCATTGATGCGCGCCAGCTGATTCACGAACTGCTCGTTGCTCAGGTGCCCCTTGAAACCGGGAATTGAAGCCAGCTTGTCGAGCGTGCTGATGACGTAATCATGCTCGGCGCTGCACATCATTGGCACCACGACCCCTGCGGCCATCGCGAGCGGGACGAGCACGAGCGACGTCTTGTCGCCGATGCCGCCGGTCGCGAACTTGTCGATCTTGGGCTTCGCGATCGCTGAGAGATCGATCACCTCGCCGGAAAGCATCATCTCCTCGGTCAGGTCAGCCGTCTCCTGGGCCGACATGCCCTGAAAGTAGATGGCCATGGCCAAGGCCGCCAGCTGGTGCTGGGGCATTTCCCCATCGAGCGTGCTATCAACGATGTAGCGAATCTCATCCTTGCTGAATTCGCCACCGTCGCGCTTCTTTTCGATGAGGAATTCGAAAGTCGGCTTAATGAACCTGCGGGGAGGAATGTTTCGCTTGGTCATTGTGCTATAAAGGCTCCGGGTAGCAGTTCCGCCGAAACGGAAAAGTCTACGAGCAAACCATGCCGGCATAGGATGTCGAGCCGGAAATGCTTCCCATCTCGGCCCTTCCCCACCCGCCCGCCGGTGCGTGCGGTAGGTCGCAAATCACGCTTGCGACAGGTTCACGGGCCGCGTGTCGTCGCAGGATGCACGTCTCTTTCCAGCCTGCGGTCGATCTCTCTGCTGCGGTGGCAGCGGCCGCCCGCAAGCTCGGGTTCGCCGAGTCAGAGTTCTCCGCCGAAATCCGGACCGCCGATCCTCGGCACGGCGACTTTCAAGCGAATGGCATTCTCGCTTACGCCAAGGCTCGCAAGGCCAATCCGCGCGCGCTCGCGGAGCAGCTGGTCGCCGCCCTGCCGGAAGAGGTGCGGCTCATTTGCGAACCGAGCATCGCCGGGCCGGGGTTCATCAATTTCCGCCTCCACCCGGGCGCGCTGCTCGCGTGGCTCCAGCATCACGGCACGGTCGGTCAGCTGGAGGAAGGCGCGGCCGGGCTGCATCGCGGCCAGCGTTACGTGGTCGACTTCAGTTCTCCCAACACCGCGAAACAACTGCACGTCGGCCACGTCCGCGGAATGGTCATCGGCGAGGCGATCTGCCGCATGCTCGCGTTCTGCGGAGCGACGGTCATTCGCGACAACCACATCGGCGACTGGGGCACGCAGTTCGGAAAGCTGATTTGGGGCTACAAGAACCTGCGGGACGATGCCACGCTAGCCAGGGATCCCCTCGAGGAGCTCGAGCGTCTCTACAAGGCAGCCGATGCAGCGACCAAGGAGAAGCCCGAGACCCTCGACGCCGCGCGTGCGGAATTGGTGAAATTGCAGGCGGGCGACGCCGAGAACCTCGCGCTCTGGAACCGAATCAACGCCATTAGTTCCGGCGCGTTCGAAGAGATCTATCGCAAGCTCGATATCCGCTTCGATCACCAACTCGGCGAAAGTTTCTACAACGATAAGCTCACTCCGGTGTACGCGGAGCTCACGAGGTTGGGACTCGCGACGGAATCCGAGGGTGCCTTGGTGGTGTTCCACCCGGAGCACCCTCGTTTCAACACCCAGCCCTTCATCATCCGCAAGTCGGATGGCGCGGCCAACTATGCATCGACGGACCTCGCGACGATGGCCTACCGCGTCGAACACTTCGGGGCCGACGCGATCGTGATCCTGACGGACGCGCGGCAGACCGATCACTTCGAGCAACTCTGGCTCACCACGCAGAAATGGTTCAAGGCCACCGGACGCCGCCTGCCGCGGTTCGAACACGTTTCCTTCGGATCCATTCTGGGCGAAGACGGCAAGGCGATCAAGACCCGCTCCGGCGATCCGATCCGCCTGAAGGCGCTCCTCGCGGAAGCCGAGGAGCGCGCGTTCACCCTCGTCTCGGAGAAATCTCCAGAGCTCTCCGAAACCGAGCGCCGCGAGATCGCGGCCGCGGTGGGTATCGGCGCAGTCCGCTACGCAGATCTCTCCCAGAATCGAAGCAGCGACTACGTGTTCGCCTGGGACAAGATCCTTTCGCTTGAGGGCAACACCGCGCCTTACCTGCTCTACGCCGTCGCGCGCATCCATTCGATCTTCCGGCGCCACGGGGTTGACCCCACCGATGCCGGCGCCGTGGCCGCCGCCACCGCGCCGGAATCCGAGACGGAACTCGCGCTCGCCCGCAAACTCGTGGCCCTGGCCAGCACGCTGGACCTCACCACCTCCCAACTGCGCCCCCACTTCCTCTGCACATACCTCTACGAGTTGGCCGGCGCCTACAGCGCGTTCTACGCCGCCGACAAGGTGCTCGTCGACGATCCAGCGATCCGCGCGCGCCGACTCTTGCTGTGCGCACGCACCCTCCTTGTGCTTGAATCAGGACTACGTTTGCTGGGCCTGAGAACGCTCAGCCGCATGTAGGCGACCCTCGACGGAGATTCTCCGAAAAACCGCCTTGCTCGCGGTGTCAGCATCTTCCAGAGTCTCCGAGACATGGCGACGCAGGAATTCTACATCCGTGCCTCTGACGAGACTGACGCGCGCGGTCCTTTCACGCTCGACCAGCTCAGCTCCCTCGTCGAGGCAGGCCAAGTGACGCCGGAGACCCTCTACTACGATACCCTTTCTGAGCAGTGGGTCCCAATCGACGCCGACCCGGAAGTGAAGGCCGCACTCTTCCCTGAGAAAAAGCGCCTCCGTATCCGCACACGGGATGCGCGTCGGACCACGTCCGCCGGAGACCGCACTGCTGCCCCCATCACCGTCGACGACATGCTCGCTGCGGCCGACAACCGCACCGAGGGCGCAGGGGCCAAGACCAAGATGCGCAATCAGCTCCGCGTCGCCCGCATCGGGCTGTGGAGCGTCGTGGGCATGCTTTTGGCGAGCTCCGCGTCGCTGATGCTTTCTCCTCCGGCGATCATGCACATCGGAACCGGGGATCTAGCGCGCCTGTTCTCCCATCCGTTCGCCTTGCTCGGCGCCTGCGATCTCCTGCTCGCCCTCTTCCTCTGCCTGCAGATAGTGTCGGTCTACCCCTTGGTTCGTCTCCGCGCTCTGCTCGGACTGGGTTTCTTCGGCATCGTCTTCTGGTCCTACTCCGAGTCCGCTCCGATCGCGTGGGTGGCGCTCGCTTCCATCGGACTTTACTTCTCCACCATCTTCATCTCCGCCATCCGCCTCGTCGGCGCCGCCCTTCTCGGCTTCGCCGGCGTCGCAGCCTTCGCGCACTACATGCTCGGTTAACCGCCGGGCCAGCGAACCATGGATCGGTTCAAGGCCACCCGAGACCGTCTCGTCCATCTCTTCGAGAAGGACATCTGGCTTCCCCAGCACCTGCGCGACCAGTCGCTCAAGGGACGGTGGTACGCCATCCTGCGTGTCGTTTCGATCACCGTCGGCGCGCTTCTTGAAAGCAGCGCGGCCAGCCGAGCGGCCGCGTTGAGCTTCAGTTCGCTGGTCGGACTTGGGCCCCTCATCTCGCTCACCGTTCTCATCGCCGGCTTCACCCTCGATGAACGAGGGCCTTCCCTCGCGGCCCACACGGTCCATGACCTGATCCGCTACGTCGCCCCTCCCCTCGCTCAGTACGAGAAACTCGGCGCAGAAGAAGCCGCTCGCTCGGCGACAGCCGGACAGGAGGTCCAAGTGAATCCCGAGCTGGTGCGCATCTTCGACGAGATGATCACGAGTTCGCGCAGCGGCGCCGTCGGCATTTTCGGAGCCCTCACCCTGATCGTGATCGTGCTCCAGTTGTTCACCTCAGTCGAAACGACCTTCAACGAAATCTGGGGCGTGCGACGCGGTCGCTCTTGGTTGATGCGCATTGTTTTCTATTGGACCATCCTGACGCTGGGCGCCCTCTTCTTCTTCGCGGCCGCCACCGGGCTGTCCGCCACCGCGCTCCTGACGGCCTTCGCCGAGAAATTGCCGTTCGGACAACATGTCCGCGAGACGCTGATCTTCCTGCTCCCGCTGGGATCGACGGTCCTGATGATCTTCACCCTGACGATCTTCTATCGTACCATCCCGAATACGCGCGTGCTCTGGCGCGCCGCGTTCATCGGCGCCGTCGTCGTCGGCCTGCTGATCCTGCTCAATAACTTCCTCGCTTTTCTTTACTTCAAGCGGGTTCTGCTCACCCGCAGCCTGTACGGATCCCTCGGCATCGGACTGGTGTTGATGCTGGGACTCTACGTTTTTTGGTTCTTTGTCCTGCTCGGAGGCACCGTCAGCTACGCCATCCAGAATGTCCACTTCCGCAACAGTCAGGCGGCGTGGAACAGCTTGGCGGAGTCCGTCCGCGAACGCCTCACCTTGGTCGTGCTTCTTCTCATCGGCCGCCGCTTCGAGGGCTGCCAGCCCCCGTGCACCACGAGCCAAGTGAGCGAAGCGCTGAAAGTACCCGCCCAAATCGTCAACGAATGCATCAACCGTCTGGTGCTCATGGGACTGGTCACGCCAGTTCCCGGCACCGGCCCGAACGATGTGGCCAATGTACGCTACCAACCCGCCCGTCCGCTCAGTCGCGTGACGCTGAGGGACTTCAAACGCTCCGACGACGCCCTAGGTGACTCTTCCTCGGCCGTCTGCCTAGCCAACCTCGATCCCGTGCTGGAGGCCTACGATAATCGACTCGCTCGATCGCTCGATGATCCGTTCTTCTCCACGCCCCTGTCGGCACTGTTCGAGCAGATGCCTTTTCGGTCCGCCCCGCTGACGTCAGCCGGAACCGAGCAGGCGGAGCCCTGAGGCCCAAGGCTTCAAGCGGGCTGCAATACGAGGTAAGCGCGGTTGACAGGCAGCACGGCTGACCTAGTCTCGCGGTTTCCCCCCATGATTTCCTGGATTCAGAAAACGTTCCAGCAGCACTTCCGCGTCATCTTCCTCGTGCTCCTGGTCATGACGATCATCGCATTCGTCTTCACCATCGGCGCTGCACCGGGCCTGGGTGACGCGCATACGAAAGCCTTGGATCGTCCGTTCTACGGACTGAACCTCGGCAATCAGGAGGACCAGAAGCGGCTCTTCCGCGATGCCGGGCTGAGCGTGTTTCTCCAAGCCGGGTTCCCCGCGCTCGGCGGCGAGCAGCTTCAGGCCTACGCGCTGCAGCGCCACGCGGCACTGCACCTCGCGGACCAGTTGCACGTGCCCGGCCCCTCAGGGGCAGACTTGATCGATTACGTGAAGACGCTGCGCGTCTTCGCCGGGGAAAACGGGGTCTTCGATCCCGCGCGCTATGCGCAGTTCCGCGACAACCTGAAACTCGACGCCACGCTCACGGAAAGCGACGTCTCGCGCATCCTCGCTGACGACTACCGGTACACGCAGGTGCAGAAGCTCCTCGCGGGCCCCGGCTACGTTCTGCCGATCGACGTGAAGCAGCAACTGGCTCGCGCCGAGGCCAAGTGGACGATCGCCGTCGCGAGCGCCGACTACGGTCAGTTTTCGCCGACGGTGGATGCGAGCGAGGCTAACCTGACGAAGTTTTTTGAGGAAAACGCGTTCCGCTACGAAATCCCTCCGCAGGTGAAGGTGCGTGCGGTGCGTTTCCCGGCTGCTGCGTTCGTGGCCCAGGTCTTCGTCGACGACGCCGCCGTACGCGCGCTCTACGATTCAAACCCCGCGCGCTTCCCGAAGCCTGCCGCAGACGGCAAGGCTGCCGTGACCCTTCCGTCAACCGGCGCGTCCGACGCAGATTTCGCCGCCGTGCGTCCGCAGGTCGAAGCCGCGCTGAAGCTCGAACGCGCCCGCAATCTTGCCGCCAAGGCGGCCAGCGACCTGACCCTCGCCCTCTACGAGGGCAAGGTCGCGCAATCGTCCGTCGACGCGTTCCTCGCTGCCCGCAAGCTCCAGTCCAGCCCGGTCCCGCCGTTCTCGCGCACCGCCGCGCCGGCCGACCTGGGCGGATCCCCCGACATCGCGGCCGAGGCGTTCCGCCTGGGAACCGCACGGTATTTCTCGGACGCACTCCCGACCCCCGAGGGCAGCGTCGTGCTGCTGTGGCAGGAATCCATCCCCGCCCGTCAGCCCCTGTTCGCCGAAGTCCGCGCCCAAGTGTCCACCGATTACGCTGAGAACGAGAAGCGCAAGCGCTTCGTCGAAGCGGGTCGCACGGCCCGGACCCAAATCGAGTCACTGATCCGATCCGGCAAAACGCTCGAACAGGCAGTGGCCACTCCGATTGCCGGCCTCGCCTTCAGTGTGCAGTCGACCCCAGCCTTCACTCTCCGTGAGCCCCCAGCCACGCTCGAGCCTGCCGTTTTTGGGGCGCTGGAATCCCTCGAAAAGGGCGGCGTTTCCGAAATGGTGACCACGGGCGCGAAGGGCATAATCGTGCACGTGGCCGATAAGGCCATGCCCGCGACCGACGAAACCAACCCTCGCTTTGTTGAGACGCGAGGCCAGATCGCTGCCTTCATCGGGTCCCGCAACGCCGGAGACTACCTCAACGAGCTCGTGGAAAAGGAGTTGGCCAAGACGGAACCGGCCACGCCCTGATGTCCGCGTCCAGCGCGGGCGGAACGCCTGCCACCATCCGCACTGGGCATTTAGACGTAGTCTGCGGGCTCAGCGTTGAAACCTGAGGCCCTCTGGTTTCGTCTTCCCTCTGATCTTCTCTCGCCAAACTGGGTTCCGCCCGCTTGGCGTGTGTCCTGTGCAACTTCTCTTTCCCGACTGTGTGCTAGCTTAGCAGAGTCGCCCTCCCGTCGCATGATCTCCCGTCACCGATTCCTCATCGCCGTCGTCGCCGCTTGTGGCCTGCCCGCTTTGACGGTGGCGCAGACCCCGTCCCCGAGCACTCCGCCTCCCGCTCAAGCAGCGTCCGCGCCCACTCTAACATTGGAGGCGTGCATTGCGCGCGCGCTCGATCGGAATTTCGACCTGCAGATCCAGCGCGTGACCACCGGTCAGGCACGCGAAGCGGTCACGATCGCCGATGCCGCGTTCGATCCCACGCTTGAGCTCTCCGCCAGCACGAGCACCAGCCAGCAGCCCACGGTCGTCAGCTCCATCGATGGCGTCAGCGCAGCCGGTCTCCGCAACCAAAGCCGCGATATCCGGGCCGGCGTTTCGCAGCGGCTGTCCACCGGCGCAACCGTGAGCGCCAGCGCATCGCTGGATCGCGGCGAGTCGAACTCCCGCAACCTCTTCCTCAACCCAGCTTACACGGGCGACTTCAATCTCTCCGTGCGCCAGCCGCTCCTGCGTGGAGCCGGCTCGGAGTATTCCCGCGCCTCCTTCCGCCGCGCCGAATTGGGCGTGGATCGCGCCAACCTCGACCTCAAGGGCAGCGTGCTGGTCATCGTCCGCAACGTCGAGGCCGCCTACTACAACTTGGTGTTCGCGCGCCAGCAGCGGGGCGTCCGGCAGCTGAGCCTCGAGCTCGCCCAGCAACTCCTCGAGGAAAACCGGGCCCGGCGCCAAACCGGCGTCGCCACGGATCTCGATGTTCTCCAGGCCGAGGTCGGCGTCGCCAATGCGCGCCGCTCGCTCCTGCTCGCCGATCAGACCGTTCAGGACCGCGAGGACGCGCTAACCGCGCTGATCGGTCAGTTCGAGTTCAACCAGACCATCGGCGAAGTGAACTTCGAGAATGCGCCGGTCCCTGCCGTCTCCTTCGACTTCTCCTACAAGCTCGCCCGCGAAAACCAGCCGGCCCTCGCCTCGAGCGCCATCGCCATTCGCCAGCTTGAGATCGATCGCGAAACCGCGAAGCGCAATCGCCTGCCCGACCTCGGTCTCGGCGCCGGCCTCGGCCTGAACAGCCGCGAGGCTTCCTACGGCGATGCCGCCACGCGCACCTTCGACGGCGACGGCTACGCTTGGCAGGTCGATCTGACCCTCCGCGTACCGTGGGCCCAGCGGGAGGACAATGCTCGACTCCGCCTCGCGCAGTCCAACATCGTGAGAGAGCAGACGCGCCTCCAGCAGCTCGACCAGGATCTCGTCGTCGAGGTCCGATCCGCCGTCCGTGCGGTCGAGACCAACCGCGAGAGCGTCGCCATCTCCGGCCTCGCCACCCAACTTAGCCAGCGCCAGTACGAGCTTGAGCGCGCCCGCTTCAACGCCGGTCTCTCGACCAGCCGCCGGGTGCTCGAGGCTCAGGACGATCTCGAGCTCGCTCGGGTCAACGAACTTCAGTCCCAAGTGAATCTGCGCATCGCGCTCGCCGAACTGCAACGGCTCGAGGGTTCATCCCTGACGCGATTCCGCATCGTCCTCGACTAGGTTGTCCGAGGGCGTCGACGCGCCCGGATCCGCTGCGGCGAACAGCGTCTCGACCGCTGCCCGCCCCAGCGGAACAAGACGGTGGGGCGGCAACTGGGTGCGAAACCAAGTCCGCTGCTTCTTCACCAGCGCACGGGTATTGGCCGCGATCTGCCGGGCGAGGTCCGCCTCGGTCCCTTCACCGCGCAGGACCGCGAGACACTCCCGATACCCAATCGCACCGCACGCGCTTGGGTTGAGTTCCAGACCGCGTGCTCGCAAGGCCGCGACTTCAGCGAGGAGCCCGGTCGCAAGCATCTGCTGGGTACGGCGCTCGATCCGCTCCGAGAGCTCGGTAACCTCACAGTCGAGCCGACTCAACCGGAGCTCCCAGTCGGAATAGGGAGCAGGTCGCGCCGCAAACGCCGCCGCCAGTTCTTCCAGGGTGCGACCTGACACCAGACAACGTTCCAGCGCCCGCAGCACACGTCGCGGGTTGTCCACGTCGAGCGTACCAAGCCCCGCCGGATTCAACCGCACCAGTCTCTCCACCAACCCACCCAGACCCCGGGTCGTCCACTCCGCTTCCAGTTCACTCCGCAGCGACTCCGGCACCTCGATCTCGTCGGTCACCGGCGCAAGGAAGCTCCGGAGGTAGAAGCCACTGCCTCCGACGACCAGGACCGCCCGGCCGCGGGAGTGGATTTCCTCAACGGCGGCACGCGCCCGGCGGGCATACTCCACCACGGTCATCCGCTCCGCCGGATCAAGGATGTCAATCAGGTGATGCGGCACCCGGGCAAGCTCGTCCGCCGAGGGTTTGGCCGTGCCGATGTCCATCCCACGGTAGAAGAGCAAGGAGTCGCACGACACGATTTCCGCGCCGTGCTGCTCCGCCCAGCGCAACGCCCACTCGGTCTTGCCCACCGCGGTGGGCCCGGTCAGGAGGTGCAGGATGCGTGGCATGTGCCGGGAGTGAAGCACGCCCGCCGCGCATGGCAACCGCGGCCGCCGCGCCGTTCTCCGCTCGCTCCATCCCCATTTTCCTGTTTTCTCGCACGGTCCGCATGAAGTGTCGGTTCATCTTCAATCCCCGCTCGGGCCATAACGCCCGCAATCCGTACCTTCTCGACGAGGCCCGTCGGTTCATCCGCACGCAGGGGCTCGATGGCTCGGTCGAAGTGACCGAGCGTTCCCGCCACGCGACGGAGTTGGCCCGCCGGGCGGTCGACGAGGGGTGCGCGATGGTGGTCGCCATCGGTGGCGATGGCACGATGAACGAGGTCGCAGCGGCGCTGGTGGACTCACCGGCGGTCCTCGGCCTGATCCCCTGCGGCTCCGGCAACGGTCTCGGCCGTCACCTCGGCATTCAGCGCGGTGGAGCCGCTTCCTTCGCCACGCTGCTCCAGGGCCGTGTCCGCCGCATCGACACCGGGACCGCCAACGGGGTCCCCTTCTTCAATGTCATGGGGATGGGCTTCGACGCCGACCTCAGCGCCCGCTTCAATCAGCTGCATCGCCGCGGCTTCAGAGCCTACGTCACGACGACCTTGCAGTCACTTCGGGCTTACCGTCCCAAGCGCTACCGCATCCGCGCCAGCGATCTCACCATCGAGGAATCGGCTTTCCTCATCGCCGTGGCCAATTCCGACCAGTACGGTAACAACTGCTTCATCGCGCCGCGAGCGCGGGTGGACGACGGTAAACTCGATCTGACGCTGATCCGTCCGGTCCGGTTCCGCGACGCCCTGCCGCTCACGGTCCGATTGTTCGCACGTTCCGTGGACCGAAGCGCGCGTGCGCTCTGCCACAGCGCCACGGGTTTCACCATCGACTGCAGCGAAGCCGGCTACTTTCACACCGACGGAGAAGTCCACGAAACCGCCGGGGCTCTCCACGTGGAGGTCAAACCGGCCAGCCTGGCCGTGCAGGTACCGGCGGTCGCCTAGCCCGCGGGTTCAGGCCCGGGTCAAGCCAGCGGCCAAGTCGGAAGCCACGGCAGCGAGACGTTGGACGATCGCATCCGGACGACCGAGGTGCTCGCGAATGCAGTTGACCAACGCCGATCCGACCACGACTCCATCGGCGTGGGCCGCCACCGCGTGCACATGTTCACGCCGCGAGATGCCAAAGCCCACCACGATCGGCAGGGTCGTGGCGCGACGGATTCGGGCCACCGCCTCCGGAACGTTGGAGGCCACCGCGTCGCGGACGCCGGTTACGCCCTCGCGCGAAACATAGTAAATGAAGCCCGTCGCTGCAGAGCAGATCCGCGGCAGGCGTTCGTCAGGCGTGGTGGGGGCCACGATGAACACCGTGCGCAGACCATGCCGGGCCGCGATGGCGGATAGGTCCGCCGCCTCTTCCGGTGGGAGATCCAGGGTCAGCATCGCATCGACTCCGGCCGCCGTTGCGGCCTGCACGTAGGCCTCGCTCCCATTCGAGAAGACCAGGTTGTAGTACGTGTAGAAGACGATCGGCAGCGTGGGGTGCTCCGCGCGCAACCGGCGCACGAGCTCAAACACCTTCTCCGCGGTCATCCCGCCTTCCAGCGCCCGCTGGGCGGCCAGTTGATTGGTGAGACCATCCGCGAGCGGGTCCGAGAAGGGCACGCCGATCTCAAGGATGTCCACGCCGCTCGCCACCAAGGTCCGGCAAGCCGCCAATGAAGTCTCAAAATCCGGATCTCCCGCACAGAGGTAGGCAACAAGCGCCGCTCGGTTCTCCGAACGGGCACGGGCAAAGGCGGAATCGAGACGGTCCATGGCGCGAAACGCGGACTTTGGACGAAAACCGCCACCGAACCACACAAAAATAGGCCCCGCCCGCCACCGCACGACGGTCGGCCGGCCACGGCACCCGGCTAGCGACCGGCCCGGGCGTGCGCGGCCGACACGGTCACGTACTTCATCGCCCACTCCCGCAATCCCGCCTGCTCGGCCGCACTGAGCGTTCGCACGACCTTGGCCGGCGTTCCGAGGACCATCGAACCCGGCGGCACGATGGTCCGCTGGGTCACGACCGCACCGGCGCCCACAATGCTGCCGCGGCCAATCCTCGCACCGTCCAGAATCGTGGCGCCCATTCCGATCAGGCACTCGTCCTCGATCGTGCAGGCATGCACGATCGCAGAGTGCCCGATGGTGCACCAGTCACCGATGATCGCATCGAGATCGTCGGCCAAGTGAACCACCGCATTGTCCTGAATGTTGGTCCCTTCTCCCACGACGATGCGGGCGATGTCACCGCGCAGCACCGCTCCATAGAACACGCTGCTTCGCGGTCCCAGGGTTACGTCCCCGACCAGCGTCGCATTCGCCGCGACCCAGTTGGCCCTGGTCACATCGGGGATGCGGGAAAGGTGGCGATCGAGGCGTTCCTGGAGGGTCATATCGGCAGCGGGGACGAGCGCTGAATTCACACTCGCCGTGGGACCGCGACGAAGCAAGCCTGCTGCCGACGCGGCGGCTGCCCGTCCGTTCTCCCCATGGATTCGCTCACCCACCTTGGACGCGGCCTGATCGGCCTCGTCGCCTTCATCGGAATCGCTGTCCTGTTCTCGACCAACCGCCGCCGCATCCCGTGGCGGGTGGTGGGCGTGGGCCTCGCGCTTCAGCTCGTGCTCGGCTGGGCCGTGCTCAAGGTGCCCCTCGTCCGCACCGCATTCGAGGCCGTCGGCACCTTCTTCGTGCGACTACTCAGCTTTACCAATGAAGGCAGCAGCCTGGTCTTCGGCTGGCTGTTCTCAGTGCCGACCGGTGACGCCGGCGTGACCGTGCGCGCCGAGGCGGCGCGCGGTGCCACGAGCACCTTCTCGACCGTGGCCCCGATCTTCATCGTGAGCATCCTGCCCACGATCGTCTTTTTCTCCGCGCTGACCACCCTGCTCTATCGACTCGGCCTGCTGCAGCGGATCGTCTACGCCTTCGCCTGGGTCATGTCGCGCACCCTCCGCCTCTCGGGCGCGGAGACGCTCTCCGCCTCGGCGAACATCTTCGTGGGCCAGACGGAGGCACCGCTGCTCATCCGACCCTTCCTGCCCACGATGACGCGCTCGGAACTGCTCGCCATCATGGTCGGGGGCATGGCCACGATCGCCGGTGGCGTGATGGCCGTGTACGTCACCCTGCTCGGCGGCAATGACCCAGCGGAGCAGGTGCGCTGGGCGACTCATCTCCTGACGGCGTCCGTGCTCTCCGCGCCGGCAGCGCTGATCATCGCGAAGATCCTGCTGCCCGAGGAGGAAAAGGTGGACTCCTCGCTGCACCTCAGCGCCGAGCGACCCGGCACGAATGTGCTGGATGCCGTGTGCATCGGCACGACCGACGGCCTGAAGCTCGCGGTCAACGTCGGTGCCATGCTGCTGGTCTTCACCGCGCTGATCGCGCTCGGCAACTGGGTCCTTTCGGCCGGTATTGGGGAGTGGACTGGGGCCAACCGCTGGATCGCGGAGGCGAGCGGCGGACGTTACGCGGGCCTCTCACTGCAATTCCTCTTCGGCATGCTGGGCGCGCCGCTCGCCTGGCTCATGGGCGTCGACTCCGAGCATGTCCTCGTGGCCGGTCAATTGATCGGCGAGAAAACGGTGCTGAACGAATTCTACGCCTACTTCTCGATGAGTCGCCTGCAGTCCGAAGGCGTGCTGACCGATGATCGCACGCGCATCATCCTGACTTACGCGCTCTGCGGCTTCTCGAACATTGCCTCGATCGGCATCCAGATCGGCGGCATCGGCGCGCTCGCTCCCGAGCGCCGCGGGGAACTGGCGCGCCTCGGATGGCGGGCCCTGCTCGGCGGCAGTCTGGCCTGCTTCCTCACCGCCTGCATCGCCGCGATGCTCTCGTAGTCGGGACGGCCCGCCATGTCTCTGGTTCTCGCGATCGACCAAGGAACCACCTCCTCCCGAGCCGTCGCCTTCGACGCCCGCGCTCGGCCCGTCGCCGCGGCACAGGAGGAGTTTCCCCAGCACTTCCCCCAGCCCGGCTGGGTGGAGCATGCACCGCAGGACCTATGGGAGACTGTCGCCCGCGTCGCGGAACGCACGGCTCGCCAAGCCCGGAGACACGGCCGCATCCGCGCGGTCGGCATCACCAACCAGCGCGAGACCACCCTGCTGTGGGACCGCCAGACAGGGGAGCCGCTCGCACCCGCGATCGTCTGGCAAGATCGCCGGACCGCGGGTGCGTGTCAGGCGCTGCGCCACGCCGGTGCCGCCCGGAGCGTTCGCACGCGCAGCGGACTTGAGCTCGATCCTTACTTTAGCGCCACCAAGCTGGCGTGGCTGCTCGACCGCCTTCCGGGTGCTCGCCGCCGCGCGGCGCGCGGGGAGCTCGCGTTCGGGACGGTCGATACGTGGCTACTGTGGAAACTCACGGGGGGACGCGTCCACGCGACGGATGTTTCCAATGCCTCCCGCACGCTGCTGGTGAACCTGCGAACCGGCGACTGGGATGACACCCTCCTCGCGCTCTTCCGGATCCCCCGGGAAGTCCTCCCACAGATCCGGCCGAGCAGTGGACTTTTCGGCGAGGTCTCCGCCCTCCCGGTGCTCCGCGGTCTGCCGATCACGGGCATCGCCGGGGACCAACAGGCCGCTCTTTTCGGTCAGGCGTGCTTCACCCCCGGAATGGCCAAGTCGACCTACGGCACCGGCTGCTTCCTTCTTCTGCACACGGGTGCGGAGCCCGTGCGTTCCCGCCATCGGCTCCTGAGCACGATCGCGTGGCGCATCGGTGACGAGGGACCGTTGGAGTACGCACTCGAGGGCAGCGTCTTCATCGGGGGCGCCGTAGTCCAATGGCTGCGCGACGGTCTTGGTGTGATTCGGCACTCTCGCGACGTGGAGGCGCTGGCCGCCCGGGTGCCGGACAGCGGAGGCGTCCGCTTCGTACCCGCGTTCACCGGACTCGGGGCGCCCTATTGGGACCCCGAAGCGAGAGGTGCCATCGTGGGGCTGGAGCGCGGCAGCACGGCGGCTCACGTGGCGCGGGCCGCCCTCGAGAGCATCGCGTTCCAAGTCTCCGATCTCCTCACCGCGATGCGCGCGGATACCGGTCTCCGCCTTCGCGAGTTGCGCGTGGACGGCGGGGCCGCACGGAACGATGCGCTGCTGCAGTTTCAGAGTGACTTGCTTCGCGTCCCGGTGACCCGTTCGCGAGTCACGGAGACGACCGCCCTCGGCGCCGCGTTTCTCGCCGGTCTCGCCGTCGGGGTCTGGAAAGATCGCGCGACGCTCCGCCGCCTCTGGGCCGCAGACGCTCACTTCGCCCCGGAGATGCCCGTCGCACGGGTCCGGCAGGAACTCAGCGCCTGGGCGGACGCCGTCCGACGAACCCGGACCCCGCGCCGAACTTCCGCAGGTACTTGAGCGCGACCTCAAAATCGTGCGGCAAGGGGGCGACCATGCGGTGGGCGATGCGTGACTCCGGATGAGTCACCTCAAGCTCGGATGCATGCAACGCTAGGCGATCCAGCAGCGGGCGCTCATCCGCGCGCCCCTTGTACCCTCGCTTAAGGTCAGAAAGGCGCAGTTGCACCTCGGGAACCCCGTAAAACCGGTCGCCGAGAATCGGCGCACCGGCGGCGGCCAGATGGACACGGAGTTGATGCGTTCGACCCGTGAGCGGTCGGCACTCCACCCATGCATAGCGTCGACCGTCCGGGGCGGTAAATCGCTCCAAGGTGCGGAACTCCGTCAGGCAAGCCTTGCCGCCGCGCCGCCGAAAGACCCGCATTCGACCCGGATTGGCCTCGTCGGCACCCAACGCCAGATCCACGGTGAACGCATCGGGCAGGCTCCCCTCCTCCGTGCGGATCGGCGCCACCACCTTCATGGCCTGTTCGACTGGCAACACCACCACGAGTGCGTGGTAGATCTTGCGCACGTGCTTGGACTGAAACTGACCGCTGAGAAAATCGAGCGCTGGCTTCGACTTAGCACACAGGAGAACGCCACTTGTGTCGGCGTCGAGGCGGTGGATGTTCGCGACCGTGCGACCCATCGCGGCGTGAACCTGCCCCATGAGGTTCTCCCGCGTCTTGTCCCAGCGGTCCGGAGCGACCAGTAGCCCGCTGGGCTTGTCGAACGCAACCATCGTGGAGTCTTCGTACAGGATCGGCGGCAAAGGCACCCCTTCACCTGTAGCGGCCCGGCACGTCAGGGCAAGGCCCGGAGCAAGGCCATGCCGGTGACGCCGAGGTCACATCGGTGAACTCGCGGCAACGCCGCCGGATTCACTTTGCACTCGCTCGCGCGCTTCGGGGAGACCGTTTCCATGCCCACGCTTCGCCTCCTTTCTTCACTGCAACACCTGGCCGCGCTGGGACAGGCTCCGGTGAAGCCCTTGCGGACGTGGTGGCGCACCGCTGGACATCGTTTTCGTCCGCCCCGGGTCGTCGTCCATACGCCACGCGTTGAACGGGCGCAGAACGCGGTGAGAACGGAGCAAGGACTCGGATCGGACGCTGCCGCGACCATCCTCGTCGAAGAGCATCGCGGTGAGATTCCGACGATCGTCTTCGGTGGGTTCGTTCCCCACGGGCCGGAGCAAGTGTACCTGCTGCGCGGAAACCTGATCCAGCAAGGATCTCTGTACTACATCAACTATCCGCCGAACGATTTCTCGGCGGAGCTGATCTTCGCCCAACTCGACGACCTCATCGAGGAACTCTCCGCGATGGAAGGCCGGGCGCCCGTGATTCTCGCGGTCAGCTTCGGAGCCGGCCTCATCTTGGAGTGGCTCAAGCGCGCGCGTCGCCGCGGGACCACGACACCCATCCGGGGATTGGTTCTGGTCAGCCCGGTGACCTGCATCGAGGACCTACTCCCACCGGGTGCCGCAAAACCCACGACCCTACTCGGCCGGGCGATTCAGCCCTACCTCGATCGTGGCGGCGACCTCTCGGATTCCCCAATCGAGCGATCCCGTGCCATCTTCACCAAGATGTTCGAAGCCGGCGCGCAAAACGGCGCGGCCCTGCGCGGCCTCCTGACCCCACGTGAAGCGGCCGCCCTGATAACGGCAGTCCGGAGGACCATTCAGTCGATCACCGAGATCGGCGCCAAAGCCCGCGTGCAGTGCCTGCGCAACTTTGAACCTCCGAACGCCTACTTCAGCCAGGCCCTCCTGCCGCTCTGCGCGGCACCGACCCTGATCCTCTATGCGGAGAAAGAGAGTGCCGTGCTCACGGCGCAGGCACCGAGCTTCTTTGTGTTTCAAACCGCCCACCGAGCGTACTTTCCGCAGAGCAGCTGCCGCATCGTGACCAACCCGGGCGGCGGACCGGTCCAGCACGCCTCCCTGATCTTCCACAGCGCAAACTTCCTGCCCTTCATCCACCGCTTCTACCGACGGTTAAAAAAACGTGAGACCGATGACTCCGGCTGAATCCACCCAGATCAAGGGCGTTGAGTACCCAGTGCGTTGGACCCTCAGCCAACGCTCGCAGCGTTCCATGCCCGCACTTCCCCGCTCGATCCTCCATCTCGGTGCCGGACTCTCCGTCGCCTTGGCCAAGCGTCGCCTGAAGGGGCCCGATCGCTCGCTGGTCGCGCAGGAGAAGGCCTACTACCACCTCGTGCGTCGCCTCGCGAATACCCAGCAGGGGCGAGATCATGCGATCAAGGCGCGCATGGGCTACGATCAGTTCCGAGCCGGGGTTCCGATCCGGGTCTACGAGGACCTTCTCCCGCAAATCGAGAGCGCGAAGCGGGGAGACGCAGACGTCCTCTGGCCGGGCCGCACGTCCCTCTTCGCGCTGTCGTCGGGTACGTCGTCAGGTCGGACCAAGTACGTTCCCGTAACGGAGGAAATGCTGGCGCATTTCCGTCGCGCCGGGATCGAGTCGCTCTTGCGGTATGGTGCCCGCGTCGGCCATGCGGGAGTGTTCCAAGGCCGACACCTTTTTCTCGGCGGATCCACCGCCTTGGAACGGATCGCGTCAGGCTCCGAGCACCCCGGCTTCGCCGGTGATCTTAGCGGCATCACGGCGCTCAATCTCCCCTCTTGGGCGGAGACGCATCTCTACGAGCCGGGCGAAGAGATCGCCCAAATGACCGATTGGCCGGCCAAACTGGAAGCCATCGCCGATCGCACGGTCTCGAGCGACATCTCGTTGATCGCCGGAATTCCGAGCTGGCTGATCATCCTGGCCCATGCCGTCCTCGCCAAGGCCTCCCGGGGCAAGATTCGCCCTGCCCACTTGCGCGCAGTCTGGCCAAACCTTGAGTGCATCGTTCACGGGGGCGTTCCGTTGGGACCCTTTGCCGACGAGCTCAAGGCACTGGCCGGACCCGGCGTGACGTTCCACGAAGTTTTCCCGGCGTCCGAGGGCTTCATCGCCGCACAGGATCTGGACTCGAACGCCGGGCTGCGGCTCATCGCGGATGCCGGCCTCTTCTTCGAGTTCATTCCCATGCGGGAGTTTTCGGAGGATCGGCTGTCGGGCATGGGAATGCGGGCCCTGCCGCTGGCCGAGGTCCGGACAGGCATCGACTACGCGGTCGTCATCACCACCCCCGCCGGCCTCTGCCGTTACGTTATTGGCGATGTCGTCCGCTTCACGTCCCTCGAACCCTACCGGATCATTTACGTCGGCCGCACTCGCCTTCAGCTCAGCGCGTTCGGCGAGCACGTGATTGAGAAAGAGCTGACAGATGCACTACTCACGGTCTGCCAGCGTCATGGCTGGACGATCGCCAACTTCCATGTCGCCCCGTGGTTCTCCGAGGCCGGCGGCGAGGAACGAGGTCGCCACGAGTGGTGGATCGAACTCCGTACCCCGACCAAGACCACGCCCACCGGGCCGATCATCGCCACGGAGCTCGACGCAGAGTTGCAGCGTCTCAACGCCGACTACGCAGGCAAGCGACAAGGAGATGCCCTCGATCAACCCATCGTCCGTCTGGTCATGCCCGGGCTCTTCGAGCAGTGGATGAAGGCCGCAGGAAAGTGGGGCGGCCAGGGCAAGATGCCGCGCTGCCGCAGCGATCGCCACATCGCCGACGAACTCGCCACCATCGCCCGGTTTTGCGACGAGGCCTAGGCTGGACCAGGCTTCCTGGAGCCTTCCACGCCGCCGCCGCACCCGGCCCTTCGTTGCCGGGGCTCAGCCATCAGCGCGTACGTTCCGCGAGCAACGCACGCACTTTGGCCGCGTAGGCTTCGGGATCCGTCATCGCGCCCACCTTGCGATGGCGAATCCGACCTTCCCGGTCGATCAGGACCGTCGTCGGGAGCACCTCGACCGCGTACGCCTCCGCCAAGTCGGCATCCGCGAGGACGACCGGATAGTTGATCCCGGCCTTCCGCACAAACGCCCTCACCGCCTCCGCCGGCAGGGTATCAAGCGACATCCCGACGATGACCAACCCCTCGCTGGCATACCGCGTCTGCCATGCGATGTAGTCCGGGATCTCTTGCCGACACGGGGCGCACCACGTCGCCCAAAAGTCGATCAGCACCACCTTGCCACGAAGGTCCGCCAGTGACTGGCGAACGCCCGCCAGATCGTCAGCCACCCACGCCGGGGCCTCCGGTCCCGCCGGCTGGGCGACGCGGGAATCCCGCGGCGCGCAACCAGGAGCGATCAAGCAAATAACCAGCGCGGCGAGCGCCACGGTTAACCCTAGCCCCGCCCTGCAGCCTCGCGCTGCCGAGGGCAGCCTCACGTCTCGCGCGCCTCCGGCAGGTCCATGCCAAGTGTCTCCACGAATTTCTTCATCGCGGGCGTCAACACCCGCCCCTTCCGATAGAGAATGGCGAGGGGACGCGTGAACTCGCGCCCCTTGAATCGCAGCGTCGCCAACGTGCCCTGCTTGGCTTCCTGCAGGACCGTCGCCTGCGGCACGATCGCAATCCCGTGATCGATCTCCACCGCCCGCTTCACCGTCTCAATATTGTCAAATTCCATCACCGGCTCGATCTCCAAGCGATTGTCCCGGAAAATCTGGTCCACCGCCTTCCGCGTCGGAATGTCCGGGTCGAACCCAATGAACCGCTGCGCCGCAAGGTCCTTCAACTCCACCTCACCCCCCTGACGCGCCAACGCGTGATTGGGATGCGTGATCAACACCAACTTGTCGTTCCGGAAAGGCAGCGACTCGATCTGTCGGTGCTTCACCGGAAATGCGACCAGACCAAAATCCACCGAATTGTGGAGGATGTCCTCGTAAACCAAGTTCGAACGACGGTATTCAACCCGCACATTCACGGACGGAAAATCGTTCAGGAACCGCTTGATGTAGGGCGGCAACTCGTGCAGCCCGATCGAGTAAATCGTCGAAATGCGGATCATTCCGCTGATCACCTTCTTCATCTCCTGCAGCTCCGAGAGCAGCTTCTCGTACGTGTGCAGAATCTCCTTCGACGACTCGTACACCCGCTGCCCTTCCCGGGTCAGCTGAAACTGCTTCTGGCTCCGGTCGATCAACAGCGTCTTGAAATGCCGCTCCATGGCGCGCGCCTGCTGGCTGACCGCGGACTGGGTGATGCCGTTGATCTTGGCGGACTTTGAAAAACTCTTCGTCTCGACGAGGTCGGCGAAGATCTTGAAATTGTCGATCTGCATGGAAAACTTACGAGTATACTTTGGTATAAACATTTCTTATTCTACGCAATCTCATTCCCTCTGATCCGATGTCCCTGACCTACACCGCCTTTTGCGATCACGTGGCTGAAGTCCGGTCGCGGATCGCGGAGTCCTGCGCGCGTGCGGGCCGGAATCCGGCGGAGGTGCGCTTGCTTCCCGTGACCAAGACGCAGCCTCCGGAGGTGGTGCAGTTCGTCGTGCAACACGGCGGCTTCGAGGCTGTCGGCGAGAACCGCGTGCAAGAGACGGCGGAAAAGCGCCCGCGGGTGGCCGGGGGACTTCGCTGGGAACTGATCGGGCACCTGCAGTCGAACAAGGCGCGTCAGGCGGTGGAACTCTTCGAGCGCATCCAGAGCGTCGACCGCGACAAGGTGCTCATCGCTCTCGATCGAGCCGCCGGCGAGCAGGGCCGACGGCTTGCCGTCCTGCTGCAAGTGAACGCAGGCAACGATCCCGCCAAGTTTGGCGTGGATCCGGAAGCGGCACCGGCACTGCTTGAGCAGGCCCTGCAGCTTCCCCATCTCCGGGTGGAAGGTCTGATGACGATTGCCCCGCTGAGCGACGACCCGACCGTCGCGCGCCGTACCTTCGCGCGACTGCGCGAAATCCGCGATGCTCTGGTCAAGCGCTTCGATCTACCCCTGAACGAGTTATCCATGGGCATGAGCGGCGACCTCGATGCGGCGATCGCGGAGGGAAGCACCCTGGTCCGCGTCGGCAGCGCGCTCTTTGGCGCTCGCGGCTGAAGCGGCGCACCCACGCCGCTTCAGCATTGCCGAGACCGCGATGCGTCTTTGAGTTGGGGTCGTGACGCCTGCGGCTTCTCTCTCGCATGACGCAGCCCTGACTCGGCTTTTGGACGATCCCTCGCCCGCCGTCCGGCGCGCGTTGCTCGCCCATTTTTCCACCCGCCCCGCGGACGCACTCCGGCTCCTTTCCGCCCTCGCGCAGAATCCCAAGAGCCCGCTCGCACCGATTGCCCAAAGTTACCTCGACGAATTGGAGCTGAGTGATCCGGCCGAGGACTTCCGTGCTCTCATCCGAGCGCGCTCGTACGAGTTGGAAACCGGGGCGCTCTTCCTCGCGCGGGTGGTTAAACCAGATCTGAAGCACGCGCAGATCAACGACGTCCTTGATCGCTGGGCCGAGCGTTGCGCCGACCTGATCACGGAACCCAGCAGCGCGCGCGAGAAGTGCCGGATCATCAACCGCGTGCTCTTTCACGAAGAGCAACTCCGCGGAAATCAGGAGTCCTACATGGACCCCGACAACAGTTTCCTGCACCGCGTGCTTGAGCGGCGAACCGGGATTCCAATCTCCCTCAGCACCCTCTACCTTCTCGTCGCGCAACGCGTCGGCCTCGATCTCGAACCCGTGGCGCTGCCCGGACACTTCGTGGTGGGCTGCTACCTCGACGAGACGCCGTTCTTCATCGACGCCTTCGAAGGCGGAATGCTGCGTTCTGGGGAAGACATCGTCGACCGGCTTCGCCGGGAACGCGTCGACCTCTCGCTGGAAGATCTCGTGCCCGCGACCACGGCCGAGGTTCTCTGCCGGATGTGCCGCAACCTGGTCGTTCACTTCGCCCATGCCGGCGACCGCGAGCGCTCGGTGCTGTTCGCCGGATTTGTCGCCGCCTTCGAACAGTCGGCGGAAGACGATTCCACCTGACCGCTCGACCGGGGTTTGACAGCGAGCGCCTCTCGCCCCGGACTCCGCGTGATGGACTCTGTTCTGACCCTCCAGGATCTCGGTGACCAGCGGCCCGCCGGGACCGCGCTTGCCGTGCTGGGTCATCCGATCAAGCACTCCATCAGTCCGGCCATGCACACGGCCGCGCTCACCCAGATGGCACGAAGCGAACCGCGCTTCGCGGACTGGACCTATCGCCGGTTCGACGTACCGCCCGAAGAGCTCCCCGCCGCCCTGATCACCCTCCACGCACTGGGTTTCCGCGGCCTGAACCTCACGGTACCGCACAAGATCATCGCCTTCGATTGCGTCCACTCCGTTGACCCGGCGGCGCGACCGATCGGTGCAGTGAATACACTACTTTGGACTCCCGAAGGCTGGCACGGTTACAACACCGACGGGTATGGGCTCGCCACCGCCGTCGCGGAAGAGTTGGGCCGGCCGCTTGCCGGCGCCCGGATTCTTCTGCTCGGAGCTGGCGGGGCGGCGCGAGGGGCGGCGGTCGAGTGCCTCCAGCAGCGATGCGCAGGGCTCTGGATCGCCAATCGCTCTGCGGATAACCTGCGGCAACTGCTCGCCCTAGTCGCACCGTTGGCAGACGGCATTCCCGTCCACGGATTCAACCCGCAGCACCCACCGACCGACCTGCCGGACGACCTGTTGATCATCAACGCTACCAGTGCCGGACTACGACCCGAGGATCCCCTACCCTTCGATCTGGCCGGCGTACGGCATCCCGCCGGGGTGTATGACATGATCTACAATCCGCCCCAGACACGGCTCCTCGCGGCGGCCGCAGCACACGGAGTCCCCAACGCCAACGGACTGTCCATGCTGGTGCATCAGGGGGCTCGCGCCCTGACCATCTGGAGCGGTGTATCCGTTCCGGTCGACGCCATGCGCACCGCAGCGAGGCGGGCACTCGGACTCTGACGGGTGATCGACAAGCGGAGCGCCAGCTGATCTGATCGTCATCAGCTCCTCAGGCTTCCCATGGCTGACTCCTTTTCCGCGCTGTTTGCCGACTATCTCTGGCTGAAGCCCGCCCTTGCCGGCATTTTCGGCGCCATCATCGGCAGCTTCTTGAACGTCGTGATCCTTCGCGTGCCTGCCGGCCGCTCGATCGTGACTCCAGGATCCCACTGCGGATGTGGAGCCCCCATCGCCTGGTACGACAATGTGCCCATCCTGAGCTGGCTCGTCCTGCGCGGTCGCGCGCGCTGCTGTGGCCGGGCTTACTCGATCCGCTACGCAGCGATCGAGGCGCTCACCGCGGCGCTCTTCGTCGCTGCGTGGATGCTGCTGCCACCGATTCAGGCTCTCGCGGGCTGCGTTATGATCAGCGGGCTCATCTGCGCCAGCTTCATCGATCTGGATCACCTGATCATTCCGGACGGACTCACGATCGGCGGCGCGCTGCTCGGCGTCGCCCTGTCCATCGCGCTGCCAGCTCTCCATGGCTTCAGCAGCGAGTTCTGGATCGCCGACGCGCTCCGCTCCCTCGTGGCTTCCCTGAAGGGCCTGCTGATCGGTTCGGCGGTGGTGCTCTGGATCGCAATCCTTGCGGAAGCCGTGTTGCGCAAGGACGCGATGGGCTTCGGGGATGTGAAGCTGGTCGGCGCGATCGGTGCCTTCTGCGGCTGGCAGGGAGCGATCTTCAGCATTTTCGGCGGAGCCGTCGTCGGCTCCCTGTGGGTCGCCCTCGCATGGCTATGGCGGCGGGCCGGCGGCGCCAAGATGGTCCCGGCGCAGACGGCAGAAGGTGAAGCGACCGAGCTCGCGCTCGGGGTCCATGTTCCCTTCGGACCGATGCTCGCCGCGGGCGGAGTGATTTATCTGCTGTTCGCGCGCCCCTGGGTGACCGCCTACTTCGAGGGCATCGTCACCCTTTTCTGACCTCGCTGAGTCGTACCTGCCGAGGCGGGCTCAGCGACTGCTTGGAACGGAGACGCCTCGAAGTCTTCGGATGGGCTCGGGCACCGGGGCGCCGCGCCGTGCCGTGAGCGAAACACGCTGCGGGAACGCAGCGCCTCGATTCCAGGCCGCTCGACCCCCCGCTCGGTAAAGCGGACCAGCCCGCAACGAATCGCGAGGCTCACCAATTGCCCCTTGTGCTGAAGCCGCAGCTTTTGGTGGATGCGCTTGCGGTACGCGTGGACCGACTGCAACGACAGCCCCAGCACATCCGCTCCCGTTTGGTCATCCGAACCATCTCCCAGTACCGCGAAGACATAGAGCTCAGCGGGACTCAGGACGCGCTGCACGTGACCGTTGGGTCCCTCGCCCCGCAGGATCTCGAGAAACGACTGACTCCAGTACGCGCCCCCACAACCAATGCGGCGGATCGCGTCGGCCAGACCCGAGGCCCCATCGGACCGTGAGTCGACGGCACCATGCGCGCCGAGGCTGCGAATGGCGAAGATGACCTGAGGCTCGCGCCGCTGCGTCAGCACCAGCAGGCGATCGCACTGCCTCCGCGCCCGCGCCTCCGCGAGTAAATCCAGCGCGTCGCCGTCGACGAGCGCCTCGGAGGCGATCAGGAAGTCAGCCGCCCGCACGGCCAGAGATTCCCGCAGCGCCACGCGATCACGGACTTGTTGCACCTCTGCGTGCGGCAGGAAACGCGACAACAGGCGGAGCACGGAATCGGCGACGAGGCAGTCATCGATCGCCAACAGCACGTGACGGAGGTGAGCCAGCGTGACCACATCGCACGGCTGCAAGTCGCGCGGCAACGGGGCAAGCAACTCCGGCGACGCCGACTCGGGCACCGCCAGAAGGGAGCGCGGCGACGATGCGGACGACGATGCGGAGCGAGGAGCGAGGCGTGGTGAAGCAGAGGTCCGGGAAGGCACGAGTGGTAGGGGATGCACGCACTCGCTAATACGTTGCATTTACTCCGCAAGCTCCAACCGCCTTGGTTTCGCTTCTTCCCGGTCTACCCGGGAAATCATGAAACCAGCCCGTCCCGAATTCCTGGAAACGCCCTAGAAGAGGCCTCGGACCAGTTCCTTCAAGCTGGACCAGTGAGTGATCACGAGGTGGGCGAGAATCCAGCCGATGAAGCCGGCGATCACGTTGGCGACTTGAGCCGCGCCGAAGAAGCGGCGCGAAGGGGTGGGATGGTTTTCGTTCATGGGAAAAGGGAAGCGGGGCCACGTGGCTGAGGGGCCGCCGGTCGACGACCCCACAGCGACTACACGTTACTCCTCCAGCGCGTACACCAGCGCCTCAATGAAGGCGACGGTACCCGTGAACATGAGGCAGTACGGAGCACGACGAATCACGGAGCGCGCGTACGCCCCGAGGAACTGCCCGAGGTCCGTGCGGAAGGGCTCCGCACCACCCCGGCAGGCGGCGAGTTGGTCGATGGAAACCGAGTTCATGGAATGAGTTCCTAGGTTCACACGTGATTCCATCCGTCCGCAATCGCCTGCTTGAACTCGCCCCAGTGATCGTAGATGTCCTTGGCGGCGTGCGTCAGCGTGGCCGCGAATATGCCGAGCACGATGCCGCTCAGCGTGAAGGGTTCGCCACCGCCCAGCGTGGCGACCGAGTCGGTTTCTGTCAGGGTCTTCATGGATCGTCTGTCCTTTTCTCGTTGCAGTGCTGTCCTTGCCCCGAGCAACACCTTCCGTTCAGCGTGAACCGAAGGCTGCCGGGGCGCGGTCATGGCACCAGCCCACCGATTGCCCTATTCAGGGCGACGGAAGGCGCGGAGCTCGACCACGGGTCGAAGGAGGACGACGGGTGTGACTCGGCCCAGCGCGGAGTTACCCCTAGTGGAGGGAGCGCCCGCCCCGGCGGGGCCACTCGATCTCGTTGGTCCGAAGCAGATTGGGATTTGCCCCGCCGATCCACGTCGCCCACGCTGCCGCGATCATGGGCGCACACGCATCGGTTCCCGTCCCGTCCGGAGTCCAAGGTGATTCCCGGGGTATGTTCGGTCATCCCCAAGGCCTCGGCACGCTCTTCCTCGCCGAGATGTGGGAACGCTTCAGCTACTACGGCATGCGCGCGCTGCTGATGCTGTTCATGGTGACGTCGGCCGCGGAGGGCGGCTTGGGCTACGACACGAAGGAAGCAGCCGCCGTCTACGGGACGTACACGATGAGCGTGTACCTGCTCTCGATTCTGGGTGGATTCATCGCCGATAACTTCATCGGTTCACGCCGCGCCGTGCTGGTGGGCGGCATCATCATTGCCTGCGGTCACTTCGCCATGGCGATGAACTCGCTCACGAGTTTTTACGCGGGCCTGATACTGATCGCGCTGGGAACGGGTCTGCTCAAACCGAACATTTCCACGATGGTGGGAAGTCTTTACGCACCGGACGACGAGCGTCGCGATGCCGGGTTCTCGATCTTCTACATGGGAATCAACCTCGGCGCCTTTCTCGCCCCGCTCGTCACGGGCTACCTCGCGCAGAGTCCGTCCTGGAAGGCGCAGTTGGTGAACATGGGCTTCAACCCGTTGCACAGCTGGCACTGGGGCTTCGCTGCCGCCGGTGTGGGCATGACGTTCGGGTTGCTCGTCTACGTCCTGAAGGGCGCCCGCCTCGCGCACGTGGGCAATCCGCCACCGAAGATCGAGGGCGTGCGTCGCCCTTGGGCTCGGCTGCTCGGGGTGGCCCTCGGTTCCGCCGCCCTGATCGCGGCGATGAAGGCGAGCGATGAGTATCCAGCCTTGGTCTACGGTTTGTTCGGTCTGCAGATCGCCGCCGTGCTGTTCTTTGCGTTCCGGCGCGATGCCGACAGCAAGCGGATCGCCGCCATCCTCGTCTTCTTCATCGCCGCGGAAATCTTCTGGGCGCTCTTCGAGCAAACGGGTTCCACGATCGCACTCTTCGCTGACCAACTCACCCGCAACGAAGTCCTCGGCGCACCGTTCCCGTCCGCCTGGTGGCAGTCGGTAAACTCCATCTGGGTCATCCTGCTCGCACCGGTCTTCGCTTTTCTCTGGATCCGCTTGGGACACCGGCAGCCGTCCAGCCCGATGAAGTTCGTCCTGGGACTGCTCTGCGTCGGACTCTCGTTTTTATGGATGGTGCCAGCCGCGAAGCTGACCGCCGAAGGCAAAGTGGGCCCAGGGTGGCTGGTCGGATTGTTCTTCCTCCAGACCGTGGGCGAGATGCTCCTGAGCCCGGTCGGCCTCTCCACCATGACGAAGCTGGCTCCGGCCCGCCTCGTGGGATTGGTGATGGGCATCTGGTTCCTCGCTGCGGCCCTGGGCAACAAGCTTGCCGGCGTTCTCGCGAGCGGCTTTTCACCGGCAAATCCCGACGACCTCGCCAGTTTCTTCCTCCATCAGGCCTTGTGGGTCGGTGCCGCCACCGTCGCTCTGCTTGCGCTCGTCCCGTGGGTGCGCCGCTTGATGGGCGGGGTTCGCTGAGCCAGCCTCCGTCCGCCCACCGCGCCGCCGCTCCACTCGTCCTCCCTTCCGCCCCTCCGGCCGTTCTGCGGCCCCCGCGACCGTCATGCCCGTCCACGCCTGCTTCACCACGTACATCTACGACGAACCGCTCCTTCCCTCCGGAAAGGGGCGCTTCAACGCTGATCTCCACGAGGAGTGCCTGCAACTGCGCGACTTCGATGCCGCGGGACGACGCTGGTCCGCCCAGAACTACCCGGGCGGCTACACGAGCTATGCCTCGATGAACCGGCTGCACGGCTTTTCCAGCACGTTCGCACTCCTCGAACGGCGCCTGACACGGCACGTGCGCGCCTACGCCAAGTCGCTCGACATGGATCTCCGCGGTCGGTCCATCGCGATGACGGACTGCTGGGTGAACATCATGCCGCCGACTGCGGCGCACTCGATGCACCTGCATCCGCTTTCCTTCATCAGCGGAACGTATTACGTGGCCACCCCGGAAGGTTGCCCGGGGCTGAAGTTCGAGGACCCGCGCCTCTCCAGCCTGATGGCGGCACCTCCGAAACTCCCGACGGCCCGGCCCGCTAACCGCACTCACCTCACCTGCCCAGCTCGCGCGGGGCATGTGCTGCTCTTCGAAAGCTGGCTCCGTCACGAGGTCGCTCAGAACCGCGCAGACGCCGAGCGCATCAGCATCAGCTTCAACTACGCTTGGACCTGAGCCCCTCGCGAGCGCGGGGAAACTAGACCCAAGCGAGAATCGCCGCGAGGGTCAGCGCCGAGAGCAGCGTGCTGATCACGATCGTTCCGGCCGCGATGGCCTGATCCCCACCGAGTTCTCGCACCATGGTGTACGAAATGCCCGCCGTGGGGCACGCCAGCAGCACCACCACCACCCGCGTCGTCCCAGGATCGAGCTGCGCAAGACGCGCCAGTCCGAGACCGATGAGAGGAGAGACGATGCTCTTGAAGCACGCCGCCAGCACGGCCCGCCGCACATTTCCCTGCAGGGGCGTCGCGACCAGCGCCGACCCAATGGACAGCAGCGCGAGGGGAACCGCCATTTTGGCGATCTGACCCAGCGCCAGTTCAAGCGGAAGCCACAGCCGCAGATCCAGCAGGAAAAGGGCGCCTCCGAGCACGCACGCGAGGATGATCGGGTTTCGGATGAGCTCGCGCAGCATCAGGCGCACACCTGAGCCATCCACCGGTGCCCGACTCGCCAAGAGGAGAATCACCGACATGCCGTTGTAGACCACGAGGAGCGGCCCAAGCGCGAGGATCGCCGCCGTACGAGGCACATCCGGCAGTGTCAGCAACAGCGGCAGACCGACAAAGGTCAGGTTGCCGCGGAACGCCGCCTGCACCCACGTGCCCACGGCCGATCCCTCCACGCCGATCAAGCGCGCCACCATCCAAGCGAGCGCGATCCCCACCAGCGTCGCTCCCATCAAAACCCCCAGCAAGCCCGCCACCTCCGTCTCGGCTCGAGACGCCGTCGCGAGGCTGTGCAGCACCAGCACCGGAAGCGCGACCCAGTACGTGAGCCGATTGGCGCCGTGGACGAAGCCCGAGCCGAAGAAACGACGCCACTCCAGGAACGCACCAAGCGCAATCACGAGCAGGATCGGAGCGAGAACCGAGAGTAACGCCATCGCCCGCATCCTTGCGCCCACGCCCTACTCCGTCGATGCGGAATCCAAGCGCCCCTCAGGCGCGCC
>JACCDU010442213.1_pt1 | contig 49799 bp, 45 predicted proteins | sample 7446081 | NCBI WGS metagenome assembly JACCDU01 (sample SAMN15323447, study PRJNA562643) | freshwater metagenome | isolation source: river surface water | place: USA:Blue River Watershed | collected 2017-08-17 | reverse complement strand
GGTCGATCAGGCGGCCCGGGGTCGCGACCAGGATTTCCGGATTGCGCGACAGCAGTTGCATCTGCTTCGGATAAGGCATGCCACCGAGGATGGACACGGCCTTCACGCGGCGCATGTGCGCGCCGTACTTGTCGGTGGCGGTGGTGACCTGCAGCGCCAGTTCGCGCGTCGGGGTCAGCACCAGCATCTTCGGGCGTGCGGGCGCGAAGCGCGGACGCTCGCCGCGGGCACGTGCGGCCTGCGCTTGCTGGTTCGGGGTCTTGCCCGGGCCCTGCTGCGGATCGACCGGCGCGCTGGCCAGGCGATGCAGTGCCGGCAGCATGAAGGCGGCGGTCTTGCCCGAGCCGGTCTGCGAGGACACCAGCAGGTCACGGCCTTCGATCGCGGCCGGCACAGCTTGCTGCTGCACCGGGGTCGGCTGGGTGTAGCCGGCGTCGGCGAGGGCTTTCAGGACCAGCGGGTGCAGGCCGATTTCTTCAAACGTCATGATTCTTCTTTCAAACAGGTTGCCATGGCCAGCGCTGCGCCCTTGTCTGTAGGCGCGGCAAAAGCCACGGACTGTCCGGGGCCGCTGGATTGAAAGCGGTCAGGCGGACGACTGGTAAAGGCAACGCCGGCAGCGACGACGAAAAATCAGGCTCTGCAGGGAGCGCAGCGCGCTCGGGTACAGGAAACAGAGAGATTTCGGCACAAAAGCTTTGCGCCGGGTAGGTGCCTGACTTGCAGCACCTGGGGGCGGGAGGGCTTTATGGACAATGCTGACGATCTGCGATGCATGGTCGCGCTGTTTGTTGCAGCGCGGCGCGAATTCTACAGGAATTCTGCAAAGCGTGTGCAGATCATTGAATTCCAACAAAAATGCCCGGCCAAAGCCGGGCATTTTCGAGGTAGGTTGTCAGTTTGATAGTGCGATCTTACTCGTCGCTGCCCATGCCGGCCACGACTTGCGAGAAGCCGCCATCGACATAGGTGATCTCGCCGGTGATACCGGCCGCGAGGCTCGACAGCAGGAAGGCCGACGCATTGCCGACGTCTTCGGTGGTCACGTTGCGGCGCAGCGGCGCATTCTCTTTGACGAAGTTCAGGATCTTGCCGAAGTCCTTGATGCCCGATGCGGCCAGGGTCTTGATCGGGCCGGCCGAGATGCCGTTGACGCGCACGCCGTGCTTGCCCAGCGATTCGGCCAGGTAGCGCACGCTGGCTTCGAGCGAAGCTTTCGCGAGGCCCATCGTGTTGTAGTTCGGCAGCGCGCGCATCGCGCCCAGGTACGACAGTGTCAGCAGCGCCGCATTCGGCGACAGCATCGGCAGCGCGGCCTTGGCCATCGCCGGGAAGCTGTAGGCGGAGATGTCATGCGCGATGCGGAAGTTCTCGCGGCTCAAGCCGTCGAGGAAATCGCCGGCGATCGCTTCGCGCGGCGCAAAGCCGATCGCGTGCACGAAGCCATCGAACTTGGGCCAGGTCTTGCCGAGGTCAGCGAACAGCGCGTCGATCTGCTCATCGCTGCCGACATCGCAATCGAACACCAGCTCGCTGTCGAATTCTTTCGCGAACTCGGTGATGCGGTCCTTGAAACGCTCGCCGACATAGGTGAAGGCCAGTTCCGCGCCTTCGCGGTGGCAAGCCTGCGCAATGCCATAAGCGATCGAGCGGTTGGACAGCACGCCGGTGATCAGCAGTTTTTTACCTTGCAAGAATGCCATTCGGGACTCCTTAATCAAACCTTGTTCGAACCGTGGCCGGCGGGCCGCCGGCGAAAGGTGCCATTGTAGCGTTTTCGATATCCAAAGACCCACCTTCGCAAGCTTTGCAGGCTGCTGCTGCCGAAACCCGCTATGCTAGTCGCGATTTTGCTTCACTATCCGGACTGAGCCCCTTGCCCATGCATCGTCGCCTCTCACGAGCACTGTCTGCTGCGCTGCTGTTCTTTGCCGCTGTCGCGGTCACTGGAGCCATCGCCGGCTATGCACCCGCCGCCCGCGCCGCCCATGCCTTCTCGCTGTACGACACGCCCAAGTACCCGCCCGGCTACACCCACTTCGACTACCAGAACCCGGATGCGCCGCGCGGCGGCGAGATCTATCTCGCCAATCCCGATTCGCGCACCAGCTTCGACAAGTTCAATCCGTTCTCGCTCAAAGGCGTGGCCGCGGCCGGTGTCTCCAACCTGATGTTCGAATCGCTGGCCATCAGTTCGGCCGACGAGATCGCGACCATGTATGGTTTGCTGGCCGAGGACATGCAGCTGGCGCCGGACCGGATGGCGATGACCTTCCGTATCAACGGCAAGGCGCGCTTCAACAATGGCGATGCGGTCACGGCCGATGACGTCAAGTATTCGTTCGACACGCTGGTGGCGAAGGGCGCGCCGCAGTTCAAGATGAGCTATGCGGATGTCAAACAGTGCGTGGTGCTGGACGAGCGCACGGTGCGCTTCGATTTCAAGACGAAGAACCGCGAGTTGCCTTTGATCGTCGGCGGCATGCCGGTGTTCTCGCGCAAATGGGCGGCTGGCACGCCATTCGACAAGATACAACTAGTGCCGCCGGTGGCCAGCGGCCCCTACCTGATCGAGCGTTGGGATCTCGGCCGTTCGATCAGCTTCAAGCGCAACCCGGCCTACTGGGGCAGCGAGCTGCCGGCGCGCCGTGGCGCGTTCAATTTCGAGCGCATCGTCTACCGTTTCTACAAGGATGACGTCGCGCGACTCGAAGCCTTCATGGCCGGCGAATTCGACGTCGTCGTCGAGTACCGTGCGAAGAACTGGGCGCGCATGTACAAGGGCCCGAAGTTCGAGAATGGCGAGATCATCAGGCAAACGCTGAAGCATTCGAACGGCGCTGGCATGCAAGCCTTCGTGATGAACCTGCGTCGGCCTGTCTTCCAGGATCCGCGCGTGCGGCAGGCGCTGGGACTGGCGCTGGACTTCGAATGGATGAATCGCCAGCTGTTCTACAGCCAGTACGTGCGCATCGATTCCTTCTTCAGCAATTCGGAACTGGCGGCGCGCGGCACACCGACCAAAGGCGAACTCGCGTTGCTTGAACCCATGCGCGACAAGCTCGACCCGGCCGTGTTCGGCCCGGTGCCGGTGCCGCCGACCACCAACGCGCCATCGTCGCTGCGCGCCAACCTGATGAAGGCGGGAGACTTGCTGAAAGAGGCCGGCTGGACTTACCGTGACGGCGCGTTGCGCAACGCGAAGGGCGAGCCTTTCGTGTTCGAGATTCTCGACGACCAATCGGCGCTGTCGCGCATCATTGCCGTGTACGTGCGCAACCTCGAAAAGCTCGGCATCCGCGTCAACCAGCGGACCGCCGATTTCGCGCTGGTGCAGAAGCGGCTGGAAGAGTTCGACTTCGACATGACCAGCCAGCGCTTCGCCGACGTCACCAGCCCAGGCAACGAGATGTTCGACATGCTGGGCTCGAAGGCGGCCGATGAAAAAGGATCGAGCAATTACTGGGGCCTGAAGGACCCGGCGGTCGATGCGCTGGTGACGTCACTGGTGCGTGCCGAGACGCGGGCCGAGCTGGTATCGGCGGCGCGTGCGCTGGATCGGGTGCTGCTGCACAAATACATCGTGGTGCCGCATTGGTATTCGGCGACGCATCGCGTGGCCTGGCGCAATCGCTTCGGCATGCCGCAGGTCATGCCCAAGTACTACCAGGCCGACCCCTACGTGATTTCCAGCTGGTGGCAGGCCAAGCCAAGGAAGGCAGACTGACATGAACCTCTGGTCCTACATCCTGAAGCGCACGCTACTGATGATCCCGACCCTGCTGGGCGTGATCGCGATTACCTTTGCGGTGATCCAGTTCGTTCCCGGCGGCCCGGTCGAGCAGGCGCTGATCGAATTGAAAAAAGGGCAGACCGGTGCCGGTGAATCTTCCGGTGGTGGCGCATCCGAGTATCGCGGCCGGCAGGGCGTCGACGCCGAGCGCGTGGCCGAGATCAAGGCGCTGTATGGCTTCGACAAGCCGCCGATGGAGCGCTTCGTGCAGATGCTGAAGGGCTTCGCGAAGTTCGACCTCGGCCAGAGCTTCTATCACCACGAAGATGTCTGGCAATTGGTGAAGTCCAAATTGCCAGTGTCGATCTCGATCGGCCTGTGGACCTTCTTCCTCACGTATTTCATCTCGGTCCCGCTCGGTATCGCCAAGGCGGTGCGCGAGGGCACCCGCTTCGACAATGTGTCGAGCATGGTGGTATTGGTTGGCTATTCGATACCCGGATTCGTGCTGGGCGTGGCGCTGCTGGTGCTGTTTGCCGGCAGCAGCTTCGTGCAATGGTTCCCGTTGCGCGGACTGACCTCGGATGACTGGGAAACGCTGGGCTGGTTCGGCAAGGTCAAGGACTACCTGTGGCACATCACGCTGCCGGTGCTGGCCTCGGTCGCCGGATCCTTCGCGGTGATGACGATGCTGACCAAGAACACCTTCCTCGAAGAGATACGCAAGCAGTACGTGATGACGGCGCGCGCCAAGGGTTTGTCGGAGCGTACGGTGCTGTACAAGCATGTATTCCGCAATGCGCTGATCCCGCTGGTGACCGGCTTCCCGGCCGCCTTCATCGGCGCCTTCTTCGCCGGCAGCCTGCTGATCGAGACCCTGTTCTCGCTCGATGGCCTCGGCCTGCTGTCATATGAATCCGTCGTGCGTCGCGATTACCCGGTGGTGCTGGGCACGCTCTACCTGTTCACGCTGATCGGCCTCGTGGTGAAGCTGCTCGGCGACCTTTGCTACGTGTGGGCCGATCCGCGCGTGCAATTCGAAAGCCTCGCGCAATGAGCGGCAACATGGAGACCACGGTGCCACCGACAACGACTGCCGGCGTAGCGCTGGCTTCGCCCTTGCCCTCGGTATCGCCGGGCCGCCGCGTCTGGCTGCGTTTCCGCGCGAACCGCCGCGGTTACTGGAGCCTGCTGATTTTCTGCGTGCTGTTCGTGCTCAGCCTGGGCTCGGAACTGATCTCGAACGACCGGCCGCTGCTGGCGCGTTACAACGGCCAGTTGATGTTCCCGCTGGTGCGCGATTATTCGGAAACCGCTTTCGGCGGCGACTTCGACACGCCGGCTGATTACCTCGACCCCTTCATTCAAGAGCAATTCCAGAAGGATGGCAACTGGGCGATCTACCCGATCAACCACTATCGCTTCGACACGCTGAATTACTTCGCAAAGGCGCCCAACCCGGCGCCACCCACCGGCGACAACTGGCTGGGCACCGATGACCGTGGCCGTGACGTGTTCGCGCGCCTGCTGTACGGCTTCCGCGTATCGATCCTGTTCGGGCTGGCGCTGACCATCACCGGCGTCGTGCTGGGCGTGCTGACCGGCGCGATCCAGGGCTACTTCGCCGGCAAGACCGATTTGCTGTTCCAGCGCTTCATGGAAATCTGGGGCTCGATGCCCGAGCTTTACCTGCTGATCATCTTCGCCTCCATCTTCGAACCCAGCACGCTGCTGTTGCTGGTGCTGCTGTCGCTGTTTGGCTGGATGGGCTTGTCCGATTATGTGCGCGCCGATTTCCTGCGCAATCGCTATCTCGACTATGTGCAGGCGGCGCGCGCACTCGGCCTGTCGAACTGGCAGATCATCTGGCGCCATGTGCTGCCCAACAGCCTGACGCCGGTCGTCACCTTCCTGCCGTTCCGCATGAGCGCGGCCATCCTTGCGCTGACCAGCCTTGATTTCCTCGGCCTCGGCGTGCCGCCAAGCACGCCCAGCCTCGGCGAACTGCTCGCGCAGGGCAAGAACAATCTCGATGCCTGGTGGATCGCGTTGTCGACCTTCCTGGTACTGACCGTGACCTTGCTGTTGCTGACCAATATCGGCGATGCGCTGCGCAATTCGCTCGACGTGCGGAGGAAGGCATGAGCCTGGTCGACATTCGCAATCTCAGCGTGCGCTTCGGCGACGCCACCGTCGTGTCCGACGTCAGCTACCAGATCGCGCCCGGCGAGAAATTCGCGCTGGTCGGCGAATCCGGTTCCGGCAAGACCGTCAGCGCGCTGGCGATGATGGGTTTGCTGCCCGAAGCCAGCATCAGCGGCCATGTTGGTTTTGACGGCAAGGACATCCTGAAGATGAGCGAGCCCCAGCTGCGCGGCATGCGTGGCAAGGACATCGCGATGATCTTCCAGGAGCCGATGACGGCATTGAATCCGCTGTTCACGATCGGCAACCAGATCGCCGAAGTGCTGATGCTGCACGAAGGCCTGTCGGCGCGTGCTTCTGCCGTGCGCGCGGTCGAGTTACTGGACAAGACCGGCATTCCCGAACCGGCGCGGCGCGCGCTCGCCTACCCGCACCAGCTGTCGGGCGGGCAGCGGCAGCGCGCGATGATCGCGATGGCACTGGCTTGCAAGCCGCGCCTGCTGATCGCCGACGAGCCGACCACCGCGCTCGACGTGACGATACAAGTGCAGATCCTCGAGCTGCTGAACCAGTTGCAGCGCGAAGAGGGGATGGCAGTGCTGATGATCACGCATGACCTGAATCTCGTCCGTAGCTTCGCCGACCGCGTCGGCGTGATGCAGCAGGGACAGCTGGTCGAGACCGCCGATACCGCCACGCTGTTTGCTCAGCCGCGCGAGGCCTACACGCAGCGGCTGCTGGCGAGCCATGCAAAGCGGATGGTCGATGAAGCCGTGGTCGATGGCGCGCCGCTGCTGGCAGCAACCGGCGTGCGCTGCAGCTTCGGCATCCGCGAGGGCTGGTTCCGCGAGCGCGAGTTCGTCGCCGTCGATACGCTCGACCTCAGCCTGCAACGTGGCGAGACGCTCGGTATCGTCGGCGAGTCCGGTTCGGGCAAGTCCACGCTGGGCATGGCGCTGTTGCGGCTGTCGGTGGCGCGCACGTCGGGCGAAATTCGTTTCGACGGCCAGCCGGTCAGTGCGATGGCCAGTGATGCATTGCGGCCCTTGCGCGCAAAGATGCAGGTGGTGTTCCAGGATCCGTTTGCGTCGCTGTCGCCACGCCGGACGATCGAGCAGATCGTCGGCGAAGGACTGGAACTGCATCGGCCTGACCTGTCGCCGCAGGACTTGCGCGAGGCGGTCGCGGCTGCGCTGCAGGAAGTGGGGCTGTCGCCGGCGATGATGGCGCGTTATCCGCATGAATTCTCCGGCGGGCAGCGGCAGCGCATTGCGATCGCGCGGGCGCTGGTGCTGAAGCCGGAGCTGATCCTGCTCGACGAGCCGACGTCGTCACTTGACGTGTCGGTGCAGTACCAGGTGCTGGAATTGCTGGCGACGCTGCAGAAGAAGCATCGCATCGCCTACCTGTTCATCAGCCACGACCTCGCGGTGATACGCGCGATGGCGCACCGCGTGCTGGTGATGAAAGATGGGAAAGTGGTGGAAAGCGGGCCGGTGGCCGCGGTATTGAACGACCCGCGCCAGCCCTACACGCAGCGGCTGCTCGCCGCTGCCAACTTCAAGCTCGTGGCTTGATCTGCTGATCCGCTCAGCCATGCGGCGGGCGGCTGCATCGTGCAGTTTCGCCCGGGCGGGCGCTCAGTCGCGGTGCCGGTGCTTGTGCGCCGGCGCGACTTTCTTGTTTTCGTGGGGCGAGCGCACCACCTTTTCGACCTTGCCGGACTTGGCAGGCTTCTCGGCCTTCTCGGCTTTGTCCGCCTTGCCGGCTTTCTCGGCCTTGCCGCCTTTGACCTTCTTCGCCGCCTTCACTTCCAGCTTCAGGCTCTGGCCGGCAGCCAGCTTGTCGCCCTTGAGGTCATTCCACTGGCGCACTTCGGCCGGCGTCACCTTGTAGCGCGCAGTGATGCTCGCCATCGTGTCGCGCTTGCCGACCTTGATGGTGATCTTCTTGCGCGGCGGCTCGTCCGGCTCGATGGCCAGCACGGCAGTGTCGGATGTCGTCAGGTCGATGTCCTTGTCGGCCGCAGCCGGCGGCTTGGGCACCAGCACGGTCGAGCCGGCGGTCGGGTGCATGTTGGGCGGAATCGAGTTCGCCTCGCGAATCACTTCCGGCGTGGTTTTGAACTTGGCGGCGATGGTCTCGATGCGCTCACGCGCGGCAGTGACCTTGTGCGCCGTCCAGCTCGACAGCGCCTTGGTCCACTTCGACATGTTTTCCTTGAACTTCTCCGCATTGAGCTGCGGCAGCAGGATCTGGGTCTTTTCGCCGCCGGTGATCACCGGGCGGTTGAACTGCGGGTTCAGTGCCTTGAACTCTTCCATCGGCAGCTCAGCCAATTGGGCGGCGAGCTTGACGTCGATGTCGCGCGTCTTTTTGATCGACACGAAGTAAGGTTCGTTGTCGACCGTCGGCAGCTTGATGTTGTACTGGCCCGGCGCGGCGATGATGTTCTTCACCGCCTGCAGCTTCGGATAGTAATTGCGCGTCTCGGCCGGCATGAAGGCCGACAGGCTGTTGTAATCGGTCGGCAGTCCGCGCGCCTCGGCTTTCGCGATCGCGCGCGCCACCGAGCCTTCACCCCAGTTGTACGCGGCCAGCGCCAGCTGCCAGTCGCCGAACTGGTTATAGAGCTTTTGCAGATAAGTCAGCGCGGCGCTGGTCGAGGCCAGCACGTCGCGCCGCTCGTCGCGGAAGGCATTCTGCTTCAGGTTGTAGTCGCGGCCGGTGCTGGGGATGAACTGCCACATGCCGGCCGCCTTCGCGCTCGAATACGCTTGCGGGTTGAAGGCCGACTCGATGAAGGGCAGCAGCGCCAGCTCCATCGGCATCTGACGCTTTTCCAGTTCCTGCACTACATGGAACAGGTAGCGTGATGCGCGCGTGGTGGTGCGCTGGATGTATTCCGGGCGCGAGCTGTACCAGGTCGTGTGGTTGGCGACCAGCGGATTGTTCAGGTCGGGAATTGCAAAGCCCTTGCGGATGCGCTCCCACAGGTCGAACTGTGCGAGTTCGGCGTCGGCGTATTGCGCGTCGAATTCATTCGTGCCGAGGCGCGGCGCTTCGGCGGCGTACGGATCCACGGTGGGATCGGCGACGGGCGTGGCAGGGGCAGGTGCGGGCTGGATGCTCAGGTCGTTCGCCTTCGCTGCAGTCAGCGTCAGGCAGGAGAACAGGGCGATGCTTACCAGCTGGGCGATTCGGGATTGCTGCATTGGCCTCGAAAGCTCACGGACGGCGCACGTGGGCGCTGCCCGTTCCAATTGAATTCGCGCAAGTGTAGTGAGGGGGTGCAAGCCCGTCAAGCGGAATTACCGTATCGAATTGTAGATAAATGCAAGATAACGAAAGTTTGCCTGTGATAAAAGCAAGTTAGCTATCGATAACTGTTTTTCCACTCACGCAGGGCAGCAAAGGCCGCCACCGGGTCGTCTTGCTGCAATCGGCCTTCGGTTCGCAAGGATTCCACGATGCCGGGTTCGCGATAGCGCAGGAAGGGATTGGTCGCCTTTTCCAGCGCCAGTGTCGATGGCACGGTGGCTTCGCCGCGCTCGCGCATGGCCATCGCATCGGCCAGCCGCTGCGCAACGGCGGCATTGTCCGGTTCGGCCGCGACCGCAAAGCGCAGGTTGGATACCGTGTACTCATGCGCGCAGTACACGCGGGTGTCGTCGGCCAGGGCTTCGAACTTGGCCAGCGACGCCGTCATCTGCGCCGGTGTACCCTCGAACAGGCGACCGCAGCCTCCCGCAAACAGCGTGTCGCCGCAGAACAGCCAGTGCTGTCCGGGCGCTGTCTGGGATACATAAGCGATGTGGCCCGCCGTATGGCCCGGTACATCAAGGACAGACAGCTGCAGCCCCAGCTCGGGGATGTCTGCTGTGTCCCCCTCGGACAGCGGTTGCGAGATGCCGTCGATTTTCTCGCGCGCTGGACCGAACACCGGCACTTGCCAGTGCTTCAGCAAATCGGCGACACCGCCTGCATGGTCGCGGTGATGGTGAGTGAGTAGAATAGCGGCCAGCTTCAGGTGCATCGCCGCCAGCGCAGCCTCGATCGGGGCCGCATCGCCGGGGTCGACGACGGCTGCATGCCGCTGGTCGTGGATCAGCCACAGGTAATTGTCGGCAAACGCCGGAACCGCAGTGACTTGCAGGGGCTGTATCACGGACATGGGTATCGACCGACAAGACCAAAATTCGATTATATCGCTCGCTCCCTGGTTCGATACGCCGGCCGGCGCTTATGCGAAGGCGTGGGAACAGGCGCGGCTCGACGAGCTGACGGCCGACATCTTCGGTTTCAATGCCGTGCAGGTCGGCTTGCCGCAGATCGATGCGCTGGCAGCCAACCGGATGCCAAATCGCTGGGTCACGGATTCAGTCTTTCCCGCGGCCGAGGTGCGTCGGTTGAATGGCGAGCGGCAGGTGGTGCTGGTGCATGACTTCGCCGAGCTGCCGTTTGCAACCCAGAGCCTGGACCTGGTGGTGCTGCCGCACGTACTTGAATTCGCAGCCGAGCCGCACCAGGTGTTGCGCGAGGTCGAGCGCGTGCTGATCCCGGAAGGTCAGGTCATCGTTTGCGGTTTCAACCCGGTCAGCATGTGGGGCGCAAGGCAGGCGGCGGGCCGCCTGACCGGCGCGCATTTCCTGCCGCTGCACGGCGAATTCATCAGCGTGCCGCGTTTGAAGGACTGGCTGAAGCTCCTGAACATGGAAATCAACCGCGGCCACTTCGGTTGTTACGCGCCGCCGTGCGCGACCGTGAAGTGGTTGCAGCGCTTCGCCTTCCTCGAGAAGGCGGGCAACCGCTGGTGGCCGTACCTGGGCGCGCTGTACATCGTGCAGGCGATCAAGCGCGTCAAGGGCATGCGGCTGGTCGGACCGGCATGGCAAACGAAGCGTGCAGGGGTGCCGGTTGGTGTGCCTGCAACGAACCGAATGAAAGAACAGCGTCCGCTGTATCCGGCCGACTGACGAGGCCGGCGACAGGGACTGATTGACTGCGCAGATCGGTGCGGCCTGAGCGGGCCGTCGATGCGCAGCGCATGGTGAAACGAATGGACAAGATAGAGATTTATACCGATGGCGCCTGCAAGGGCAATCCCGGCCCCGGCGGCTGGGGCGCGTGGCTGATCGCAGGCGAGCACCAGAAAGAACTGTGCGGCGGCGAACTCAACACCACCAACAACCGCATGGAATTGCGAGCCGTGATCGAGGCGCTCAATGCGTTGAAGCGCCCGAGCGAGGTGGTGCTGCACACCGACAGCCAGTATGTGCAGAAAGGCATCAGCGAATGGATCGTCGGCTGGAAGAAACGTGGCTGGCGCAAGGCCGACAAGTCGCCGGTGCTCAATGTCGACCTGTGGCAGGCGCTGGATGAGGCGCGTCTACGGCACACGATAGACTGGCGCTGGGTCAAGGGCCATGCTGGCCACCCTGGCAATGAAAAGGCCGATGAACTGGCCAATCGCGGCGTCGAACTGGCGTTGCGCGGCAACGCAGCCTGATCCCGCAACTGAAGCAGAGCGCCACAGCATGAGACAGATCGTCCTCGATACCGAAACCACCGGCCTGAATGCGCGCAGCGGCGACCGCATCATCGAAATCGGCTGCGTCGAGATGGTGAACCGCCGGCTGACCGGCAACAACTTCCATTACTACATCAACCCCGAGCGCGATTCCGATCCGGGCGCGCTGGCGGTGCATGGCCTGACGACGGAATTCCTGAGCGACAAGCCGAAGTTCGCCGAGATCGCCAGCCAGTTCGTCGAGTTCGTGAAGGATGCGGAGATCATCATTCACAACGCGGCTTTCGACGTCGGCTTCATCGATGCCGAATTCGAACGCGTGGGCTTGCCGAAGTTTGCCGAGCACGTCGAGTCGGTCACGGACACGCTGGCGCAAGCGAAGGAACTGCATCCGGGCAAGCGCAACTCGCTCGATGCATTGTGCGAGCGTTACGGCGTATCGAATGCGCACCGCACGCTGCACGGCGCCTTGCTCGACTCCGAGCTGCTGGCCGAGGTCTTCATCGCGATGACCCGCGGGCAGGACAGCCTGTCGATGGACCTGCATGTCGATGCGGATGATGGCGCGGGTGGCGCAGCAGGCGTGGCCTTGGCCGAGATCATCCTGCTGGGTCCCACGCCAGAAGAACTGGCCGAACACCAGGCCCTGCTCGACGGGCTGGACAAGGATGCGAAGGGCGCTTGCCTTTGGCGCAAGCTGACTGAACCGGTCAGCGAGTAAACCCTCTTTGTTTGCGGCGGGCGGGCAACAAGTTCAGCCCTCAGTCCCCTGTTCCTGATTATGGTGCTTGACACCATTATTTGTCAGGGCTAGAGTCGGCCCCATGAAAGCCCGACGGATCTTTCACGACAAAGCCATTCTTCCAGATGGCGCCATCGTGGAGATGACGATCTGGCAGCTACCCGAGACAAGTGTCGAACGGCCGCACGGCCTCAAGTACAGCCTGTATTTCGGTCGCCATGGCAGGCGACTCGTCGCCTATGCCAATGAACGTGGCAAGGGCGACCACAAGCATGTACGCGAGTAGGAGTTCAGCTATGCCTTCATCGATGTCGATACCCTGGTGGCAGACTTTCTGGCAGATGTGGAAAGGATCAGGAATGAAGGCGACTAGCAAAATTCGCGTGCATGTCGGCAGCCTCGCCGACATAGGCGAGCGCTTCAGCGATGCGTGGAAGCGCGCAGCCGATGGAAAGAAGGTCAATGAAACGCATGTGACTTTCCTTGATCTGCAGACCATGCTGGAGGCGTTGTCACCGCGACGGCTCGAACTGCTCAAACATGTCCATCAGCATGGAGCAGAGAGCATCAAGGAATTGTCCGAACACTTGGGCAGGGATTACAAGAATGTGCATCAGGATGTGGTGGTGCTTGAAGAGGCGGGCTTGCTGGTTCGTGACGGCCGCAAGCTGGTCGCGCCCTGGGATGAATTGCAAGCCAGCGTATCGCTGAACGATTGATTCCGATAGCGTGGAAATGCGGCCTGAATGCGGGTCGCAGGCAGGAAATTGAAATTCGGACGCAGTTGTGACATAATCGCGGTCTTCCCGGGAGGTTAGCTCAGGGGTAGAGCGATCGCCTCACACGCGATAGGTCGCTGGTTCGAAACCAGCACTTCCCACCAAAATGCAGAAAGCCGGTCCCTCTGGACCGGCTTTTTTCATTTATACCCGCCGTTTGCGAGCAATCGCGGCGCCGGCACGCACTGTCTTGTGGCCGAATTTCTTTGCGATCTTGTCGATGGATGGTGTTTCATCACGACGCGGCCGACGCGCGGCGCTTGCAGCAGACGCTGCCATATCCGAACGCGGCACCAGATGGTGCGGGCCGTTGCCGATCAAGTCGCTGCGACCGATGCGCTTCAATCCCTCGCGCAGGATCTCCCAGTTGTCCGGGTCGTGCCAGCGCAGCAGCGCCTTGTGAAATTTGCGCACCTTGCCCAGACGCGGCGTCTCGACTGATTCCGAATCTTTCGAGATCTTGTGCAGCGGATTCTTGCGCGTGTGGTACATCGTGGTTGCCATCGCCATCGGCGTCGGCAGGAAGGTCTGAACTTGGTCTAAGCGGAAGTCGTTTTCCTTCAGCCACAGCGCCAGATTCACCATGTCGTCATCGGTCGTGCCCGGGTGCGCAGCGATGAAGTAAGGGATCAGGTACTGCTCTTTGCCCGCTTCCTTCGAATACTTGTCGAACAGGCGCTTGAAATCGTAATACGCGCCCATGCCCGGCTTCATCATCTTCGACAGCGGGCCATCTTCCGAATGCTCGGGCGCGATCTTCAGCAAGCCGCCCACATGGTGGGTCGCCAGCTCTTTCACATACTCGGGCGAGCGCACCGCGAGGTCGTAGCGCAGGCCGGAGCCGATCAGGATTTTCTTCACGCCGGGAATCGCGCGCGCCTTGCGGTACAACTGGATCAGCTTGCCGTGGTCGGTGTTGAGGTTGCTGCAGATACTGGGATAGACACAGGATAGCCGGCGGCAAGTCTCCTCGACCGCCTTGTCCTTGCACGCGAGCCGGTACATGTTCGCGGTCGGCCCGCCGAGGTCGGAGATGGTGCCGGTGAAGCCCTTGGTCTTGTCGCGGATCAGTTCGATCTCGCGCAAGATCGATGGCTCGGAGCGGCTCTGGATGATGCGCCCCTCATGTTCTGTGATCGAACAGAAGGTGCATCCACCAAAGCAGCCGCGCATGATGTTGACCGAGAAGCGGATCATCTCCCACGCCGGGATGCGTGCCTTGCCATAGGCCGGGTGCGGCGCGCGCGCATAGGGCAGGTCGAACACGTAATCCATCTCTTCCATCGCCAGCGGCAGCGGCGGCGGGTTCAGCCACACATCGCGTTCGCCATGCGCCTGCACCATCGCGCGCGCATTGCCGGGATTGGACTCGAGATGGAACACGCGCGATGCATGCGCATAGGCGACCGGGTCTTCCTTCACCGTCTCGAAGGCAGGCAGGCGCACCACGCTCTTCGCGCGGATTTCCTTCTGCTGCGCGAGCCGCTCTTCGCGGCTCAGCAATTTGATCGGCACTGCCCTGGCCTCGGCGGGCTTGTCGCCGTCGGTGCCGCAGGCCTTCGGGTCCTTTTCCTTCATTTCGTAAGGATTCGGATGAGCTTCGATGCGACCCGGCGTATCGACGCGCGTCGAGTCCACGACTTGCCAATCTTCCGCAGGCGTCCAGCCGCGCGGCGTCATGAAGGCCGTGCCACGCAGGTCGCGGATCGACTTCATCGGTTCGCCGGCGGCGAGCCGGTGCGACAAATCCAGCAACGCACGCTCGGCATTGCCGAACAACAGGATATCGGCCTTCGAATCCGTCAGTACCGAACGGCGCACCGTGTCCGACCAGTAGTCGAAATGCGCGATGCGGCGCAGGCTGGCCTCGATGCTGCCGATGATGACGGGCGTGCCCGGATACGCTTCGCGCGCACGCTGTGCGTACACAGTCACGGCACGGTCAGGACGTTTGTTCGGCTCGCCGTTCGGCGTGTACGCATCATCGGAGCGGATCTTCTTGTCTGCCGTATAGCGGTTGATCATCGAGTCCATGTTGCCCGCGGTGACACCGAAATACAGGGTCGGCTTGCCCAGCGCACGGAAAGGATCGACCGATTGCCAGTCAGGCTGGCTGATGATGCCGACGCGGAAGCCCTGCGATTCCAGCAGGCGGCCAATCAGGGCCATGCCGAAACTGGGGTGATCGATGTAGGCGTCGCCGGTGACGAGGATGATGTCGCAACTGTCCCAGCCGAGCTTGTCCATTTCCGCGCGCGACATCGGCAGAAAGGGCGCGGGCTTCAGCCCTGCGCGGTGCGGGGCAAAGGACTTCAGGTGACGGGGTACGGCGGACATGCGGCGGGCCTTGCAGGTTCAAGGCCGACAGTATGCCAGCGATGGGCGTGCCGCGCCGGAGTTGCAAAACTGCTCACCCCGCGGCGGTCGCGGCTTATTTGAACGGATTGTCGACGTGGTCGGTCGGACGCAGTTCGATGTGGTCCGGCAGGTCGGGCGTCGCTTCCAGCTGCGCCAGGGTCGCATCGACCAGCGCCTTGAGCTCACGCACCAGCTGCAGGCCAGCCTTGTCGCGAGTGATCGCCAGCGAACCGTAAAGCTCGACCTGGTCGACGCGGTTTTCCACCGTCAGTTCACCGATGGCCAGCGACTGGCTTTCGTTCTGGAAGGGTTGCAGCGGGGTGCTCATGGGCGTCCTCCGAATTCGGATGCTGGTATCGGGGGCTGGCTTACAGGCGCGGCTACCGGCCATGCGTCAACCTGAATCCCGGCCTGTCATTTCCGGCTGCGGATGCGCGGCGCCGGCAAGCTCATCGCCTGCTGCTTGGCGCTGGCCGACAGCTTCGGGAATACATCTATCTTCGCACGCTTCTCCAACTCGGCAATGGAGACCATTTCATAGACATCGCCATCGGCATTCGGCGCAATCCACGCCGCGGCTTCATGCGTGGCCGGGTCGAGCACGGCCTTGAACATATGGGTGGGGATGAACACGCGGCCATTCAGCCGTTCCACCTTGTCGCCTTCGAAGATGGGACCGGTCACCACATAGAGTTCGCCACGCACATTCGTCAGGTGGCGCGTCGCGCCTTCGATCGCCGACCATAGCACCGTGTTGTTGCGGTGGTTTTGCGGCACGATGTTCGCGAGCGAAAAGCTTTCATGCTGCGCCAGTTTGGTCGGCATGTCGGCGGCCGGGCTCATGTGACCTCTGTCGTAGCCCGAGCGCGCATAGTCGGACAGCTGAGCACGGTAGCTGTCGGGCAGCGCTTCCTCGGCGTGGAAGCTGTCATCGCGCCTGACCTCTTTCGCGCGCTCCAGGCTGTCGCGCGTCAGGTGCTCGGCTGACCACAACGGCGTGCGCGACACGCCCGAATACATCACCGCAAAGGCTTCGTAGCACAGGCCGACGGTACTGGCCTGCAGCGCGGGCCGCGTCAATACCGGCGGCGTCTTTTCATGGAAGTGCGGCAGGCAACTTGTCGTTTGTGCTGCGGCCTCGGGCAAGCCCTTGTTTGGCCCGACGGCCAGCCACGTGCCAAAGCTGGCGACAGCCAGCAGGATCGCAAGTAATTTTTTCATGCGTGTTCGTCGATTGGGTCTTGCAGGCTCAGAATGGGACTGGCCCTTGTAAGTTCATGCGCAGCAGGCCGCAGCCATCCTCTACCGACTATTGAGTCGATCACTGAGCCGACTACCGGATATTTGGTCGGCAATTTTACCGGCTTGGCGTGAGCTTTCGGCTTGGCGTCCTGTCAAACTGTGATCGCTTGAGCGAGGTGGCGCGGTGGCATTGCTGAAAAACCGGATGGAAGCGGGACGCCTGCTGGCCGCAAAGCTGGCCGGGACAGTCAGTGCAGGCGCTGTCGTGCTGGCATTGCCACGCGGCGGCGTGCCGGTCGCGTACGAAATGTCGCAACGACTGCAATTGCCACTGGAGCCGCTGGTCGTGCGCAAGCTGGGCGTGCCGCACTATCCCGAATTTGCGATGGGTGCCATTGCGTCGGGCGGCCATTGCACGATCGACCGTGCACTGGTGCAAAGGCTGGGCTTGTCCGACGCATCGGTGGCTGTCGTGGTGGCGCGCGAAACGCGCGAGCTGCAGGAGCGCGAGCGGCACTATCCGGCCAGCATGCCTCTGGCCTCCCTTGCAGGGCGGCCAGTGATCTTGGTCGACGACGGCATGGCCACCGGCAGCACGATGCTGGCGGCCATCAGCGCATTGCATGCCTTGCATGTCGGGACGATCACAGTGGCAGTTCCCGTCACTTCGCGCGAGGCGCACACGACAGTTGCTGCCCTCGCCGATGCAGTGGTCTGCCTGCAGCAACCGGAACCCTTCGATGCCGTCGGGCAGTGGTATGTCGACTTCCATCAGGTCGACACCAACGAGGCTGGCGCCTTGCTGGCCCGGGCACAACGCTTGCGTGCATCGGCGGCACCGGCTTCGGCTGCCGAGCACTCTCATTCCCACTGACAAGGAGAGCATCGTGGAATACCAGACAAGTCGCCAGGCTTTGCCCTGGATGAACCTGCTGGGCGGCGTCGCCCTGGGCGCGCTGCTCATGTATGTCGCCGATCCATCGCAAGGCCGACGGCGTCGCGCGCTGTTGCAGGACAAGTTCAGCAGCGCCACCCATCGCACGTCCAGGCTGGTCAACCAGACCGTGCGCGATGCCAGGCACAGGCTCGCCGGCTTGCAGGCCGAGGCGATGCGCGCGATCGCGCCACGCGACGTCAAGCCGCTCGACAACCATGTACTCGAAGCGCGCGTGCGCTCGCGGCTCGGACGCGCAATCCCGGGCTTGCACGGCATTGCGGTGAGCGCCGACGATGGCGTGGTCACGCTGTCGGGGGCCATCGAGGACGAAGCCGCACAAAGGCTGCTGGATACGGTGGCGGCGATACCTGGCGTCGAATCGGTGCGTCACGATTTGCAATCGGCCGAAGCCCATGGAAGTCTGTGGTCGGCCCTGATGCCGAGGAGCGGCAACTGGTGGGTGGCGGGCGCGCTGGGGGCCGGCGTGCTGACCTGGTATGCGCTGGCACGCCGGCAGCCGCTGGGCTTGATCGCGGCTGCCACCGGCCTTGGCCTGATCGCGCGCCGGGGAGCAGGACAGCACAGCGGAATACATGGCATGGCTGGCATGCACGCCGGCGAGGTCGGGGAGGGCATCGAAGCACAACGCAGCATCGAGATCGCCGCGCCGCCCGAGACCGTGTATGACGTCTGGAGCCATTACGAAAACTTCCCGCACTTCATGTCGCACGTGATCGATGTGCGCGACCTTGGTGGCGACCGTTCGCACTGGGTGGTACAGGGCGAAGGGGGCAGCGACGTGGAATTCGAATCCGTGCTGACTGCGGCTGAGCGCCCGTCGCGGCTGGCCTGGCAAAGCGCGGCCGGCTCCGCTGTCGAGACCGAAGGCCTGGTCGTGCTGGAGCCGTCGGGCAGCGGCGGCACCCGTGCGACGGTGCGCATGACGTGGCAGCCACCGGCAGGCGGCGCGGGCAAAGGGCTGGCAATGCTGGCCGGCGGCGATCCCGGGCGCGCGCTCGAAGACGACTTGCGGCGCATGAAGCAATTCATCGAGCGCGGGCTGCCGACGGGCGAGGGCGGTGAGGCTGCCGCCGGCAGCGCCAGCGGATCGGCAGGCGCTGCAGGTTCGACCGACGGCAATGTCCTGCATTGAACTTGGTTGTGATCATGTCATCCAATCGTGGCCGGGACGGCCCGGGCACTTGATGGCAATCGCCGACAACCGATGACATTCGACGACAGGAGTGGACCATGATGCAAGCAGATGAAGTCCGGCAGCGCTTCTCGAAGATAGAGCAAACCATCCATCAGGCCAGCCAGGCTTGCGAACGCGCGGGCAGCGGCGTTCCCTCGGAACTGAAGAGCAGCATCCAGCAGCTGGACCAGCAATCGAGCAAGGCCAAACAGCAATTGCAGCAGGCGAAGGACGATCAAACCATTCAGCAATGCGTGGACCAGCTGGAAGAACTTGGCGACAAGGCCAAGGCCGCCTGCGAAAAGGGCGAGAACGTCGACCAGCAGGTCAAGCAGGCAGTGCTGCAGGCGCATCAGGAGCTGTCGCAGCTGAAGCACCAGCTGCATTGAGACACCCGCGGCAGTGAGCGCGAGCCGCTGCCCGGCAGGGCTGCGGCAGGCGAGTGCCTGCCGCAGTTCAGGATGTCGCCGCGCGTCCGCGGAGCCGGCTTTCGGTGACGGATGGCGGCTCGCTGGCAACCGTGCCGGTTTCGATTATCATGCTCCGGCCCCTGACAAAAACAAGATACGGAGACTGGCATGGCGGACGAGTACCCGCTGCTGTGGACGCCGAGCGCCGAGCGCATCGCCCGCAGCAGACTCACCCATTTCACCAACTGGCTGGCACAACATCGCCAGCTGCGCTTTGACGACTACCAGGACCTGTGGCAGTGGTCGGTCGATGACATCGAAAATTTCTGGCAGTCGATCTGGTCGTATTTCGAGGTCGGCAGCTCGCAGCCCTATCAGGAAATCCTGTCCACGCATGCGATGCCGGGTGCGCAATGGTTCACCGGCAGCCGGCTGAACTTTGCCGAGCAACTGTTCCGCTTCAACCTCACGGACGAAACAGCCGACAAGCCCGCGATCGAGGCCGAGTCCGAGACGCGCGCCCCGGTCACGTTAAGCTGGCGCGAATTGCGCTCGCAAGTCACGGCGGTCGCCAACACGCTGCGCGCGCTGGGCGTGGGCCCGGGCGATCGGGTGGTCGCTTATCTTCCGAACACGCCCGAGGCAGCGATCGCCTTCTACGCGTGCGCCAGCATCGGCGCGATCTGGTCGTCGTGCTCGCCCGACATGGGCACCTCCAGCGTGCTGGATCGCTTCCGCCAGATCGATCCCAAGGTGCTGATCGCTGTCGATGGCTATCGCTACGGCGGCAAGGACTTCAATCGCCTCGATGTCGTGCAGACCATGCGCGACGAGCTCAAGACCTTGCAGCACACGGTGCTGTTCCCTTACCTCGATGCGAATGCGACGCTGGAGGCGGGAAGCGGCGCCGGCGACGTGCTGCGCTGGCACGACCTGTTCACGCATCCGGCGGCACACGCGAACGCCATCCGCTTCGAACAACTGCCGTTCGACCATCCGCTGTGGATCCTGTACTCGTCCGGCACCACCGGCATGCCCAAGCCCATCGTGCACGGCCATGGCGGCAGCCTGCTGGAGACCCTGAAGGGCCATGCACTGCATCTCGACCTTGGCGAACAGGATCGCTTCCTGTGGTTCTCGACCACGGGCTGGATCATGTGGAATTCGCAGATCACCGGCTTGCTGGTCGGCGCCACGATCTGCATCTATGACGGCAACCCCGGCTATCCGGACATGGGCCGGCTGTGGCGCTTCGCAGCGGATCACAAGCTGACATTCATCGGTGTGGGCGCCGCGTTCTATGCGAACTGCATGAAGGCCCATATCTCGCCCAAAAACATCGCCGACCTGGGCGCCTTGCGCTCGATAGGATCGACCGGCTCGCCGCTGGCGGCCGAGGCCTTCCACTGGATTTACGACGAGGTGAAGCGCGATGTCCTGCTGGCCTCGATCAGCGGCGGCACCGACATTGCGGCTGCCTTCGTCGGCGCCTGCCCGAACCTGCCGCTGTATGCCGGCGAAATGCAATGTCGCTCGCTCGGTGTGGCCGTGCATGCGCTGGATGACCACGGCCAATCTCAGATCGACCAAGTCGGCGAACTGGTGGTGACCGAGCCGATGCCGTCGATGCCGCTGTATTTCTGGAACGATGCCGGCAACCAGCGCTACCTCGAAAGCTATTTCGAGCACTACAAGGGGCTATGGCGCCACGGTGACTGGATACGCATCACGCCGCGTGGCGGCGCGGTGATCTACGGCCGCTCGGATGCGACCATCAACCGCCATGGCATACGCATGGGGACCGCCGAGATTTACCGCGTGGTGGAGGATTTGCCCGAGGTGCTGGACAGCATGGTGGTCGACCTCGAATACCTGGGGCGCGAGTCATGGATGCCGCTGTTCGTGGTGCTGCGCGAAGGCATCAAGCTCGACGCGGCGCTGGAAGAGCGCATCCGTGAACAGATACGCACGCGGCTGTCGGCGCGCCATGTGCCGAATGACGTGATCCAGGTCACCGAAATTCCGCGCACGCTGACGGGCAAGAAGATGGAGCTGCCGATCAAGAAGCTGCTACTCGGCCAGCCGATCGAAAAGATTGCCAACCCGGACGCCATGGCCAATCCGCAATCGCTGCAGTGGTATGCGGCGTTCGCGGCTAGCCGCAAGGCGGCTTAAGCGCCGACGATCCAGCCTTCCAGCGGGTCGTGCGGCGGCAGGCCGTAGTTGTCCTCGCGCCGTTGCCAGCCCCATGCGGCCAGCAGCGCGCACAGCACGGCGTCGAGCAGGTCGCCGCTGCCATCATCGAGCAAAGCCTTGCGGTGGCTGCCCGCATCCAGCTTCACCTGATGCGGATAGTCGCCTTGTTCCACGGCCTTGACGATGGCCAGCCGCGCTGCGCGCCGCTCCGGCGTCTGCAGTGAAGGCGCATCGTTCTTGTACGACGCGCGCGTGATGCTGCGTGCCACCATGCCCGGATAAGCCTCGAACGCAATGCGCTGCGGGTCACCTGCATGCATCTGGGGAATCGTCACGTTCGCCTGAAGCAGCAGCGGCGCGCCCGCATGCAGCATGTAGGCCACTGGCGGGTTCACCCACTTCATCGACGATGAAGATCCGGCCGCGAGGTCAGCCGCCCGGTGCAAGAACTTGCTGCCAGCCGGACGCGCATCGCACACGGCCTTGAAGGTGGCGCGCAGCTCGGCGCGGGTCAGGGACGCGTAATGCCGGATCAGTGCCGGCCAGTCGGTCGGCCAGCCAAGCAGCGTGACGAGTTCGCGCGGGAGGGAGAAAGGGAAATCGAAGCCGCCCACCCATGGACCCGGCTGGTCCAGCCAGGCGATGAAGGAAGGGAAATCGGGAAGAGTCTGCAGGCCTTGCAGCCGGAAGGTGTCGCCGTCCGGCACGCCGGACGCGATGGTGATGCCTTTCCTGCTGCGCGGCGCCGACGTGAAATCGACGCCGTGCAACAGGGGAGGCGATGCGAGCGGGAACGCCGCGTCAGTTGCCGCCATCCGGCAGCACGACGTTCACGTCCAGCACTTCGAGGTTGCCCTGCTTGTCGAGCGAGATCTTGATGTCTTCGGGATTGACCTTGACGTACTTCGAGATCACGGCGATCAGTTCCTGGTGCAGCGCCGGCATGAAGTCCGGACCATTCACCAGGTGGCGCTCACGCGCGATGATGATCTGCAGGCGTTCCTTGGCGGCGCTGGCCGATGTCTTTTGCTTGCCGCCGAAGAGGAAGGAAAACAATTCCATCTTACTTGCCTCCGAAGATGCGCGACAGGAAGCCGGGCTTTTCATATTCGGCAAAGCGCAGCGGGCGGTCCTCGCCTAGGAAGCGGCCGACCACGTCCTTGTAAGCCTCGGACACGTCGCTGCCGTCGATGTGGATCGCCGGGTTGCCCTGGTTCGAGGCCTGCAGTACCGACTCCGACTCCGGGATGATGCCCAGCAGCGGGATGCGCAGGATTTCCTGCACGTCTTCATACGAAAGCATCTCGCCGTCCTCGACGAGCTTGGGCGAGTAACGGGTGATCAGCAAGTGCTCGCGCACCGGTTCGATGCCGGTCTGCGCACGGCGCGACTTGGCCTGGATGATGCCGAGGATGCGGTCCGAATCGCGCACCGACGACACTTCCGGGTTGGTCACGATCACGGCTTCGTCGGCGAAGGTCAGCGCCATCACGGCGCCGCGCTCGATGCCGGCCGGCGAGTCGCAGACGATGTACTCGAAGCCCGAAGCCTTTAGTTCGTCGAGGATGCGCTCGACGCCGTCCTCGGTCAGCGCATCCTTGTCGCGGGTCTGCGACGCGGGCAGCACGAACAGGTTGTCGCAGTGCTTGTCCTTGATCAGCGCTTGCGTCAGCGTGGCTTCGCGGTTGATCACGTTGATCATGTCGTACACCACGCGGCGCTCGCAGCCCATGATCAGGTCGAGGTTGCGCAGGCCGACGTCGAAGTCGATGACTGCGGTCTTGTGGCCGCGCAGCGCGAGGCCCGAAGCGAAGCTCGCGCTGGAAGTGGTCTTGCCCACGCCGCCCTTGCCGGACGTAACGACGATGATTTTTGTCACGAAAAACCCCTTTGATGAGTTTGGGAGGTGCTTGAAGAATGGCGTTTTATGCAGAGCCAGCGCAGCTGTGCGACGGGTGAGCGGCGGGATCCGGGGTGCTGACGCCTTTCAAGCAGCCGAAAAATAATTGGTTTTTCATAGATCAGTGCTCCATTTGCCTGAGTTTTGAAAATGAATGCGTAACTGCCAGGTATCGCTTGCCTGCGCTGGCCGGCGCCGCCGGCCGCGCGAATTACTTCATCGGTATGGCCTTGATGTCGAGCCTGTCATCTTTGAGCCGCACTTGCGCGGGCTTGCCGGCCAGTTCCTTTTGCCAGCCTTCGTCGAAGGTGCGGTAGACGCCGGCGATCGACACCAGCTCGGCTTCCATCGCCAGCGAAAAGATGCGCGCATCCGACTGCCCCGAGGCGCCGGCCAGTGCGCGGCCGCGCAGCGGCGCATACACATGGATGCTGCCGTCAGCGATCACTTCGGCGCCCGGGTTCACGGTGGCGGTGATGACGAGGTCCGAGCCGCGCGCATAAATGCGCTGGCCGCTGCGCACCGGCATATCGACGATCATGGCCGGCAGCGGCACGGCCGGGGCCGGTGCTGCGGCTGCAGGTGCAGCAGGTGCTGCTGCGGGTGCCGGCGCGGGCGCTGGCTCCGGTGCAGGCACGGGCGCAGCGACAGGGGCCGGCTCGGCGACGGGCGACGGCGGGGGTGTCAGTTCGAATGGCTTTGCTTGTTCGACGCCGTCGATCGACAGGCCGTGCGAACGGATGGCGTCTTCCAGCGCGGCTGGCGCATTGCGCACGGCCACCGGATTGAGCCGGTGCTGCTTGAACAGCGCAATCAGCTCCGGCCAGGCGATCTTGCCTGCTTCTGCCGGCGGCAGTTGGGCCAGGTCGATCAGCGTGAATTCGTCTTCGAAGTAATCCGGCGTGCCGCCGGTGATCTGCGCCAGCGCTGCGGACAGCTTGGCTTGGTCGGTGTCGCCCAACAGGGCGGCGACAGCGACCACAGTAGAAATCTTGATTTCCAGGGGCTTCCTGGCTTGGCTTTTTGACATACGGTCCCGGTCAGTGACGGCCGACCGCGCCTCGGGTGGCGGCTGTCGGGGCAAGGCTGCGCTTGCCGGGCGGTATTATACCTGTGTCCCCCTCTGGAATCCGGCTTCGTCGCGTCTGCCTCGCCCGCCTTTCTCCCTACGTAATTCCTGCATGCCTTCCCCGTTTTTCACCAGAACGATGTTGGTTAGTCCTTTGGGGCACGTCGCGAAGGACTGAAGTGGCCTGCAGGGTTTTGCGTACGATCAAAGTCTGGCCGTCTTCCGATGACAAACTAGATCGATTCACCCTCAACCATCGATCGCAAGGAGCCCGAAGATGCGCAGAAGCCAGCAGCACCATCCGATGGTGGACATCGTGCAGTACCAGCTCGAGGCATCGATGCATCTTGCCGATGCCGTGTTCAACGGCACCGAGAGGATCGACCGCGCGATGCTCGACGTGACCCATGAGGCCGTCGAGCGGCAACTGAAATTTGCGCGTGCCGCCACCGATTTCCGCGACCCGTCGAAAGTGGCCGAGCTGCAGGTCGCCATGTCCGGCCGCCCCGAGAAGGCCATTCATTGTCAGCAAGAGATCATGTCGGCGCTGGCCGAGATACAGGCCGAATTCGGCAAGTCGATGCGAGACTGCATGGAGAAATGTACCGAACTGGCCAACGTGCGGGTGACCGAGACTATGACCGAGGCTCGCACTGCCGTGCCGGAAGGCGGTGCCACCAATCCTTTCTTCAGCATGATTTCAGTCTGGGAGCAGGCATTCCGCCAGGCCAGCCGGCTCGCGAGCCAGAACATGCTGGCGGCCAGCAGCAGCGCCGAGAATGCCGCCAACCTCGCGCGCGAGGCCGTCAATGCGGCCAGCGAGGCGGTGTCCGGCAACGGGCAGGTGCACCATGAAGCGCATGTGGATGAAGAACACGGTCCGACGCGCCGCCATCACCGCCGCAAATGACGCAGTGTTCCCGTAGTCGTCCGAAATGAAACGGCCCGCCGAAGCGGGCCGTTCTGTTTGCAGGAGCGCCTTTCTTACAGCGCGGGAATCGAATTGAGTTCCGTGCTGCCTGCCATCGGCACGCGGCTCGGTGTTGCCGGAGCCGGGGCCACGCTGCCGGTGACGGCAGCGGCTTCACGTGCGCGCTTGCCAGCGGCCTTGGAGCGCGAGCTTGACGGCGGCAGGCGGCGCAGCGTGCGCAGGGCATCGATGTCCTTGATGCCGATCGAGCGCTGATCCACCGTGATCAGGCCGATCTCGTTGAAGGCCGACAAGGTGCGGCTGACTGTCTCAAGCGTCAGGCCCAGATAGCTGCCGATCTCGTGACGCGTCATGCGCAGGTTGAACAGCTTGCTGGAATAGCCCATCTCGGCAAAGCGCTCCGACAGCGACACCAGGAAGCGTGCCACGCGGGCCTCGGCCGACAGCGCGCCCAGCATGCTGACCATCGCCTGCTCGCGCACCAGTTCGCGGCTCATCACACTGTACATCGCGTGCTCAAGCTCGACATAGGATCGGCCGAGCGCGGTGAATTTCTTGAACGGCAGCAGGATCAGATCGCAGTTCGACAGGGCCACCGCTTCCGACGCATAGCGCTTGGTGTGAATGCCATCGACGCCGAACAGGTCGCCCTTCATCGGGAAGGACAGCACTTGCTCGTTGCCGAATTCATCGATCAGCACCGTCTTCAGGAAGCCCGAGTGCACGATGAAGAGCGTGTCGAATGGCTGGCCGATGGTGTGTATGCGCTGGCCGGTCTTGAACTGCACATGCTGGAACAGGAATTCTTCGTCATTGACCGAGGGCGCGGCCGGGATGCGGAGCAGTTCGCACAGTTCCTTCAGGTTGGACCACAGCTTGCCTTGTCGCTGCCAGCCCGCCTCACTTGCGTTGGCATGGATGCTCGAACTTCCGGGGTCTGCGCGGAGTTCCGAAATGGATGTCGAGGTCATGGTCATCTCCTGGTTTTGTGGACTTGAACGAATTAACAACGGGACCCAACCATGCGCGAGGTTTTGATCGCCGAGCCGCTGCAGGCTTCGGGGACTGCCAGGTGCTTGCCTGGCATGACTTCGTCGCATCGTGCTGCTGTTCCCGATGTCGCTGAATCAATTGCGCATCGCCTTCTCCGGTTTCTGCACGTCATGCTCATTGCGAGTTGCTAGTATCACGATCCAACTTCTTCAAAGCTATCGGGCTTGCCTGTATGCCTTTTGTCGGCGGGCCGACCATTGTTCGGGGCATTCCTAGCGATCCCTTCCTGTGTGGCTTCCTGCCAGTTCACAACTTGTATTTGTCCAGCAAACCATGCGCCATCGCGTACTGCACCAGCTCGGCCAGCGACGACGCTTCCATCTTTTGCTGGATGTTCGTCTTGTGCGTGCTGACCGTCTTCGCCGACAGGTGCAGCAACTCCGCAATCTCCGTCACCGTCTTGCCAACGACAAGGTGGTTGAAGACCTCGAACTCGCGGTTCGACAATGACTTGTGCGGCTGCTCCTGGCGCGTGGGCATCGCATCCATCGCCAGCTGCTCGGCCACTTCCATGCTGATGTAGGGCCGTCCGGCATGGACCTTGCGGATCGCGGTGACCAGTTCTGCGCCGGCGCTTTCCTTCGTCATGTAGCCATGGGCACCGGAACGGATGGCGCGCGCCGCGTATTGATCCTCGTCGTGCATGGTCAGCACCAGCACGGCCAACTTCGGCGATTCTTCCTTGATCTGCTTGATCAGGTCCATTCCGCTCCTTCCCGGCATCGACAAGTCCATCACCAGCACGTCGAATACCTGTTTGCGCACCAGCGCCATCACCTCGAATCCATCGCTTGCCTCGGCGACCACTTCCATGTCTTCGGCCTTGCGCAAGATGTGCTTCAGTCCTTCGCGCATCAGTGCATGGTCATCCGCGATCACGACGCGGATCATGTCCGCTTGCCTTTGGTCGCCTTCTTGTCGAACCCGGTGCGATTCACCTCAGTTCCCCTGCTGCGGCCGACGGGCCGTTGAAAATCTGGCTTTCATCACGTTTTCCCGATAGTAACAAATTGGCAACATTTTTGTTAAATGTATCAGCTTTTGAACGATGCACCTAGATGATTTGGATCAAAAACTTCGTGTGGAATGAATTTTTATGCTCTGCCACACTATTTAATTTCTATGACGGAACGGATTCATATCCGTGAAGGAAATTTCTTGTTTGCGCAGGGAAATAACGGGCGCTGATAGACTTGCATTGCGCAGCTTAATTGCTGCACATCAAACGACCAACGCACGCACTACGTGATCAAGACCTCATGAATATCCAGCCCGGAGAGATCGGCCACATCATCCAGCTCGCCATTGCGCCCGTGTTCCTGCTCACGGGGGTCGGCACCAACATGCTGGTGCTGACCAATCGGCTCGCGCGCATCATCGACCGCTCGCGCACGCTCGAAGAAAGACTCGAAGAGCCCGAAGGCCATACGCCCGAAAAGGAACAGGGCGCGCGCGATGAACTGCAAGTGCTGTTCCGCCGTGCGCGCAAGATCAACCGCGCGATCTTCCTGTCGACCACCTGCGCGCTATTGATTTGCATGGTGGTGGCAGCGCTGTTCGTGACCGATGCGCTCGACCTGAAGCTGGCTTCGGTGATTGCAGGGATGTTCGTGCTGGCGATGGTGTCGCTGACAGGCAGCTTCATCTACCTGCTGAGGGAGATCCTGCTGGCGACGGAGTTCATGAACCAGCAAGCGAGGTGGCATCGGCCCGATTGAGGGCGGGCCAGACGCCATACCTTGGGCCAGGGCTGCACGGATTCGCCGGCAGCCCGGCGCGCAGATATCAGACCGAGGCCACCAGGTCGCAGGTAGCCTGGAACAAGGGATGCGACGGGTCGCCGAAGGCGTCGCAGATGGTCAGGTGGTTATAGCCGTCGAGCGCCACGTCGGCGCGGTGCGTCCCATGCCATTGCGAAGAGATCATGGCTGTCTGGCGCTTGAATTCTTCCGACTCGAGGTCGCCAACGGCGGTGAGGAAGGGCGCCGGATGCGATTGCGGCATGCGGCCCGATGACAATTTCAGCGCGCTGGCCGGGTCGAGCTTGAGGTCCACGTTCACGAAATCGGTGTGAAGTATCGGGTCGAGGTCATACAGGCCCGACATCAGCACGCCGCCGCGCACCAGGTCCGCGGGCAGGGCGCTATCCCACAGCGGCCAGTGCGCGGCCATCATCATCGAGGCCAGGTGGGCACCGGCCGAATGGCCCGCGACCACGATGCGTTTCGGGTCGAACTCCAGCCCGTCGGCATTCTTGTACAGCCAGGTGAGTGCGCGCAGCTGCTGCCGCACGATCTCTTCCACGCTGGCTTCCGGCGCGAGCGTGTAATTGGTCAGCGCGACGTTGAAGCCGGCACGGCGGTAGCCCGGCACGATGAAGGTGAAGTCCGACTTGTCCAGCGAGCGCCACCACCCGCCATGGATGAACACCAGCAGCGGCGCGCCCGCGCGGTATGCCGGATAAAAGTCCAGTCGCTCCTTGGCGGCATCGCCGATCGGGATGTCCAGCAGCCCGGCATGCGTGCGGCGTACCAGCGTCGAATCGCGCTGCCAGCGCTCGAAGATTTGCGGGTGGTCGGGAATGCCGGCGCGGGCGTTGTACTGCTTCGTGAAGTAGGCGGTCTTCTCGGCGTCCTTCTTTAAGGACTGAACGTCGTGCTGGGCGGTCATGCGGCTGCGCTCCCCGGGATTTGTGATTGTTTTGCACGAGTGTAGAGCATTTTTGCCCGCAACCCGGGTAGTGCAGCGGCAATCCGGCCTTGCCGGGCTTTCTTCATTGACTGTCAACACGCCAGCCTCTACACTGCGCGCGTCTTGGTGCTCACCCGTCGGTCTCGACGGGTAGTTAAACGGGAAACACGACGCCGACATGCCCATCAGGCCCGGCCAACGTGTGCTGCCCCCGCAACGGTAAGCAAGCGCGTGACGACCCCGTCATGCATTCGACTCGATAGCCACTGTGTCTTCGGACATGGGAAGGCCAGGCGAAAAGACTTGCAAGCCCGGATACCGGCCAGACAGGTGGGAGCGACGAACGGGAGGTTCGTCCGTACTCTGGTCTGCGCGACCTCTGCACTACACCTTGTGTTTTCGCTCCTGTATTTGTCCTGCCTGCGGGGAAGCTGGCGGGATGTCTTCATTTTGTTTTTCATATGTCATCTCGTCGCAATCCCTCCCGTCGTGCGCCCATGCTGGCCGCATTGCCGGCACTCGTCCTGGCTGCGTTTTCCCACGCCCAGTCTCAAAACGACACTTCATCGCAAGCTTCATCCGGCGCCGACAAGCCGTTGCCGCAAGTGATCGTCACCGGCACGCGCTATGAAGAAGATGTGCAGGTCGTCCCGGCCCATGTCATCACCATCAATCGCGAGCAGATCGCGACGTCGAACGTCTCGACTGTCAATGAGGCGATCATGCGCTTCGGTGGCATTGCATCGCGCGTGAGCCTCAGCGGCGGTAATGAACTGACCGCCGATCCGATGGGATTCGGCGATGCCGCCGGCGCAAATTTCATGGTGCTGGTGGATGGTGTCCCGATGCGCGAAGGCGATGCGACCGAAGTGCGCTTGTCCGGGATACCGATCGAGAGTGTCGAACGGGTGGAGATTCAAAAAGGCTCGGCTGCCGTACTGTACGGTGGCGGTTCGACTGCCGGCGTTGTGAACATCATTACCCGCGCAAGCTCGCCGGGTGGCGAAAGTGGAATGTATTCCAGCGCTTACGTGGGCGTCGGTTCGTTCTCGACCTATGAAGCCCGCGCCAATACACGCTATACGGAAGGCAAGCTGGATGTGACGCTGTCGGCCGCCAACCGGAAGTCCGATGGCTTCCGGGTTCACTCGGGAAGCGAAAGCCAGGACGTATACCTGGCAGCCAAGTTCGCGACCGATGACGTTCGGTTCGGGGTCAACCTGCGTTCCGAAACCATTGAGGCACGTACGGCCGGCCCGATCACGGTGGCGGAATTCCTGGCGAATCGCCGGGCGGCGCAAGCCGATTCCGTAAACAATGACGCGCGCTCGAATACCGCATCCAATCGCGTATCGGCGTTTGCCGAGACCGAAGCGGCCGGCGTCGTGTGGCGCCTCGACGCCAGCGCCCGAACCCGTGACCTCGATTTTGTTGCCGTGTATTTTGGTTCGCCCACCACGTCGATCTACGATGGCAATGACAATCACATCGGCCTGTCGGGCATCCGCAGCGACAACGTCGCGCTGGGAGAAAACCGCATCGTGTTTGGTGCTGAAAGAAACGAGTGGCGCCAGAAGCGTTCCTATCCGGGTTCCGTGCTCGGCGACTACAGCCTCAAGTTTGGCGGGAATGCCTACTTCATCAAAGATGACTTCGATATGCCGTCGATCGCCACGCGATTCACGGCGGGCTATCGGCACGAAAACAGCGACCGATCGCAGCTGGCCTTGTCCGCGCCGGGCCAGTTGATCGCGGCTGACTATGCACGCTCGGCCTGGGAGTTGGGTGCCAGCCACGCGCTGAGCTCGCGTGATTCGGTCTACGTGCGCGAGTCGACCAGCTACCGCTTCGCCAACATCGACGAATTCACGACGGCCTACGACAATTTGTTCAACGTCATTGCGCTGTTGCCGCAGACTTCGCGCGATCACGAAATCGGCTGGAAGCATCGCTTCGATGACCGTGGCCGCCTCGATGTCCGTGCCTACCAGAGCGATCTCGACAATGAGATCATTTACGATGTCGCCAACTACAACAACATCAACCTGGATCCGACGCGCCGTCGTGGCGTCGATGTCGATGGCAGTTACCAGCTGTCGAAGAAGATTTTCGTCGGCGGCTCGCTGGCGATCCGCGACGCACGCTTTGCTGCCGGAGCCAATCAGGGCAAGCAGGTTCCGCTGAGCGCGCGCGAGGTGGCGACGCTGCGTGGCGAATATGCGTTTGACATGATCCGCAAGCTGGGCGTGTTGACGCAGTGGGTATCCGGACAGTTCATTGCCGGCGATTTCGGCAACCAGACTCGGATGCCGTCGTATGGCGTGACCGACCTGTACTACCAGCACAAGATCGGCAAGGTCGACCTGTCGTTCAAGGTGCTGAACCTGTTCGACAAGGCGTATTACTCTTACGCGACCTTGTCGGGCGGATCGACAGCTGTCTATCCGGATGCGGGTCGCTCGTTCTGGGTGTCGGCACGGGTTGGCTTCTGACCTTTCCTGACTTGACCTGACCTGATCATGAACAGCCGCCGACTCCTGAAACTTGCCGCGCTAGCGATGACTGTGTCGGTCGGCGTTCTGGTCATGGCGACCCTGTGCGGCAGCAGCGGGTGCAGCGCATCCGGGGACCTGGTTCCCATGATTGCGCTGCGCGCGCCCCGGGCCGTATCCGGCTTCGTGGTCGGCGGCTTGCTGGCACTTGCTGGCGCGCTGATGCAGCTGCTGCTGCGCAATCCTCTCGCTGACCCTTACGTACTGGGTGTCTCTGGCGGTTCCGCTGCCGGGGCACTGTTGTTCGGCATCGTGCTGCCGGGCTCTATGCCGGGCCTTCAGGGTGGCGCATTGGCCGGCGCCTTGCTGGCGACGCTGGTGCTGGTGCTCCTCGCACGTCGCAGCCTTTCGACGGCCTCGGCTGCCGACGTCAGTACCGGCATTTCGCTGATCCTGAACGGCGTGATGGTGTCGGCAGGTTTTGGCGCGCTGGTGACCTTGCTGTTGTCCGTGGCCGACGATACCTCGCTGCGCGGCGCATTGTTCTGGCTGATGGGCGACGTTGATACCGACAGCTACAGTGGCACCGCATGGATCGTGCTCGCGCTGGCGCTCGGCTGGTCGATGCGCCAGGCGAATGCCTTGAACGTGCTGGCACATGGCGTGACCACGGCCCAGTTGCTGGGCATACCAACGGCTCGCCTCCGGTTTTCCTTGCTGGTGGTAGCGTCGATCGCCACTGCAGCCGCCGTGGCGGTTGCCGGTGCCATCGGATTCGTCGGCCTCGTCGTTCCGCATGCATTGCGCCTCGTGATAGGCAATGACCAGCGTGTACTGCTTCCTGCCTCGGTGCTCGGCGGCGGCATTGCGCTGGTGCTGGCTGACATGGCAGCACGCACGGTGCTCGCGCCGGTACAACTGCCGGTAGGCGTCGCGACAGCCATGATGGGCGTGCCGGTCTTCCTCTACCTGCTCAACCGGAGCCGGGCATGAGCATGCTGGCGACCAGCGGGCTTGCCGTACAAGCGGGCAATCGCCACCTCATCGCGGGCCTGGACTGGGCCGTGGGCAAAGGGGAGTTCTGGTGCGTACTGGGGCGCAATGGCGCGGGCAAGAGCAGCTTGCTGAAGGTGCTGGCCGGCCTGGCCAAGCCTGCGGCCGGCTGCGTGCAAGTGGCCGGAAAGCCGCTCGATGCGATCGACCCCATGTTATTGGCCCGCTGGCGCGGGCTGATGGTGCAGCAGGTGAACGACAGCTTTTCCTGCAGCGTGTTCGACGCCGTCGCCATTGGCCGCACGCCGCTGCGCGTGGGCCGCTCGTGGGATGACGAGGGCGATGCGGCCAGGGTGAACGAAGCGCTGGCGCGCGTCGGCATGCTGGAGCGTTCCGGCGAGGACGTGATGCGTTTGTCAGGTGGCGAGCGCCAGCGCGTCGCACTGGCGGCGCTGCTCGTGCAAGACGTGCCGCTGATGCTGCTTGACGAGCCGACGTCACACCAGGATGTGCAGCACCAGTTGGGGGTGATGCGCTTGCTGCAGGAACTTGTGGCCGATCGTGCCGTGATCGCGACCTGCCATGACATCAATCTTGCGGCACGCTTCGCGACACATGTCTTGCTGATCGGCGCCGGCTTCCATGTCGCTGGCAAGGTTGGCGACGTGCTCACGCCGGACGCCTTGCAGCGCACCTTTGGCTGCCAGTTTTCCAGGCAGGGCGAGACCTTCATTCCCGCCTGAAGCCCGCAACATTTGCCGGCAGGCTTTCTCGTCAGGCCTTCGGCCAGAGAATCATCTGCGTGCAGCGGAACAGCGCAATGGTCTTACCGCCTGCCGTGACGGTCGCATCCCACACCTGCGTTGTCCGGCCCAGATGCGCCGGGCGTGCCGAGCCTTCGACGCGGCCCTCGCGCGCCGTGCCGAGATGATTGCTTTTCAATTCGATGGTGGTGAAGCTCTGCGCACCATCCGGCAGGTGCAGCATGCAGCCATAGCCGCAGAGCGTATCTGCCAGCATGATCACCGACGCTGCGTGCAGGTAGCCATTCGGTGCGAGGTGGTGTGGCTGGATGTCGATGGCACCGGTCAGCAGTTTGTCTTCGATGCCTGTCAACTGGAAGCCCGCCACGTCGGGCAACGTGCCTTTCTGGTGCTCCATCAGTTTTTTCAGCATGGCTTCGGTCATGGCTTTTCCTTCTTCTGCTTGGCTTGGTCGGGGGCAGGGGCGGCTGCGGCAGCAGCCACCTTCGCGCGTGCTTCATCGATTTGCCGGCACAGTGTTTCGGCCGCTTCCAGCATGCGCGGGCCGGCGCGGTTCATCACGGCGCCATCGATGCGGTACAGGTTGTCGAGGCGGACGGCAGGCAGCTGGGGCAGGGCGCGCCAGCGCTCCCATCCTTCATTGCGCTCGTCGCTGGCAATGATCGCATCGGGTCGGGCCGCGACGACCGATTCACGGCTGATGGTGGGCGCAAGCTGTGGCAGCTGGCCGAACACATTGACTGCGCCGCACATCGCAAGCGCATCCGACACGATGTGCTTGTCGTTGAGGGTCATCAGGGGCGACGGCCAGATCTGGTAGAACACGCGCACCGGTGCCTTGTCGGCATAACGCTTGCGCAGCGCTTGCTGCTTTTCGCGGAAGTCGCGCGCGGCAGTGCGCCCCAGTTCGCTGCCGGCCAGCGTGCCAAAGTTCTCCAGCGTGCGCGTAATGTCTTCGAGCCGGCGTGGTTCGCTGTCGAATACCGGATAACCCAATTTGCGCAGGCGTGCCACTTGCCGTGCATTGTTCCCGCTCTGCCATGCAATGATCAGGTCGGGCTTCAGCGAAACGATACGCTCGACGTCGAGCTGCATGCTGCTGCCGATCGAGGGCAGCCTGGCGGCCTGTGGCGGGTAGTTGCTGAATTCGGAAACACCGACCAGCTTGCCGCCGGCACCGGCCGCAAACAGCAATTCGGTGGCGTGCGGCGCGAGGCTGACGATGCGCTCTGCAGGGCGGGACAGGGAAAGCAGGTGGCCGCCGTCATCGGTGACGGCCACGGTCGCGCGTGCCGGCGCTGCCAGCAGCGTGCAGGCCAGCAGGCTGCACATCGGCAGGCCGCACCGCAGTGCGTGCAGCGCTGCCCGGCGCATCAGATTTCCAGGTTGTCGATCAGGCGCGTCGAGCCGAGCTTGGCGGCAGCGAGCACCACCAGCGGTTCGTTCTGCGCGAGGTCGCCGGCGGTCGGCGGCTGCAAGTCGATGCGCTTGCGGATGGCGATGTAATCCGGCTTCCAGCCACGATCGGCCAGGCGCTGCATCGCATCTTTCTGCAGCAGCGTGACGTCGAGGTTGCCGCCGCGGACGGCATCGGCAACGGCATTGAGTTCGCGGTACAGACTGGGCGCTTCGGCGCGCTCGGTGTCCGACAGGTAGCCATTGCGCGACGACAGCGCCAGTCCGTCATCGGCGCGGAAAGTCTCGGCGGCGATGATATCGGTCGGCAGCGCGAACTGGCGCGCCATCTGGCGCAGGATCATCAGTTGCTGGTAGTCCTTCTTGCCGAACACAGCCACGCGCGGCTGCACGCAGGCGAACAGTTTCATCACCACCGTGGTCACGCCCTTGAAGAAACCGGGACGGAACTCGCCTTCGAGAATGTCGCCGATCACAGTCGGCGGCTGCACGCGGAATTCCTGCGGCTCCGGATACAGGTCTTTTTCGGTGGGCGCGAACAGCACATACACGCCTTCCTTCTCCAGCTTCTCGACGTCGGCCGCAAAGGTGCGCGGGTAGGTGTCGAAGTCTTCGTTCGGTCCGAACTGCAGGCGATTGACGAAGATCGAAGCCACCACCGGGTCGCCATGCTTGCGTGCCAGTCGCATCAGCGACAGGTGGCCTTCATGCAGGTTGCCCATGGTCGGCACGAACGCCGTGCGCAGCTGGCCGCGCAACTGGTCGCGCAGCTCGTCAATCGAGGAAATGATTTTCATCGGGTGTCTCGGTCGTTGAGTCGCCGGTCGCGGCGCCGTTGCCGCTCAGGCTGGGTAGTCTCGATCAGGCTGGATGCGATCAGGTCGGCGAGTAGGACAGGCGCACGTAGATGGGCGCAAAGGCTTCAGCCTGGGTAATCTCGATCAGCGTTTCCTTGGCCAGCTCGAGCATCGCAATGAAGTTCACCACGACCACCGGAACGCCGCGCGATGGATCGAACAGGTCCTGGAATTCGATGAAGCGTGACGACTGCAGGCGGCGCAGGATGCCCGTCATGTGTGCTCGCACCGACAGTTCTTCGCGCGAGATGGTGTGCTTGGCGGTCAGCTTCGCACGACGCAAGATGTCGCTCCAGGCGGTCTGCAGGTCGACCACGTTCACGTCCGGGAAGCGGGTCACGACCTGCTGGTCGACGTACACCTGGGTGCGGATGAAGTCGCGGCCGACTTGCGGCAGCGTGTCGAGGTTCATCGCGGCGATCTTGATCTGCTCGTATTCGAGCAGGCGGCGCACCAGCTCGGCGCGCGGGTCCACGGCTTCTTCACCGGACTCGGTCTTCCTGGTCGGCAGCAGCATGCGCGACTTGATCTCGATCAGCATTGCTGCCATCAACAGGTAGTCAGCGGCCAGCTCGAGGTTGCGCCGGCGGATCTGCTCGACATAGTCCAGGTACTGGTGCGTGACCGCCGCCATCGGGATGTCGAGGATGTTGAAGTTCTGCTTGCGGATCATGTACAGCAGCAGGTCCAGCGGGCCTTCGAAAGCCTCGAGGAAAATTTCCAGCGCATCCGGCGGGATGTACAGGTCGTTCGGCAGCTTGAACAGCGGCTCGCCGTACAGCTTTGCGAACGCTACGCCATCGACGACGTCGGGCGTCACATCGATGACGGCGGTGTCGGTGCTGGCCGGGTTGCTGTCGCCGCTGCCGGGTGCGATGCCGTTCTCAGTGCTGGTGTCCACGATGGATTTTCAAATGGGCGCCGCTCAGTGCGACTGGTACACGTAGGCCTGCTGCTGCACGCGCGACTCTTTCGCGCGGCGCATCTCGTCGAGGTTGAGCTTGTCCTTGTCCCACAGGCGGGCACGACCCTGCTGCTGGTCGGCCTCGATCTGCGGCTGCTTCTGCTTCAGGTCGTCGATGAAACGGGTGAAGTCGGACACATAGCCGCTTTTCAGCTTGAAAATGCTCATTTCAGTCGCGCCAGTAATAGGTCGGTCAAAGGGGGCTTTCAGGAAGGCGGTATTTTACCCGGTCGCCCGTCTTCCTCAGTGAATCCGCATGCCCGGCCTGGCGCCCGGCCATGGCTCGAGGATGTAGATGCCCGGGTCGGCCTTCTCGTCGGCCGCCGACGCTGCCAGCACCATGCCTTCGGACACGCCGAATTTCATCTTGCGCGGTGCCAGGTTGGCAACCATCACGGTCAGCTTGCCCTTCAGGTCTTCCGGCTTGTAGGCCGACTTGATGCCCGAGAAGACATTGCGCAGGCGGCCTTCGCCGACATCCAGCGTCAGGCGCAGCAGCTTGTCCGAACCCTCGACGTGCTCGCAGTCGACGATCTGCGCGACCCGCAGGTCGACTTTCATGAAGTCGTCGATCTTGATCTCGGCGTCGATGGGCTCGATGTTCGCGGCAGCGGCACCGGCCGCCGGGGCGGCAGCCGCTTCGGCCGCCGGCTCGAACAGCGCGTCCAGCATTTTCGGTTCGACGCGGGTCATCAGGTGCGTGTACGGGTTGATTGCGTGCTGGTCCGGCAGCGCATGGGCCACATCGCCCCACTGCATGGACGCCACGTTGAGCAAGGTCTCGACTTGCGTTGCCAGCGCCGGCAGCACCGGCTTCAGGTAGATCGACAGGATGCGGAAGGCTTCCAGCAGGCGGCTACAGACTTCCTGCAGCTTCGCGTTGTTGGCCGGGTCCTTCGCCAGTTCCCACGGCTTGTTGGCGTCGACGTAGGCATTGACTGCATCGGCCTGCTCCATCGTCACGCGCAGCGCCTTGCCGTACTCGCGGGCTTCATACAGCGCGGCGATCTCGGTGCCGGCTGCGCGCAGCGTGGACAGGAAACTGTCGGACTCCGTGGCCCAGGCCATGCCGAGCTTGCCGTCGAATTTCTTGGTGATGAAACCGGCCGCGCGGCTGGCGATGTTGATGTACTTGCCGATCAGGTCGCTGTTGACGCGGGCGACGAAATCTTCCGGGTTGAAGTCCACGTCTTCGACGCGCGCATTGAGCTTGGCCGCGATGTAATAGCGCAGCCATTCCGGGTTCATGCCGATGTCGAGGTAGCGCAGCGGCGAGATGCCGGTGCCGCGCGACTTCGACATCTTTTCGCCGCTGACGGTGATGAAGCCATGCACGAAAATATTGTTCGGCACCTTCAGCCCCGCGAAGTGCAGCATCGCCGGCCAGAACAGCGTGTGGAAGTAGGTGATGTCCTTGCCAATGAAGTGGTACTGCTCGGTCGCCGGGTCGGCCATGAAGGCTTCGTAGTCGCGGCCGGTCTTGGCGAAGTAATTTTTCAGTGAAGCCAGGTAGCCGATCGGCGCGTCCAGCCAAACGTAGAAGTACTTGCCCGGCGCGTCCGGAATTTCGATGCCGAAGTAGGGCGAGTCACGGCTGATGTCCCAGTCGCCGAGGCCCGATTCGCTGTCCAGCCATTCGCGTGCCTTGTTGGCGACTTCCGGCTGCAGGCGCGCCGGGTCCAGCGCCCAGTTGCGCAGGAATTCGGTGCACTTCGGATCCGACAGCTGGAAGAAGTAGTGTTCGGACGATTTCATCACCGGTGCGGCGCCGGTCAGCGTCGAGTACGGTTTCTTCAGTTCGGTCGGTGCATAGACGGCGCTGCAGACTTCGCAGGAATCGCCGTACTGGTCCTTCGCGCCGCACTTCGGGCACTCGCCCTTGATGTAGCGGTCCGGCAGGAACATGTTCTTGACCGGGTCATAGAACTGCTCGATCGTCTTGGTCGTGATCAGTTTCGCGTCGTCGCGCAGGCGCTTGTAGATGAACTGCGACAGCTCGTGGTTCTCGGCGCCATCGGTCGAGTGCCAGTTGTCGAAGGCGATGTGGAAGCCGTCGAGGTACTGCTTGCGGCCGGCGGCGATCTTGCCGACGAATTCCTGCGGCGTCACGCTGGCCTTTTCGGCGGCGATCATGATCGGCGCACCGTGTGCGTCGTCGGCGCCGACGAAATTCACCTCATGGCCGCGCATGCGCATGAAGCGCACCCAGATGTCGGCCTGGATGTATTCCATGATGTGGCCGATGTGGAATGCGCCATTCGCATAGGGCAGGGCGGTGGTGACGAACAGCTTTCGTGGGGAGTTGGCGGCGACGCTCATTGCAAGGCGGGACTGAATTGGGGAAACCGCGATTTTATCAGTGCCGCCTCAGCGCTGCCCTTGAATGATCCCAGCGGCTAAAATAGCGGGTTTCCAAGCTTTTCCCCGCCTTCCCATGACCGTCCGCACCCGATTTGCCCCCAGTCCCACCGGCTACCTGCACCTTGGCGGTGCCCGCACTGCGCTGTTCGCGTGGGCCTATGCCCGTCGTTTCGGCGGCACCTTCATCCTGCGCATCGAGGACACCGACCTCGAACGCTCGACCCCGGAGGCGGTGCAGGCCATCATCGACGGCATGCAGTGGCTGGGCCTGAGTCATGACGAAGGCCCGTTCTACCAGATGAAGCGCATGGATCGCTATCGTGAGGTGATCGCGCAGATGCTGGAAGCGGGCACGGCCTATCACTGCTACTGCACGCCCGAAGAAGTGGAAGCGATGCGCGAGCGCCAGCGTGCCGCCGGCGACAAGCCGCGCTACGACGGCACCTGGCGTCCCGAGCCGGGCAAGACCCTGCCGGCCATCCCCGAAGGCATCAAGCCCGTGGTGCGCTTCCGCAATCCGCTCGACGGTGACGTCAGCTGGGACGATGCAGTCAAGGGCACGATCACCATCTCCAACCGCGAGATGGACGACCTCGTCATTGCGCGCCCGGACGGCACGCCGACCTACAACTTCTGCGTGGTGGTCGACGACTGGGACATGAAGATCACCCACGTGATCCGCGGCGACGACCATGTAAACAACACGCCGCGCCAGATCAACATCCTGAAGGCGCTGGGCGGCACGCTGCCGATCTATGGACATGTGCCGATGATCCTCGGCGCCGACGGCGAGAAGCTGTCCAAGCGCCACGGCGCCGTCAGCGTGATGGAATACCCGGCGCAGGGCTACCTGCCGGAGGCGATGCTGAACTACCTCGCGCGGCTCGGCTGGAGCCATGGCGACGACGAGATCTTCAGCATGGAGCAGTTCTGCCAGTGGTTCGACCTTGACCACCTGACCAAGTCGCCGGCGCAGTTCAATCCGGAGAAGCTGGCCTGGCTGAACAACCACTACATCAAGCTGGCCGACAATGCGCGCCTCGCGCAGCTGGCGATGCCCGAGCTCGAGCGTGATGGAGCAAAGTTCGATGGCGCGCCGGCTCTGGCAGATGTGATCGCGCTGATGAAGGACCGTACCAACACCGTCAATGAACTGGCCGACGCCGCGATGCTTTTCTACCGCGAGCCGAAGCCCGATCCGGCACTGGTCGCGCAGCACATCACCGAGGCGGCGAGGGCGGCGATGCGCCAGTTCGCCGAAGCGGCCAAGAGCGTCCAGTGGACCAAGGAAGCGATTGCAGCGCTGATGAAGCAGGTGCTGGCCGATAACGGCATGAAGATGCCGCAGCTCGCGATGCCGTTGCGACTCGCCGTCACCGGTCAATTGCAGACACCATCGGTCGATGCGGTGTTGCAGCTGTTCGGGCGCGAAGTCGTGCTGCAGCGATTGTCGGCCTGGCTGTAAAAATTTTTTCCCAAATGATTTACACGGGAGAAAAGATCGGTCTATAATCTCGTTTCTGCAGCACGAGGGGGTATAGCTCAGCTGGGAGAGCGCTTGCATGGCATGCAAGAGGTCAGCGGTTCGATCCCGCTTACCTCCACCACTGAGATACAATCCAGTGCGCAGTGAGCGGCAGAAAAGCAGTAGGTAGTACATAGGCCTGCAGTACGGACAGAATTCAAGTTTTTGTCCCCATCGTCTAGAGGCCTAGGACATCACCCTTTCACGGTGAGTACCGGGGTTCGAATCCCCGTGGGGACGCCAGTCAAAAGGCCGGTATCGGAAACGATACCGGCCTTTTTCTTTTTGAATTTCATTCAATCGCGTTGGCCGTATGACTCACGCGTCGATGCTTGCAACGCCATCCCTGACCGCGTCATTTCAAAGCTTTGTGCCGTGGCTGCGGAATCGCCCAGCCCGGTAGCCCGAACAGTCGCAGGAAAGCCGCGCTGTTTGCTCGGCCATTCCCGATGGTCGCAAGCGAAGCTACGGGCTCGAAAAATAAACTGCACATGGTCTCGTCCGACCTCCGGGGCCGGCCATGTCGCGCGAAAAACCATGAGCATATTTGCAAGGGCATTGGGCTGGTCCAGACGCCATCCACGACGTTTTTTCCAGACGTGGATAGCTGTCACCCTGGTCGAGCTGGCTGCAGTGGACATGGCGCTTGTCGATGCCGCCATTGGTTCCGGCGTGATTGTCCTGCTGGCGCTATTCGTCGCGCAGGCGGGTTCCGGCTATGCGCTATATCGGCTGCTGCTGCGCGAGGCGCGCAACAAGGCGCGTATGACAGCCCTGCTGCTGGCAGCGAATAGTGCCGCTCAGCGCGAGCAGGAGTTGAATGAGGCGCTGCAGAGTTCGGGCAACTTCCAGCAAGCCGTACTCGACAGCAGTTCCTGCGGCATCGTCGCCACCGACACCGGCGGCGCCATCTTGTTCATGAATCGCGCCGGCAGCCGCATCCTCGGCTTTCCGATCGATGAGGTGGTAGGCAAGATGAGCCCGCTGGTCTTCCACCGCACCGAGGACATACGCGTCGCGCTGCATCGCATTCGTCCCGGCGACTTGCCTTACCAGTTGATGGTGAATCACCTGCGCGCGCATCCGGGGCGCGAGTGGCAATTCATTCGCAAGGATGGCAGCACGGTCTGGGTGTCGATCGCCGTCGCCGTGCTCAAGCAGGGCAATGGACGCGCACAGGGATTCGTGACCATCTTCCATGACCTGAGCGAGCTCAAGCAGATGGAGCGCATCAAGGCCGATTTCGTGTCCGTGGTCTCGCATGAATTGCGCACGCCGCTGACGGCCATCCGTGGCGCGCTCTCGCTACACCAGGCCGCAATTGGCGGTGCGCTTACCTTGTCACAGCTTCGCCTCCTGAATATCGCGACCGACAACTGCGACAAGCTGGTGCGCATCGTGTCCGATATCCTCGACATCGACAAACTGTCACGCGACCAGATGGCGCTGGAACGCACCGTCGAATCGCCGCTGCGACTGGCCGAAGCGGCGATTGCGCAGACCCAGCCCTTCGCCGACCAGTATGCGGTGAGCTTCCGTCTCAATCCCTCGGACGAACAGTTGCGCGTCAGCGTCGATGTCGACCGCTTCATCCAGATCATGGTGAATCTGCTGTCGAATGCGGCCAAGTTCTCGCTGCCCCGCGGCGAGGTCATGGTCAGCATCAGGGCAGAATTCGGGCGGGCGATGATACGCGTGGTCGACTACGGCGTCGGCATCCCTGAAGCCTTCCGCCCCTTCATTTTTGACCGCTTTTCGCAATCGAGCTCCGGCAACGTCCGCAAGACGGGCGGCACTGGCCTCGGGCTGGCCATCACGAAGATGCTGGTCGAGGCGCACAACGGCACCATCGATTTTCAGTCGGAAGAAGGGTTTGGCACCACCTTCACCATCAGCCTTCCGGTGGTGGCGGGCAGCGAAGCACCTGCTACGCCGGGCCCGGACGTGCAGTCCGGCGACAACGGGCGTTGATCCTTCGCTGCCGCGCCGGCAGCGGGCCGGCGTTCAGTGCGAAGAGTGAACCTGTTCCGAATACCAGGTTTCAAACGCGTTGGCATCGACAGGTTGGCTCAGGTAATGCCCCTGCGCCTGATGGCACCCGAGATGCCGCACCTCGTCCATCATGGTCTCGGTTTCGATGCCTTCGGCAATGATGTCCAGTTTCAGCCGGCGACCGAGCATGATGATGGCCTCGGTCACGGCGCGCGAGGCCATGTCGGTGGTCAGGTGCTTGACGAAGGATTTGTCGATCTTGATCTTGTTGATCGGCAGGCGCGACAAATAGGACAGGCTGGAATAGCCGGTGCCAAAATCATCCAGCGAAATCTTGACGCCATCCTGCTGCAGGTTATTCAGCAGGTAGATCGCATAATCCATGTCTTCCAGCAGCGTCGATTCGGTCAGTTCGATCTGCAGCGCATCGGCTGACAGTTTTTGCTGCCGCAGCACGGACAGCACTTTGAAGCGGAAATCTTTCTGCCGCATCTGCAGCGCCGACACATTGACCGAGATGGGGATGGCTGGCAGCCCGTGGCTGCGCCAGCGCTTGTGCGCGCGGCAGGCTTCCTGCATCACCCAGTCGCCGATCGGGATGATCTGGCCGACGGCCTCGGCGGCGGGAATGAACTGGTCCGGGCCGACGCCACTTTGCGGCCAGCGCAGCAGCGCTTCGGCGCCCATCACGCGGCCGCTGGGAATGTCGATGATGGGCTGGTAGACCAGCTTGAATTCCCTGGACTTGAGGGCGCGCCGTACCTTGTCCTGCAGGCTGATCTGCGCATGGACACGGCCCGACAATTCAGCCGAATAGAATTGCCAGTTGTTCTTGCCTGATTGCTTGGCGTGATACATCGCATTGTCGGCAGCATTGACCAGCGACTGCATGTCCATGCCATCGCGCGGGAAAATGCTGATGCCGATCGAGCCCGAGATCTGCACCTCGATGCCCTCGATCAGCATTGGCTCGGCGAGTGACTTCAGCACCCGCTGCGCGATCTGCGCGGCCTCCGTGCTGTTGGCCAGTTGCGGCAGCAGCACGAGGAATTCATCGCCACCCAGCCGAAATACCAGATCAGCCTTGCGCACCTGTCCCTGCACGCGGTGCGCGACCAGCTTCAGCACCTGGTCGCCGACCATATGGCCATGGATGTCATTGATGGGCTTGAAGCGGTCCAGGTCGATGAACAACATGCCGCCTTCATGCTGGTTGCGCGCCGCCTGGTCGAACACGTGCGATGAATATTCGAACAGCAGCGCCCGGTTCGGGAGGCCCGTCAGTTTGTCATGCAGCGCGGCCTTCACCGTCGCTTCTTCGGCACGCTTGCGGTCGGTGAAGTCGTGGGTGATGCCCATCACTTCTTTCACGATGCCATTCTCGTCGCGCAGCGGCACGCAGGTAATCAACAGGTTGCGCACTCCCGGATCGAGCGGCACATCGACTTCTACCGATTGCACCTTGCCCTCATGCAGCGCTGCTTGCAGCGCCGGCTGCCACGGCGCGATCAGGTCGGCGGGGAAGATCTCCGATTCCCGTTTGCCCAGAAAAGCCTCGGGTGACATGCCGGTCGTCCTGAGCGTGGCCGGATTGATGTACTGGATGCGCAACTCGCGGTCATAGATGACGACGACGTCTGGAATATTGTCGAACGCGACGCGAAAGCGCGATTCACTGGCTTGCAGCGCCTGCTTGGCCGCCCGCCTCTCTTGTTCGGCCAGCTTGCGATCGTGGATGCTTTCAATGACCGCGACGAAAAACCAGGGCTTGCCCTCACTATCGCGCGTGAGCTTGGCAGTCAGCCGTATCCAGACTTGTTCGCCACTCTTGCGCAGGTAGCGCTTCTCGAGCGAGTAATTGGCCAGTTCCCCGGTCAGCAACTTCTGCACCAGGGCCAGGTCTTCGTCCAGGTCATCCGGGTGGGTGATGTCCTGGAAAGTCAGGCCAAGCAACTCTTCGCGCGAATAACCGACGATGCCGCACAGCGTGTCATTGACGGCCAGCCATTTGCCATCAAGGTCGACGTGGGCCATGCCCACCGAAGGCAGTTCGAAAGTCGACTGCAGCCGCTGTTCTTGCTCATGCAGATGGGCGCGAACGCGGGCAAGCTCCGCCCTTGCCGAGCTGAGTTCGGCGCGCAAATTGTCATGTTCTGCCTGACTGGCAGGCGTCAGGGTTCCGACCATCGTGGGAAAAGAAGGACGAATTATCAGAGTTTCTAGTTGGCAAGCTCTAATGTATTGCCGATGGGCGGCAATGAATTCGATGAACAGAACTGGTTTTGATGCCCGTCAAGTCGGGACGGCAGCCTGCACAGGAGCAGGGTCATGATAGAGAGCAGTGGAACCCGAAAAACGTTCCGGATTGACCATTACGGCTCGAAGCGTCGCCGGGGAGAAGGCCGGCGCTGGGCGAATAAATTTCCTTTCATGAAATTCATTATGTGCAATTAAATTTTGTACTAGATGAATTTCAGCGCTGCCGTGCGATCGTGAGGGATTGTTCCAACAACCAGACAACAGGAGACACCATGCACCCTCAACCCCTTCACTACCAGGTCGCAAAGACGCTGCTGGCCGTGGCACTGGCAGGGGCTGGAGGCTTCGCCATCGCCCAGCAGGCGTCGGTGGCGCAGCAAACCGTCGACACGCTGGACCAACTATCAGGCGGTCCCCATGCCGGATACCGTGCAAACCATGCGAAGGGCTTGATTGCCGGCGGCATTTTTACGCCATCCCCGCAAGCGGCGACCGTCAGCCAGGCACTTCATTTCCGGCGCTCAGTGGGCGTTACGGTGCGTTATTCGACGGGCACCGGCGTGCCGACCATTCCGGATACGAACCCGAACAGTCGCCCGTTCGGCATGGCAATCCGCTTTGCGCTGCCCGGCGGCAGCTATACCGATTTGGTTGGCATCAGCCACAACGGCTTCCCGGTATCGAACCCGGAAGATTTCCTTGGCCTGCTGTCGGCCGTCGCGCAGAGCCGCAAGTCTGACGCCAAGCCGTCGCCGATCGAGGAATTCCTCGGCTCCCATCCGGCCGCGCTTGCCTTCGTGCAGGCACCGAAGCCCATGCCTGCCAGCTTCGCCACCCAGTCCTTCTATGGAGTGAACGCGTTCGAATTCACGAACAAGCAGGGAGTGAGCGTATTTGGCCGCTACCAGATCGTGCCGGTGGATGGCGATCAGTCACTGCCGGAAGCGCAGGCGGCACAACTCGCGCCGAATTACCTGATGGAAGAGCTCGCACAACGCGTGGCCAGCAAGCCGACGAAGTACAAAGTGCTGCTGCAGATCGCGAACAAGGATGATGTGATCAACGATCCTACCGTCGTCTGGCCTGCCGACCGCAAGGTGGTCGAGCTCGGCACCTTGATCATCAACCGCGTGGTGCCCGATGCCAGGGACATCGAGAAGAAGCTGGCTTTCAATCCGCTGATCCTGCCTGACGGGATCAAGCCCTCGAATGATCCGGTGCTGCTGTTCCGCCCGGCCGTTTACGCCGTCAGCGTCGGTCGTCGTCAGTAAGCCCGGTAAGCTCCGTAAGCTCGGTTAGCCAGCGCGTGCGGCCGGCGTCATGCCGGCCCGGTGCTGGTGCAGCGTTGATTTGGCGCTGGCTTGGCGCGCGCTCAGAACTTCGACTTCGAGAACGGCGACTTCACCTCGGTGCAGCGGCCCTTGTACAGGGTATGGGGGCGGCGATAAGCCTTTTCGAGTGCCGTGATGATGATTTCGCCGGTGCCACGGTTAAGCATGAAATCGATGTATTCCACAAAGTCATCAACCATCAGCTGCTTGTACGGAATCGCGCCTTTCACATGCGATTCGCTGATCTTGGTGGCGAAGCTGGCGCGGCCAATCATGGTCAGCACGAAGCTGGTCATTTTGGTTTGCTCGTTGACTTCAATGCGGAGCATGTCGAAGTCGCTCGGGTCCGGATTGACCGGCACCCAGCTGCCGAGGTAGATCGGCATCCAGCCGCGGCAGTTGAAGTGCAGCGTGTCCGCCTGCGCCGCCGGTGTCAGTGTCATGGCCAGCAGGCCCGCTGCCAGCAGCGACGGCACGCGCCGCCACCAGCCTGCCAACGCAGACTGCGCGATCGGCGGCTTCATCAATAACTGCAGCATCTGCAGCAATTTCTGCGGCGAGGTCAGGGCTGCTGGCATCGTGTCGTGATCCGTCAGGAGGTCAGGTCTTCAGGAGTTGTACGGGCGCGTGGCCTGCATCGTATCCTGCATCTTGTCCGACGTCGGGTTGGGGCGCATCCGGGGCGGCGTTCGCATCCGTCAGGCACAGGCCTCAGCGGGCAAGTGCCACGGATTTTACCTGCACCCACGCCGGGTCCCCGTCTTGCAGACCCAGCTCGGCCAGCGAGCGACGCGTCACGCGCGCGAGGATCGCGGTATCGCCCACCAGGACCCGCACCAGTGCAAGGCCGGGTGCCTCATCGGCAGCGATGCCGGCGATACGGCCCTGCAGCACGTTTTGTATGCTGCTGCGGCCCGGCTCCTCGCGGGCGAGGCTGACGTCGCGCGCGAGGATGCGCACGCGCGCGCTGGTGCCGGCGGGAAGTTGCGGGTCACGCGTCCACAGGTGGCCGCCATCAAAGTCCATGCGTGCCAGGTGCCATTGCGTATCTAGGCTGCCGACGCTCGCATCGATCACCACGCCCGCGTCTTCGCCCAGCCGTACCGGCAAGTCCAGCCGCGAGAGCGTCTCGGCCAGCGGGCCGCTGGCGATGACCTTGCCGTGGTCCAGCAACACAAGGTGATCAGCCAGTCGAGCCACTTCGTCCGGCGAGTGCGTGACGTAGACGATGGGGATCGCCAGTTCCTGTTGCAGGCGGTCGAGGTAGGGCAGGATCTCCTGCTTGCGCGCATAGTCGAGCGCGGCCAGTGGCTCATCCATCAGCAGCAACTGAGGATCGGTGGCCAATGCGCGCGCGATGCCGACACGCTGGCGTTCGCCTCCGGACAGCACATCAGGCTTGCGGTCCAGCAGCCGCGCGATGCCGAGCAGGTCGATCACATGGTCAAGGTCGATACGGCCGGGGCCGGACGAGCGGCGCCTTCCGTACTGCAGGTTGCCCAGCACGGACAGGTGCGGGAACAGGCTCGATTCCTGGAAGACGTAACCGAGCGGGCGGCGATGCGTCGGCAGCCAGTGCTGCGCATCCTGCCAAGTCTGGCCATTGACTTGCAGGCTTCCGGTAGCACGCTCGAGTCCCGCGAGGCAGCGCAGTAGCGTGGTCTTGCCGCAGCCTGAAGGCCCGAACAGCGCAATCACGCCATGGCCCGGCAATTGCAAGTCCACGTCAAGGTCGAAGCCCGGCCTTTGCAGCGCAAGGCGCGCGTGGATGCCGCCCGAAGTCATGCTCATCTCAGGCCACCTTCAGCGCGCGCGGTCGCCACAGTTGCAGCGCCATCAGCACCACGAAAGCGAATGCAATCATCACCAGTGCCAGCTGGTGCGCTTCGCCATACTGCAGGCCTTCCACGTAGTCATAGATCTGCACCGACGCCACGCGTGTCTGTCCCGGCAGGTTCCCGCCTATCATCAACACCACGCCGAACTCGCCCACCGTGTGCGCAAAGCTCATCACGCACGCCGTCAGGAAGCCGGGCAGCGCCATCGGCACGGCCACCGTGAAAAACGCATCGATCGGCGACGCGCCCAGCGTCGCGGCCACCTCCAGCGGGCGGCGGCCGATCGCCTCGAAGGCATTCTGCAGCGGCTGCACCATGAAGGGCAGCGAATAGAAGACTGAAGCGATCACCAGGCCCGAGAAGGTGAATGGCAGCTGGCCGATGCCCAGCGCGGCGGTGAGCTTGCCGATCGGGCCGTTCGGCCCCATCGCCAGCAGCAGGTAGAAGCCCAGCACGGTCGGCGGCAGCACGATGGGCAGCGCGACGATGGCACTGACCGGCGCTTTCAGGAAGCTGCTCGTACGCGCCAGCCACCAAGCGATCGGCGTGCCGACCAGCAGCAGGATCAGGGTGACGACGGCCGACAGCTTGAGCGTGACGGTTATCGCTTGCAGGGCATCAGGTGCTAGTGGCATGGTTTGTTCTTGTTGTATTCGGGGCGAGCCTGCGCGGCGGTCTCACTGCTGCATCGGGTGCCGGCGCAGCGCTGATGCTCAGTTGACCCGGTTCACTCAGTTGATTTTGTAGCCGTAACTTTCGATGGTCTTTTTTGTCTTGTCCGACTTCAGGTAAGCAAGGAAGCTGGCGGCGGCTGCCGAATCCTTGCCCGCATTCAGCAGTACCGCATCCTGCTTCAGTTGCTCGTGCATCGCCTCGGGGACGACCCATGCGGATCCGGACTTCATCTTGCCTTGTTCGAAGACTTGCGACATCGCGACAAAGCCCAGCTGCGCATTGCCGGTCGTGACGAACTGGAAGGTTTGCGAAATGTTCTCGCCCTGCACGACACGCGGCTCTATCCTGCCGAGCACGCCCAGCTTCTGCATGACCTGCACCGCTGCCCGGCCGTACGGCGCGACGCGCGCATTGGCAATCGCGAGATGCCTGAACTTGTCCGACTTGAGTACGCTGCCGTCCTGGTCAACCAGCTTGTCATCCGGCGACCACAGCACGAGGCGGCCGATCGCATAGGTGAATTGCGAACCCGCGACGGCCTTGCCTTCGCTGACCAGCCGGGTCGGCGTTTCATCGTCAGCCGACAGCAGCACGTCGAACGGCGCGCCATTGACGATTTGCGCGTAGAACTTGCCCGTGGCGCCCTGGCTCATCGTGAGCTTGTGGCCGGTGTCCCTTTCGAACCCGGCCGCGATCTCCTTCATCGGCTGCGCGAAGTTGGCTGCGACCGCGACCCTGACTTCGGCGGACTGTGCCGACGCAGCGAGCAGCAGTGTCGCGAAGATGGTCAAGGATTTGAGGTGCTTCATGCCGGCTTTCCTTGTTGGCGAAGATGGTCAGAACTTGTATTGCGCGCCGACACTCACGCCCGATTGCGGCTTCGTGCCAGCGGCCAGCGACGACGGGCTCGACGTGTCTGGTCGCCATGCGTCGTAGATCGTGAAGGCTGCGGTCGCATTGCTGCGGCGATTGGCGTTGGCGTAATCGATGAACAGGTCCCAGTCCTTGTACGGGGTCCAGGTGAGGCCGGTGGCGAACATCTCGATATCGTTGGCGCCGGCCGTCGGGGTCTTGTCCCTGACCTGGTAGTAGGCGCCGTTGACGCTCAGGGTTGGCGTCAGCCGATACACAAAGCCACCAAAGCCGGTGTCGACATGGGCCCGGCCACCGGGCGATGTCGTGCTCAGCGTCGCGTTAGGGGTATGCGGGTTGGTCGTGAAGGCGAGGCCGCCGCTGAGGGTCAGCTTGTCGATCGTGTATTTCAGGCCGAGGAAATGCACATCGTTGTTGGTTGCGCCGGCGGCAATCGCGGCACTGATGTGGTTGTAGCCGGCTTCGAAACCGCCATTCTTGTAGCGTCCGCCAATGTAGGTGCCGGTGCCGTAACTGCTGTCGCCCGGCACGCCGCCGATCGAGACTGC
>JACCDU010190870.1_pt1 | contig 50035 bp, 72 predicted proteins | sample 7446081 | NCBI WGS metagenome assembly JACCDU01 (sample SAMN15323447, study PRJNA562643) | freshwater metagenome | isolation source: river surface water | place: USA:Blue River Watershed | collected 2017-08-17 | reverse complement strand
TTATGGTTTCGGTAAGGTGAAATAGTCGTGAGATAGTTCGATAAGTTCGGTTTCATCCTCCGCTAGGATTGCACCGATAGAGTCTACTGATTCCCATTGGTCTAGTGTCTTTGAACCATCGGCGTTAGTGTAGGTTTCACGCTGTTCGTGGACTAGGGTATAGATTTCGCCACTAAACCAATCGTTTAGGGATTTCTTGAATTCTGGCGTTAGGATAAAAGGCTCATCGGAATAAACCATAACAGTTGCCCATTCACTTTGGCTATGCCCTCGCAATTCGATAACGGTGTAGTGTTGCTTTGCTAGATTTAGGTATTTGCCGATTGCCGATTCGTATTGGGCAGGGTATACCCGATTAGTTAGTCGGTTCAATTCATCGGTGAACTCGCCAAAATCCATGTTGCGATAGTCGCGATTCATCTGAATTTGATACATTCCGAACCCATCGCCTAGAATTTCATCGGCAGTATAGTAGGTTTCGTCATAGTATACGGACACGCGGTTGTCGTTGCCGAATTTTAGTTCGTTTGCTTTATACACGGTAATCTCCTTATTTGGTGATAATCAAACTATAACACGAATCTTTTTCGTTGTCAAGTTATTTTCAGAAAATCTTTTGACTTGCTATCTATTCGTTGTTGCTGTTTGGTTATAAGTAAACTATAGTGCCTTGGCAAACCATTGTCAAGCCAATTCGGCAAATTATTTATAACGGTTTGGTAACGGGATTGCGCTCGCCGTCTTAGCATACAGTTGTGCGATTGTCAAGCGTTGTTATCAAATTGTTATTTTATAAATCGGGTATCAAACCAAGTCTAGCAGTTCGGCGAGCGCGTGTCAAGCCATGTTACAAAATCGTTATAAAGCGATTTTGGGTAGGGTCGGTTATCTTCCGGATTACTGAGCCTAGAACGGATGGGCTACGATGGTTTGCGTTTTTGAATTATAAGATAATCTTAGCATAGGGGACTTGGTTTGTCAAATCCCCTATGCTACTAGATTAGTCTAGGTCTTTGAGGTAATAGGGTTCTGCTCCACAATTCGGGCAGAAACTAAGGTTTGAGGTGTAGGGGTTCTGCCATTGGCAGAGTTCGCAAATCACAATCCCCTCCCCGTTAGTTGCTTAGTCTTGCGTGCTTGTCGTAGAACTAGAGTCCTAGCCTTGGCGATTGCAGTTCGCTTTGAGTCTGGTCTTGGCATGGTGTCTCCTTAGTAATAACCTAGTATTGGTTCTGGTCTGCCCTGCCATAGGTTATAAGCAACTACGGCTAGGAATATAATCCACAGAATAATCTTGCCTCGGCGTGTCATTAGATACCCCACGCTTTACGGATAATGTTCTGAAGGCGTGAGGTTGTCACGCTGTATTTGGTATCGTTTAGAAACTTTTCGTACTCGCCTTCTGAACCATCCCAAATAACGGTGGCGATGAGGGTTGAGTAAGAATAAACTTTGTATTCCATGCGGGTTCGCTGTTCGTCAAGTTCTGCACGGCACGAGCCATGAGTGAACGGGGTTTGAGTTGCGATTAGTGCCGGCATAGTTGCGTAGGTTGCACGGGCGATTCTGTTCATGATTCCGTTGTCCTTTGTTATTGGTGGCGTTGTTGCCATCCGTGCCTAGTCTAGTAGCGAACTAGAGTCATGTCAAAACATGGCTAGGCTGTTGTTATCTAATCGTAATAAACGATTTCGATTTCGTCACCGAACACGGCGCGAACCATGCTCTCGACTGATTCGCGTTCGTCAAACTCGGCGAACTCGGCGCGGTTGTCTAGTAGTTCGAAAATTTCATCCATGGTTTACGCCTCCTTAGATTCGAATTTGGCGATGCCTAGGGCAAGTTTTTGGATTAGGTCTTTAGCGTCATCGACACTTAGCAAAAGTTCGTGACTCGCAACGATTCCCTCGTGAACGTGAACATTAGTTTCAATGATTAGGTCGAATGGTGTCCATGTGTATTCGGTTGAGTTTGCTACTCGTACTTGCGAACGGGTTGATGGCTTCATGTTCTTGATTCCTTTTCTGTTCGGTATTTCCGAACTAATTACATTCAAGCAGAGATTTTGCCCTTTGTCAAATCAATTTTTGTACCAAACAAATCATTTTATTCCCGCCATACCGCTGTTTTTGGCGGCCTCACACCCATATCCAATTTTTCGCAACTTCTAGAATAATTTGTATGCTATGATTGCTTTATGTCAGAAATAATCGTAAACATGTCAGGCCTCGGTAAGTTCACCATGGTCCTCGACCTAGTTGACCCATGCCTAGATGAAGACGACAACACCGAAGTGTGGCAGGCCAAGTTCTGCGATGAGTCAAATGATGACTGCCAGATAGTCTTCTTCGAGATTAGCAACGACTACGAAGCATGGGACCTCATTGATGCGGCCATTCAAACATATCGGGATGAAGTCATTCCCAACTAAACGCTGACCTAAAATTTTTTTCGCGCATATTTTTTAAAACTTTTCAAGGAGAACACAATGGCTCGTGGACTAACCGACCTACCAGAAGAACCAATTCAGCAAGAGGCTGACATCAACGAAGAAACCCGTCAGGTTATTCACGACCTTATTATGGGTCAGAATAAACTACATGACCGATTGGTTGACCTTGAGCGTAAGCTTGACCACTTGACGGTACCGCAACAGGAAGCAAAGCCACACGTAGGTAAGTGGCGCAAAGGACTCTAATGAACCTACCTGCAACTCGTGGCACGACAATCCTAGACGACATCCTTTTGAAGGCTGCCGCAGATGGTCGTAGCCCGATTGAGATGGAACGCATCAGCGGTATACCTGCAGCCCAGGCTGTGCAGCACGTAAAACAGTTGCTTGATTCGCGTGACGTTTGGACCGAACATCAGCAACGTCAATTGCTACTGCACGAACTCCACGAACTAAAAGACTCGCTACGCGACCATGCGCTAAAAGCCAAGGACCTCGACTCGGCCAGACTACTACTCAAGAGCCTTGAGGTAATCGGCAAGCGACTTGATACACAGCAGGTAGCCCTTGATGAGAATGTTATTAAGTTGAGTGAGTACCAGCAGGCGATATTGCTACGCGCGATGGACTCCGCGTTAACCTTTGCTAAGAATGAACTAGCCGAGCGCTACCCTGATATTTCAAGAAGCGAACTTGAGGCGCTAGTGGCCGATGGCCTTGTGCGGGCTAAGTATGAGATTATGGATGATGTGGACACGTCGCAAAGCGATGTGGACCTGCCGTGATAGACAGCGTACTAGACGGTGTTATTGCTGACCTAAGACAGCGAAGCAAGAAGGCTGACTACCTAACCGACCCAGCTCTATGGGCAAAGGAAGTCCTCGGCAAGCACATGTGGTCGAAGCAACGCGAGGTTGCTCAGAGCGTTGTGAATAACACTCACACCGCAGTTGTGTCGTGTAACGGTGCTGGTAAGTCAGGACTTGCAGGCATGTTGGCGGTTTGGTGGGTTGCCACCCATGAGCCACGAGATGTTGCGGTTATTTGTTCGGCACCAACCTACGTTCAGATTGCCCGTGTATTGTTCACGGAGATTAAGGCTAACTATGACCTTGCAAAGCAGAATGGCGTAAACCTACCCGGTCAAATTAACCAGAGCCAAGAGTGGAAACTCGATGATGGTTTTGTTATGGCTTGGGGTCGTAGACCTGCCGACAAAGACCTAGTTAGCTCCTTCCAAGGTATTCACAGACGTTACGTTATGGTTATCCTGGATGAGGCTGGCGGTATCCCAGAGGATTTGTATACTGCTACTGAAGCAGTTACTAACACCGAGGGTGCACGTGTTCTAGCAATTGGTAACCCAGACCAGCGAGGAACCACGTTCCACAAGATATTCCGCGAGGACCCTACTTGGAATAAGATTAAGATTAGTGCGTATGACACGCCTAACTTTACTGATGAAAAGCATGAAGTACCAGAGGACCTACTGCCGCTGCTAATCCAGCCAGCATGGGTTGAGAAGCAGAAGATTTCATGGGGCGAGGAATCGGCCCGCTTTAAGTCGAAGGTTCTGGGTGAATTCCCAGACGAAGCCGACAACACGTTCTTTAGCCAAACTGCACTTGACCGCTCGATTGATGCGGATATTATTGAGGACTACTCGATTATCCCTAAGCTCGGCGTGGACGTTGCCCGCTTCGGTGAGGATGACTCGGTTGCCTACCTAAATAGAGGTGGCCGCGCTAGAGTTGTGGAGCGATGGACAAAAGCCACAGCAATTGAAACCGCTAATAGAATTCACAGGATTGCGATTGATAATGGATGCGATGAAGTACGGGTTGACGGTGCTGGTCTTGGTGGTCCTATTATTGACCTCTTGGCTAATCTCGCCAATGGTTCGTATACTGTCATATCTATGCTTGGTTCTGCTGCGTCACCGGATAATACTCGTTGGCACAATGCTCGTGCTTATAACTTCGACTCACTACGCGAACAGATGATGGCGAATGAGATTGACCTTGACCCAGACGACAAGGCTCTGCTCGATGAGTTGCTGATGATTCAATATAAGTTCTCTGCCAAGGGTGCAATCCAGATTGAATCTAAGGATGACATGCGAAGCCGTGGAATTAAGTCTCCGGACAGCCTAGATGCGCTGGTTTACGCCACTGTGAATCTAGAGCACATACTAAAATCCCCGTATGCCGATAAGAAACCTGGCGATAGAGTGTCTTACGACACGAGTTATCTGGATGCACAGCATCCCTTCTATAGCCAATGGGTGTGGTAAAATAGGTTTATACCTACTTTTAAGGACTTTTAATGGAAAATCCAGAGCTTTTGACCGAGAATTTGAAGGCAATGATTGCCGAAAATGAACTTCTTCGGGAGTCTTATTCATCTATGGCTCAGGCCGTTCTGGCCTTCGATGACGCTGGATGGAACACTGCAGGTGCAGCAAGTTCTACTGATGGCTTCTCTTTGACCGAATTGCAGGACTCTGCAGTTCGCATCCGTGAAACCACCGAAGGTAACCCGCTATTGAAGCGTGGTTGTGGTCTTCGCACCTCATATATCTTCGGCCGTGGCGTTTCGTTCTCGGACCAGCCACCTCGCATCCAGAAGTATATTCAGGACCCACGCAACCAAGAAGTCCTATTCTCACCTGAAGCACAGGTAATTAACGAGCGTAGCCACTTCACTGATGGCCAGTTCTTCTTGCTTGCTAACGTAGCAACCAAGCAATTCCAGCGTATTCCGTTCAACGAGATTACCGCAATGGTTACCGACCCAGACGATGCAGAGCGTTTGCGCTACATCCGTCGCACTTGGACCAGCAAGGTCCAGGAGTTGACCTCTGGCTCGGCTAAAGAAGTTATCAAGAACGTTTGGTACCCAGTTGACACCTATACCCCAGAGAATGGCCGCTTCGTGGCTTCGATTCAGGGCTTCCCGGTAGACCAGAAGTTCCGTATGTTCCCTTCACAGGTGAACCGTCGTGCTGGTCAGGTACTTGGTATTCCAGACGCATTCCCTGCACTACCTTGGGCGCATGCATACAACGAGTATCTAAAGGATGGCTCTCGTATGCTAAAGGCTCTAAGCATGTTCGCTTGGCAGCTTAAGGCCAAGACGAAGACAGGTGCTACTAATGCTGCTGCGACGATTGCAACTCCTGCTACTGCAGGTTCTACAGCTGTTATGGGCGCTGACATGGACCTCAGTGCAATGCCTAGAGGTAACAATGTCAACCTTACTGATGGCCGTCCGTTGGGTTCAATGGTGGCTTCTGCCCTTGAGGTCTCGGTTGTCGCACTTCTATCGGACCCAGGTTCCTCGGGTGCGTACGGCACGGCACAAACGCTAGACGTTCCAACCGTCAAGGCGATGGAATCTCGCCAGCAGGTTTGGTCGTTGTTCTACAAGCGTGTGCTTGCATTCTTCGGAGCTAAGACCGATGCCCTTGAAGTCAACTGGCCTAAGATTGAGACCGAGCCTTCACAGCGTATGACTCAGGCTCTTGCTCTTGCATTTGAGACCAAGGCTATCCACCAGGATGAGTACCGCGCTGCGATTATCGAAGTGCTTGACGTTCCTCGTCTACACCTCGAACCACCAAGCGATGGCACCGATGTTGCAAACGATAACTCGGCGAGCGCAGTTCCTTCACAGGGTAACTCTGGCACCGTAGGCTCAATGCAGGATAATGCAAATGACCAGCGCGCTGGAGACAACGCGCCAGTAGCCTAATCCTATATCTGTATGGTATACTTATCTTTAGTAAGATAACTTATTGGAGAATTTATGACTGTTTCGCTTAACGAATCGCTTGCCTTTAGTGCAACGGGTTCTGGTAAAAAGTGGAGTGTAAAGGTTATCGAATCCGGATGGGGTTCGTCAGGCTATTACCCAGCAGAAATGCTGAAGGAGTATGGCCCTCAGGTGTTCCGCAAGGGCACCAAGGTGTTTATGAACCACCCATCTGTGAACGAAGAGAGCGACCGCCCAGAGCGCGACATTAACGCACTTGCCGGTAAGCTTGTTTCTGATGCCAAGTTCGATGGCAGCGGCCTTGTAGCCGAAGTAGAATTTTACTCACACTTTGCCCCCATCATCAAAGAGATGGCTGGGGATGTAGGTTTGTCAATCCGTGCATTGGGTGAATCCCGTGTTGGTGAGGCAGAGGGCCGTCAGGGTCCAATCATCGAAGCATTGGTGGCAGACCCACTGACTAGCGTAGATGTTGTAACCGTAGCCGGAGCAGGTGGCAAGTTCTTGTCACTTCTTGAGAGCTACACAAGAAAAGACGATGAGGCAACTGTGCTGTCGGAGTCTGTATCGGAAGGAAACGAAATGACTATCACTAAGGATGAGTTTGACGCAGCTATTGCTGACGTTAAAGCAACCTTCGCTGAAGCTTTCGGCCCTCTATCTGAATCTGTAAAGGTTCTTGTAGAGTCTGCAACCCCTGCTGAGACTGAAGAGGCTACCGAAGAGGCTGCCGAAGAAGTTCCTGCTGTGGACCCTGTAGAAGTTGCTGAGAAGTTCACCGAATCTGGTCTTCCAAAGATTTCGCTAAAGCGTGTTGCTGAAGCAATGAAGTCTGAGACCAACACCAAGACTGTTGACGAGCTAATTGCAGACGAGAAGGCATATGTCTCAGCTGTAAGCGAGTCGGCTGCAAAGGCCGTAGCGACTGACACCGTTGGTGTTATCTCTGAGGCTCACTCAACCAATGCTGCAGATGAGTTTAACGATATCGTTAACCGCATTGCTGGCAACAAGTAAAGAAAAGGAAAAGTAAATGGCTCTTAACGAGATTTACAAAGACGGCAATGAGCTAGTCCTTCCTGTAGCAAGCACCGTAGCATCTGGTGACCTTGTTCAGGTTGGTGCACTTGTTGGCCTAGCACAGCGCGACGCAGCTGTTGGCGAAGACGGCAACTACTACACCACCTTGAAGTTCAACGGTGTTGTAAAGGTTTCTACTTCGGTTGCAGTTACCGTTGGTGCTGCAGTATACATCACCTCTGCTGGCGTTATCAACGTTACCGCTTCAGGTAACAAGTTCATTGGTCACGCTGTCACCGCAAAGGCTGGCACCTCAGCTGGCGACATCTACGTCCGTCTAACCCAGGCTGCGTAAGGAAGATAGAAAATGACTGAAAAGATTACTTCACGCCACATTGAGGCTGCAAAGGTTCTTGAGGGCGCTCTTCGCGGCGACCGCATGGACAAGCTAAAGCTACAGGAAGGTATCTCTACCTCTGACCTGCCAGTTCAGCTTACCCCAACCATCAACAAGATTCTTCTTGAGAACTACGCATCTGCACCTAAGGTGTGGGACAAGTTCGCAACCAAGTTGGTTCTTGACGACTTCCGCGCACAGCCATTCCTAAACCTCAAGTACGAGGACGACGGCAAGGACAACGCAGGCGACAAGTTCCGCGATGGTTCACTTCCAACCGTAGGCGAGTACGACGAGTACCCAACTGCTGGCTGGTTCTCAACCACCGAGAGCTCAATGCAGCTCAAGAAGTCGGGTCAGCGCATCCGCTTCTCATGGGAAGCAATTGTTAACGATGGCAACATCGGCCTACTAGAGCGTCTACCTATCGAGCTTGGCCTAAAGGCTGCCGGTAAGGAAGACGAAGAAGTTACCAAGCAGCTTGTTTCGACCTCAGGTCTAAACGCTGCTAACTTCAACTCAGGCAACGGCAACTTGTTCAACTTTGCTCTAACCCTAGAGAACCTAGAGTTGGCAATCCAGGCTGCAAACACCCAGGTTTACAACGGCAAGACCATCACCCCGGTCTCACGTTTCGCCTTGGTTATCCCTCAGGCTCTAGAGCTAACCGCTCGCAAGATTCTTGCTGTGCAGTCAGTTCAGACCGACGTTACCACTGGTGACGTTGCAACCCGTACCATCACTGGTAACCCAATTGGTTCACAGGTTGAGATTGTTGTCAACCCATGGATTAAGACCATCAACTCAGGCGCTGACGCTTACTGGTTCCTAATTCCAGTACCATCAGGCACCTTGAACCCATCTGTCGCGCTAGGCTTCCTACGCGGTTACGAGACTCCAGAGCTTCGTATCAAGATGAACGGTGGAACCTTCCTAGGTGGCGGCGACGTTCCTGCTCGCGATGGCTCATTCGATAACGACGATTTCGAGATGCGAATCAGGCACATCGCCACTGGTGGCTTTATCGTTCCTGCTGGAACTATCGCTTCACGAGGCGGAGCCGCTTAATAGCGACTGTCAAAAAGGGAAACCCTCACACTTCGGTGTGGGGGTTTTTCTTTGTCTAAATGTTATGGTATAATATGACTATGAAATTATGCAAAAAGTGCAATACTCAAAAAGAACTCTCTGAGTTTTATAAACACAAGCAGACTCGTGATGGTTATGAAACAACCTGTAAGCGGTGCCTAAAAGATGCTGCCGCAAAATGGGCAAAAGATAACCCATCTAAAAATGTTGAAAAATCTAAAAGGTATAACGAGCGGCATCCTGAGCGTAGGAAGAAAACTGTCGCCAAATACTACCAAGCAAATAAAGAGCACCTTAATGAACGAGTAAAGACATCTCGTGCTAAAAATAAAGAACTATACGCAGAGTTGGGTCGAGCGCACTCCAATCGCAGACGCGCCCGCAAACTCAATAACGGAACCGAAGCCTATACGGAGCAGCAACTACTCGAACTGCATGGCAATATCTGTCACCTGTGCGAAAAAACTATTGACCTATCAGCACCACGCAAGGTAGGTGAACCCGGCTGGGAGAATGGGTTACACGTTGACCATGTTGTGGCAATTGCAAATGGTGGACCAGATAATTTAGATAATGTCAGGCCAGCTCACGGCATCTGTAATCTGCAAAAAGGTTCCGATTAGATGGATTTGCTTTATCATTTGCAGTATGTTAGAATGGTAGACCAATCAATCAAAATTACAATCCTTAAAGGAGGAGTTTTAACATTTTTTCATTCAAACTAACAGACGATTTCGTAGCAGATTACCGCACGAAAAAGGCACCATTTGGCTACGCTGACGTAGCCGGTAACTCGGTAGGCGAAATTACCTTCCTCAGAACCTACAGCCGCCTCAAGGAGGACGGAACAAAGGAGACTTGGGCAGATGTTTGTGAACGTGTCACAAATGGCACCTACAGCCTCCAGAAGGACTATGCGAAGCAACAGAGACTTCCTTGGTCGGACTCAAAAGCACACGCTTCTGCAAAGGAGTTCTACGACTCACTGTTTAACCTAAAGTGGTCACCTCCTGGTCGCGGTCTCTGGGTCATGGGAACTGACATTGTGAACAAGCAGAAGAACTCTGCAGCCCTCCAGAACTGTGCGTTCGTTTCTACTGCTGAGATGACCAAGGACAATCCAGCAAAGCCATTTGCGTTTCTCATGGAAGCATCTATGCTTGGTGTTGGCGTTGGCTTTGACCAGAAGGGTGCAGACAAGGGCTTTAAGATTTATGAGCCACAGGAGCCAAGCGAGTATATAATTCCTGACACTCGTCAAGGCTGGGCCGAGTCTACAGCTGCATTGATTAACTCGTTCTTGAAGCCAAACCAGAAGGCTTGGGATTTCAACTACGACGAAGTTCGCCCATACGGTGAGCCAATCAAGACCTTCGGTGGAACTGCATCTGGTCCTGAGCCGCTAATCAAGCTGCACAATGGTATTCGCAACATCTTCTGTGGTCGTGAGGGTAAGGAACTTACTCGCACAGACATCGCTGACATTGGTAACATGATTGGTGTTGCGGTTGTTGCGGGTAACGTTCGTCGCTCTGCGGAGTTGCTAATCGGTCGCATTGATGACGAGGACTTCTTGAACCTCAAGAACCCTGAAGTGTTCCCAGAGCGCAACTCGTACGACATCGAAACTCCAGGCTGGGGTTACATGTCGAACAACTCGGTTGAGGTTGGGGTTGGAACTGACTTCACTCCGATTGTAGATGGCATCATCCGCAACGGTGAGCCGGGCGTTATCTGGATGGACCAGTCTCGTGCTTATGGTCGCATGAAGGATGAGCCAAACTTCAAGGACTGGCGTGTTGCTGGCTACAACCCTTGTGCCGAACAGTCGCTTGAGTCGTTCGAGATGTGTACTCTTGTAGAAACCTACTTGAACCGTCACGAGTCAAAGAAGGACTTCCTCCGTACCTTGAAGTTCGCTTACTTATACGCAAAGACTGTAACCCTTCTTCCTACTCACTGGGAAGAAACTAACGCAATCATGCAGCGTAACCGCCGAATCGGAACCTCGATTTCTGGTATCGCAAACTTTGCTGACACTCGCGGTCTAGTTGAGTTGCGTGACTGGATGGACGAAGGCTACGAGACCGTAAAGAGCTATGACGACGTTTACTCTGAGTGGCTTGCAGTTCGCCCTTCTGTGAAGATGACAACCGTAAAGCCTTCTGGCACGGTATCAATCCTTGCAGGTGAATCACCAGGCGTTCACTGGACTCCGGGTGGCGAATACTTCCTTCGTGCAATTCGCTTCAAGAAGTCAGACCCAATGCTGCCTTTGTTCCAGATGGCAAACTACACAGTTGAAGATGACGTTACTGACGTTAACGGAACCTCGGTAGTTTACTTCCCAATCAAGGCTAATGCAAAGCGAGCAGAGCGAGATGTCTCAATCTTTGAGAAGATGGCTCTAGCCGCAACCGCACAGCACTACTGGTCAGACAACTCGGTGTCGGTGACAATCTCATTCGACCCAGAGACTGAATCAAAGCACGTTGGTACAGTTCTTCACATGTTTGATGGACAGTTGAAGACAGTATCATTCTTGCCGTCAGGTAACTTCACCTATCCACAGATGCCATACACGCAGATTACACAAGAGGAATACGAAGAGTATGCTAACAACCTTTTCACTATTGATTTCTCTGGTGTATATGCTGGCATGGCTGCCGATGCGGTTGGCGAAGCGTACTGTACAACTGATGCGTGTGAAGTCAAGCTCATCAAGGAAAACCAAAAGTAATCTGATATAATAGAATAGCGACTGCCGCTTCCCTCCTTAGTGGGAGTTGCCTTGCCAAAGCCCCCGTCGAGCATTTATCGCTCCGGGGGTTTTGTGCATCTCGGTTTTCCCTGACCAAGATAGAATTTATATATGAAAAAATGTTCTTTTTGCAAACTAAGTAAATCAGTTGATTTATTTAGTAAACGTGCTGCAAGTAGAGATGGCCTTAGGGGGCAGTGTAAGCAGTGCGACTCGGACAGAGATAAAAAAAGATATTCAGATAATAGACAGCAAGAACTCAATCGCTCAAAGTTATACTATCTCAAAAACTCGGAAGAGCGAAGGGCTTATGCGCAAAAGAGACGTAAGCAAAATCCAGAAATAATTGCATCTGGGATTCGCCGTCGCAGAGCAAGAATGAAGGGCTCTACGACTGAACGATATACGCTAAATGATGTCATAAATACGCATGGGACACTCTGCCATCTGTGCGGATTAGAAATAGATATGTCAGCACCACGCAGGATTGGTTTTCCTGGTTGGGAGTTCGGGTTACATTTAGACCACGATAGAACAATTGCCAGTGGCGGTTCTGATTCACTTGATAACGTTAAGCCATCGCATGGTATTTGCAACCTAAAGAAGCCTAAGATAAGATAGAATATATACATAATGCCTATTTACTTCCCAGAACATAACCTGCCTCGCCAGTCTGCTGACTGGGGAGATAAGGTCGAGCAAGAAATAAAAAAGCTCGACAAAAAGGCTGTTGGTGGAGGCGCTTCTGGCTCTGATGGAAATGTCGGACCACAGGGTCCAGAAGGCCCACAGGGTCCTCAAGGCATTCAGGGTCCACAAGGAGAAGTTGGGCCTCAGGGTATTCAGGGCGAGATTGGCCCGCAAGGTATCCAGGGTGTTCAAGGGGAAATTGGACCACAGGGCATTCAGGGTGTACAGGGTGACCAAGGTATACAGGGGGAGACTGGTCCTCAGGGCCCACAGGGTATTCAGGGAGAAACTGGACTTACCGGCCCTCAAGGTATTCAAGGAGAGACTGGACCACAAGGGCCGCAAGGTGACCAAGGTATCCAGGGAATCCAAGGACTTCAGGGAATCCAAGGAGAGACTGGTCCTCAGGGCATCCAAGGAGAGACTGGTTTAACCGGTGCTACCGGAGCTACTGGAGCGACTGGCCCAACTGGACCCCAAGGCCCACAGGGCTTTACTGGTCTATCAGCGTATCAAGTCGCACAACTTGAAGGATTTACTGGAACCGAACAAGAGTGGCTAGATAGCCTAGTTGGTCCAGCGGGTGAGCCGTATGGTAACATAGATGGCGGAACCCCAACAAGTATTTATGGTGGTATTCCAAGCATTGATGGCGGAAGCGTGATTATCTAATGGCAGTTCAAATTCAACTTAGAGGTGGAACCCTCGCAGAGTGGACATCGGCAAACCCGATTATCGCAATTCGTGAGATGGTTCTAGAGACCGACACTGACAAGTTTAAAATCGGTAATGGCGTAGACAACTACCTAGACCTTCCTTACGGTGGCATCGTTGGTCCTCAGGGTGTAACCGGAGCAACAGGCGCGACCGGTGCTACAGGTGCCACAGGAGCTACTGGTCCGATGGGCCCTCAGGGTGTAAGCATTACCCTAATTGGTTCTGTTGCAACCGTTGAACTATTGCCATCGACCGGCAATGAAGTAAACGACGCTTACATTGTAGATGCCGATGGAGACCTCTGGGTGTGGGCTACAACTGGCTGGTATTCTGCTGGACAGATTGTTGGACCGCAAGGACTAACTGGTGCTACAGGAGCTCAGGGACCTCAGGGAGAGCAGGGAATCCAAGGAGCCACAGGCGCGACTGGACCAACCGGGCCTACAGGCGCTACTGGAGCGCAGGGACCGAAGGGCGACACCGGAGATACTGGAGTTGTTGATGCCGAGGGGCCGCTAGTCTATACCCTTGCTACCAAGACTATTTCGCTCGACCTTTTTGAACTAATCATTGACGGCGGAACCGCCTAGTTATGGTAGAATAGAGTTACAATGGCTAATGAACTTCCCTCAAATGTAAGCTACGGTACTGTTACCGGACGCTTCCTTCTTGCCTACTCTGACAGTGCAGATGCAGACCTTTATCCGGATGGTGCACCTTGTAAGGGTACTGTTCTATTTACGCCATCTCCTAACTATGTAAAGAATGCAAGTGCATCTCCAGCGCCTGTAACTATTCTTCCTGCAACCATCTCTTGCGACCTAGACTCAGAAGGTTACCTTCTCGGCTACACCGGAACCCGCGGTGTGCGCCTCGTAGCAACCGATGACGTAGACAATAACCCAGTTGACTGGACTTGGAAGGTGACCTTCCGTCTAACCGACCAGAGCGACACCCCGACTCGCGGTATCCCAGACTTCAGCTTCGAACTTCCAGGCGGAACTTCGGTTGACCTAACCACCGTCATGCCTGTGCCTGACGCAAATGGGACTTACTATATTGTTGGTCCTACTGGTCCTACTGGTCCTACTGGAGCAACCGGCGCTACGGGAGCCACCGGAGCAACCGGTGCCACCGGTGCTGCAGCAACTATTGCAGTGGGAACCGTTACTACTGGCGCTGCTGGTTCTGCTGCCGTTGTTAACAATAGCGGCACAAGCGGTGCTGCGGTATTTGACTTCTCAATTCCTCAGGGTATTCAGGGTATTCAGGGTCCACAAGGTATTCAAGGTATTCAAGGTATTCAAGGTATTCAGGGCGAGCAGGGTATCCAAGGTGAAACTGGACCTGTTGGACCTACTGGTGCTACTGGACTAAACTGGCAAGGCGCTTGGTCGAACACTACTGACTACGTAAATGACGATGCTGTTTACTACAATAACTCTTCATGGTTTGCATCTGGCGACCCAACTGTTGGTGAAGTTCCTGAAATCGGTGCAGTCCACTGGATGCCACTTGCACTTCAAGGCGCAACCGGACCACAGGGACCACAGGGTATCCAAGGTATTCAAGGTATTCAAGGTGAGCCCGGAAACCTTGGTGACCTAGCTGGCGTTTTGCCAATTACTTATGTCGGTTCAACTATCGGATTCGACCCAACTTACGTTTCATTTATTGATGGAGGCTCGGCCTAATGCCTGTGCAGACTGTAATTAAACTACGCCGCGACACTGCTGCAAACTGGGAATCAACTAACCCAGTCCTTGCAAGCGGTGAAGAAGGCTACGAAACCGACACTGGCTTCCGCAAGATTGGTAATGGAACTAGCGCTTGGGCAGCACTGCCATACATGGCCGCTTCTCGCATTGCTCAAACTGTAAAGAACACTAGCGGCTCTCCAATGGCCAAGGGCTCTGTAGTTTACATTAGCAGCGCTACTGGCGGCGATGTCAGCGTGTCACTTGCAGATGCAGACACCGAGGCAACGTCATCAAAGACTATTGGCTTGCTTGGCGAGGCTGTTGCAAATGATGGATTCGGCGAAGTTGTCACCGAAGGCTTGCTATCTGGAGTAAACACCGCATCGGCTACTGCTGGTCAATCTGTTTGGCTATCCTCAACTGCTGGCGGTTTTGTGTTTAACGCCCCTCCAGCAAAGCCAGCACACTCAGTTTACTTAGGTGTGGTTACCCGCGTTCATGCAAGCGAAGGTGAAATTCTTGTCAAGGTTCAGAATGGCTATGAACTTGAAGAGCTTCACAACGTAAATATCACCACACCAGACCCTGGTAGCTCTCTCATTTGGGACGACGTTACCAGTATGTGGATTGACAAGAAACTTACTGTTACCGACACTCTTCAGACTGCTGGCGTTTCTGACGGCGACACAATTGTTTACGACCTTGGCGGAAGCGGATGGGCTGCTAGGCCAGGAACCGCCGCCCCAAACAGGCACGGCTGGGTGCTCGGAAGCACCGATGGCGCTGTTGGTTATCAGACCGTCGCCTTGGGAGCTGGCGCTGCTGGGTCTTCAACCGGCAATATGGATAGCACTGTAGCTATTGGCCAAGACGCAATGGGCGCTTCACTGTGGGGTAACTACACTGTTGCTGTAGGTCATGGTGCAATGGCGACTGGTGAACCCGGTGGCGAGAGCGTTGCTATTGGTTATGACGCTTTGTCGAAAGACTCAAGCTCAGGTAATAACGTTGCCGTTGGCGCTGGCGCAATGTACAACTTCACTACTGGTGCAGAAAACACTGCCGTTGGACACCAAGCCCTAAACGATGTCGTTACTGGCTCGCAGAACGTTGCCCTTGGAACTAACTCTGGTGGCACTGGCTCTGGAAACGTTTTCCTTGGTTACGCTGCTGGCAGTGGCTCTACTTCATCGAACAAGCTTTACATTGCCAACAGCAACACTGCGACTCCACTAATTTACGGTGAGTTCGACAACGCTAAGGTATCAGTCAATGGCTCACTAAAGTTCACTGAGGCGGCTCGTGAAAAGGTTTACACTACTTCTACCGGATTTGCTGGCTACACTTACTACACTCAAACCAATGGTGCAATCCAGTACATCACTGCGAACTCTACCGCTAATGGTACCGTGAACATCCGCCCATCGTCAACCTTGACAATGAACGACTGGCTCGCCGTTGGCGAATCAACCACCCTTGTGCTTCAGATTACTAATGGCGCAACCGCGTACTACCCTAACGCTTGGCAGATTGACGGTGCTGCCGTTACCCCTAAGTGGCTTGGTGGAACCGCTCCGAGCTCGGGCAATGCAAACGCAATTGACGCTTACACCATGACTATCGTGAAGACTGCAGCATCTACTTACACTGTATTCGGCGCTGTATCTAAGTTTGCGTAAGGGGTAGAAAATGCCACTTTTATCAACTAGAGGTGCGTCCTCAGCGTTTGGCTGGGTACCTAGGGCTAATCCGAATCTGACTTCGGTTGAATCTACTATTTGGGGTGGCGGTGGCGGTACCGATGGTGGCGGTGCTGTTAAATATACTGGAGACACGCTTACTTCTGGAGCTACATACACTGTCACAATTGGAGCAGCAGGTTCGGCAACATCTGCATTGAGCAGGTCTACATCTACCTATAACAGTGGCTATGGTTATAACCATGTAAACGGAACCACAACTGCCTATTATAGCGGAAGCCAAATTTCCCATTCCAGTAGCTCTTACCCTGGCGTAGATATTCAAGGAAGCGTGTTTGCTAACCCTAGTGGAAAAGGTGCTGGAGGAAATGGGGCAAATGGAAGCATTTACTTTGGCCAGTATGGCAGCAATGCAGTTCAGGGGGGTGGCGGCAATAATGGATACGCTGGAGTAACATCAGCAAACTTAAGTGGATTCCCAACGTCGGTTGGCTGCGGTGGTGGCGGGGCCGCTGGGGGGTCGGCCAATCAGTATCTTAGCTATGCTACGTATCAATATTATTGGATAAACAAATATAATGGCGGTACGGCCGTGAGCGGCGCTAATACCGGAAACGGTTTTGGCCCTACCGCCGCGGCGGGCTCGGGCGGATTTACTATGCGTTACTCAAACACCCAACCACCGCTTACATCAACTACTGGTACCGTTGTTTACCTGAACAGCGGTGGTTATCACAACTATTTCTGGAAATCTACAGGAAGCTTTACTGTCTAATGGCACACTTTGCGGAACTTGACGAGAGCAACATTGTCCTTCGTGCACTTGTTGTGCCAGATAGCGAAGAGCATCGTGGCGAAGATTACCTTGCCAACGAAATCGGCTTAGGCGGTCGTTGGATTCAAACATCCATCAACAACCGCATTCGCGGAGTGTTCGCGATGGCGGGTATGGAATACCTGCCAGATGTAGACAAATTCATGCCATTCAAGCCTGAATCTAATCCTTCGTTCATTTTCGATGAAGAGCAATGGAAGTGGGTTCACCCTATTGCCGAACCTGAAGACGCAGACTGGGTTCTTGATGGCGTAAAACAGCCAGAGTTTGAGGAATTTGAACTTGAGATTGATGGAGAAATAAAGCAACTTATTCGCCCCATTCTTCCGGAAAATCCAAAAATCTACGTTTGGAACGAAGAAGCAGTAGTCTGGGATTTGCTGCCACCACCCCCAACTCCTGATGAACTAGAGCAACAAGCTCCTACCGAATAAGATAGAATAGAGTTATGCCTACAATACCTGATGTAACCCCACCGGACTACGCAACTGCAGTCGGTCAGGTTCGCCTACTTATTCCAGACGTTGAAGAACTAGATAACCTAGCAGACCCAACTGCAACTGCGGCGTTCCTATTTAGCGACCCTCAAATTCAGGCATTCCTATCTCTATACGGCAACAACGTGAAGAAGGCGGCGGCACAGGCTAAACTTGTGCTTGCCACCTCTGAATCATTGATTAACAAAGTTATCCGTACATCTGACTACACCACCGATGGCGCTAAACTTGGAGCAGAACTTCGTGCTCAAGCAAAGCAACTTCGTGACGAGGCTGCACAGGATGACCTAATCGAGCAGTACGATTCTTCATTCACCGTAGTCTCATACAGCACCAAGTGGGATAACTCTTGGCTCTAAACACTCGCGGCTCGATTGACCCTCGGTGGACCACCCATAACCGAGGCGTTCTTCGCGCACTCCAGCTTGCGACGGTTGAAATCTTCAACCAAGGTTCAGCCTCTCAGGTTTACGATGCGGTCACCAACACCTGGACCGGAACTGCAACTACGCTATACACCGGCCCTGCCCGCGTACAGCAATTGAACTCGGTCAGCGAAACTTCTGAGAACTACAACCCGACCTTTATCAAGACGGTTCGCGTACAGATTGAAGCAACTGCTGTTGACATCCGCCCTAATGACCGTATGCGTGTTACCGCTTGTGCAACTAACGAATCCCTAAAGAACTTTATCTACGTTGTCACAGATGTCCTGAACTCAAGCAACGCTTGGGAGAAGACCCTTCTGTGCAGAGTTGACACCGAGCTAGACCCAACGGAGGTCTAATGGCTGCCAAGCGCGAGGACAGGTATCCTCGACTACGCACTAATGGGGTTGCTTACGAGACGACCGGCAAATGGGCCTTTGATAGCCAGGTAACTATCGAGTTTGACTATAGCGACCTAGACGTAAAGTCTCGCGACGTTAAAAAAGCAGTTTCAGACTTCTCTGCTTATGTATATAATCTTGACAAAAAGTATGGCGTAAAAAAAGCCAGCACTAATATTTCCTTTGACGTGTCTCCGTCTTCAGCGAGCTCTGCTGCAGCCAGCGGCTCAGGGTACCAAGGCAATAGAACTACAATTGGTTTTCCATTGCTTGCTGATGGACTAAGAATCCAGCAGGTCCTTAAGGATGAGATGGGCGCTATTGGTGAAGATGGTAAAAAGATTATGCGTGGTTACGCCAACCGCCGAGAGACCGGCCGCATGAATGAAAGCATCCGATACAACACACGTGCTCGTGACAATAAATATATTGTCAATATCGGCTGGACCGAACTTTGGTACAAGTACTTTGGATTCCAGGAAAATGGAACTCGCACAGGTATTCGCCCAATGCACTCTGTAATTAGGACTTACATGCAGATGCTACCTAAAGTTCAAAATTATACATCTCGTCTATACCGCGCATATGCTCGTGGTGACGGAAACTTCTTAGGCGGAAAGGGACCTAAATACTAATGAGCCTTAATCTACTTGCTGTGCAGGACCAGATTGTAGCAAAACTGCGTGAGCTCGCACAAGATGTCTACGAGACTACTGCACCAGAAGACTCTAAATTGCGCTTCGATGACAGCGGAATGATTTTACCTTACATCGTTATTGAATACTCTGACATGTTTGAAAATGCCCTGGCTAATGGAATCTTGTCAACTATCTACGACGTTAAGACATCATCGATTATCGTCTCATGCATAGCACCGACCGAGCGTTCGTCTCGTCAGGTTGCTGGCCTTGTTCGCGAAAAGCTAACTGGTTTCAAGCCCGCAGACGCAGGAGAGCTCCGGCTAGAGGCTGGCGGAACCGCATATACCTCTGTTGACGCAAAGCCAAATCGTTATATTTCTGAGTTGGCATTTTCGTTTCCAGTGAACACCGTATGGTAAAATAGACTTAGCATGGAAGGATTCTAATGGCTCTAGTAACCAACACACGCACCGGTAAAACCGTGAGCGTCCCTGACCACTATATCGGTCACCCAGTTTTGGGCATTGACCTTGTTGCCGCTGGCGACGAGGTTCAGGCTGCACCAAAGAAAGAAACAAAGTACAAGAAGGAGCAGCCTGCTCCAGTGGTTGAGGTAGTAGAAGTATTGCCTGAGCCAGAAATCAACATTGAAGAAGACAAGGAATAAAGCATGGCTACAAAGATGCTTCGCCCTAACGTTGGTATTTATGTTGCTGCCGCTGATGCGTTTGCTGACTGGAGCGCTCCTACGCTCACTGAAATCACTGCCGCAACCAAGGTATTCAACATCTCGCCAGCAGTTACTGACGACTACACCCTAAACATGACCGACTCAGCAACTGACACCTCACTGGCTGTCGTTGACAACGCTTCGGTCTCAACCCCAACCTACTACAACTACGAGGCATCTCTTGATGGCTTCCGTGACGAGAACGCTTCAGCTTCTTCAGTTTACAACAAGTTCCGTGACTTGTTTGCAACTGCAGACGTTAAGTACTACCTCATCAAGCGTGTTGGTAAGCTACACGACGCAGCCTTCGAGGCTGGCGACGAAATCTCAATCTACGGTGTGAAGACTGACTTCCCTGTAGACATCGTTGGCGATGGCGAAATGCTCCGTATCGGTGCTCGCTTCTTGACCACTGGTGAAGTAAAGGTTAACGTTGCTGTTGGCGCAGGCACTGCAGGCTCAGGCCCAGCACTTGCTGCTACCGTTGGAACCAAGTCAACCTCAAACGGTAAGATTAAGGTTTGGTGGGTTCCATCTGCTAACATCACCGGAACTGAGGACTCATGGATTGCCGCTCCGGACATCTCTGACTTGTCAGCTTCTGGCTCAGTTGACCTAACTCAGGCAATTGCTTGGGATGGTTACGAGCTTGGTGCAACCGACTCGAACAAGATTGACGACCGTGGAATCATCGACACCGGTGCTGTGCAGGAGCGTGGCTTCGCACAGTTCGCAGGTTCGTTGACCTTCTTCCGTGGCGTTACCTCGGAGACCACTGGCGCTTACTACAACGCATTCGAGACCTTCAAGGCTGCTACTGACGGTACCCGTCCAAACGGCTTCCTTGTAACTCGTATTGGTATCCCTGCTTCTACTGCAGTTGCTGCAACCCAGAAGCTAAACGTATTCAAGTTCATCGCTGACGCAGTGATGGACAACACTGAGGGTGAAGACTCTGTGAAGTTCATGGTTAACTTCCAGCCTCAGGGTAAACTCGGTGTGAATGTTGCTGCTGTAGCATAACATCTGATATACTGTCCTGGAGAGGGTTTTGCGCCCATTTGCCCTCTCCAGGACTTTTTCATCTCTATGGGCGCTAAACGAAAGGCGCAAAAATGACAGACAACATTGTGGACCTCGCAACAGAGGCACAGAAGCGTGGCAAGTTCCAACTTGCTGACGTAATTAAGGGACGTGGCTTCCCAGAGAAGTCAGTAGACGTTTACCTAGACGCAAACTCAGCCTTCGAGCTTGAGCAGCTAAACCTAGAGATGAACGATGAGACTGACCCAGCCAAGTATGAAGTGCTACAGGAAAAGGCTTCAGAACTCAAGAAGAAAATTGTAGACTCACGCCTAACCTTCCACATGCGTGGCGTAAGCCAGCACTCTGTGGAGTATGTAACCGAAGAGGCAGACAAGCTTTACCCTGACCTATCAGAAGGTGTAGAGAATCCAGAGTGGATTCGTTATTACCTAGCAGCCCTAGTTGCAAAGAACATCTACAAGGTGACTGACGCTGAGGGTAACGAAGATGAGACTAAGTTCACTGCAGAAGAGATTCTCGAACTTCGTGGAGCACTTCCAATCGACGCATGGAGCACCCTGGTTGATACCATGCAGAAACTAACCCTTGCTTCATCTTACTTTGATGCCATTACGGATGCAGGTTTTTTACCGAAGTCCTAACATGGGAAGGTAACCGTCAATATATACCAGCCCTAAAGGCTGCTATTAACGTGGGTATCCGTCCGGTCGCTATGCTGTTCCATGAGCAGCCTAGCGACCCATGGACCCGCTTTGACTTCCTTCTCATAGAGGCGTACCAGATGTTGCAAGACGAAACATGCAACGAGTGTGGCAACCCTATCTGGGTGTGCAGAAATGAAACAGCAACCAACGTCGGCTTTAAAATTAAAATTGCGAAGTGCTTTGCTAAGGCAGAACTCGATAAGTGGAATGAAAAAGAAGAGAAAAAGAAATCTTCTAAGAAAAACTACGGCGAGTATCCTTACATCGTAACCTACACGTACGACGATGGGCCGCTTCCAAGCAGGGAATCCTATTACAGGAGCATGTCGGAATAGTGTTCCGATAAGATAAAATAATAGGAGATAACTACTTAGGCGGTATAACTTTGGAAATTAGAGCGAAACTATCTCTCGCTGTAAATGACTTCAAGTCCGGGCTGAATACAGCCAAGAAGGAACTTGACTCATTTGGCACGAGCGGCTCCAAGTTCAACTCTAAGTTCGCAAAGGACATCCGAGGGTCATTCGACCAACTCACCCCAAACCTAAAGCGCGAAGGTCGCAGTGTCCGTCGTGAGTTTGACGGTATCGGCAAGAGTATCAAGAGCAGCGTCAAAGGCTCTCTAACTGGTCTCTGGACCCCTGTGCAGCAAGGTCTATCGAAGGCCGTTGCAAAGATGCGCGTTGAGGGTGCTGTCGTTGGCAGCATCTTCAAGACAATGAATAGCGATGCCCGCTCTCACTATTCTAAGCTTGATGGCTACATCAACAAAAACTTTGAAAACACAATCAACTCCTCTAACAAGAGTCGAGTTGCACAGATGCAGAACCTCACTCAGTTTGAGAAGAAGGTGTCATCTTCAAACCGTCGTATGGCCCGCGAGGCTATGCTTGCCGAGTATGGCGCTAAACCATCTAAGTCTGGAACCACGGCTGGACTACCAACTCAAAAGACCACAGCTGACCCACGCAAGGCTCGTGAGGCTGAGTACACTCAATGGTGGGCAAAGGAACTAAACCGCCGCATTGACTACACCAAGCGAGCAGACTCTATGGCAATGGCTTCGTCTGTTAAGGCGAACATTGCATCTGGCGTAGCAAGAGTAAAGACTGCAGTTGATTCCGCAAAAAGCACCCTAGCGGTAAACACTAAGGCAGCAAGGGAAAGCCTCTCTGTCAGTATTGCAGCATCTAGGGCTGAGACTTCTCACGCAATCAGCAGTGCGCGTAACCGTGCTGCTGCTGTTATCTCTCAGAATAAAGCCGTCTTTGCAGACTCAATCAAGAGCGCAAAGGTCAATGCAGACTGGCGTATCGCTCAGGTGCGTCGTGAACTTGAATACCGCAAGCAGTTTAACAGCATTGACTTTTCTAATAAAGTCAAGATGTTTGATTCTGCTGGCTTTGAAAAGAGCATGGCAGCTACTCGCTATGCTCTATACGATGTCGGCCAGCGTTTTGTTGCCTTTGGTGCTGTTGTTGTATCGGCGCTTGCTCAAGCTGTGCAGGCTTCAGCACAATTTGAATCTTCATTTACCGCAATTGAGCGTTCTACTGGTCAGCACCTTGGCAATAGTGCCGGAGCCGCGGAGAATCTTCGCGCTAAACTAATTGAACTATCGACCACCATCCCTGTGTCGTTTGAGCAAATTGCTCGTATCGCAACACTTGGTGCACAGATGGGCATTTCGGCTGACTCTGTGGACAACTTCGCTGAGACTGTATCTAAGTTCTCGGCAATCACCGGCATCTCTGCCGAGCAAGCCGCCCAGTCGTTTGGTCGCCTAGGTCAATTACTAAACGTGACTGCAAACGAGTTTGAGAACCTATCATCCGCAATCACCTACACAGGTGTAAACTCTGTTGCAACAGACCAAGAAATTCTCAACATGTCTGAGTCAATTGCTGCAGCTGGTCGTCAGGCTGGATTCTCTGCCGATGAAGTAATTGGTATGTCTGCCGCTCTTGCATCGCTAAAGGTTCGCCCAGAAGAGGCTCGTGGTGTTCTTGCCCGTCTCTTCCGTGAAATTGACCTTCAGGTTAGCACTGCCGGGGCTGGCCTTGATGACTTCTCTAAGGTTCTTGGAACCACCTCAGAAGACGCAGCGAACCTATGGAAGCAAGACCCATCTGGGTTCTTCTCTAAGTTCCTTGAGGGAGCCCAGGCTACTGGCAAACTAAACCAGACTCTTGTGGCACTTGGCATTACAAACACTCGTGAAATGAACGTTATTCAGCGTCTATCACAGAACACTGGTCTTTTGACTCAGACCATGGCTGATGCTGAAAAGCAGTACCTTCTTGGTACCTACTCAACCGAAGCGTATGGTCTAGTGGTAGATGACCTAAACTCTAAGTTTACAATCCTACAAAGCACCCTAGCCGCGATGCAAGCATCATTTGGCGATGCTATCTCTGGTGGTGTAAAGGTTGCGGTTGACATTCTGACTGGTCTTGCTAAGGCAATTGGCTCGCTGCCAACTGGAGTCAAGGGATTAATTGCGGTTCTCGGTGTGCTTGCTGCAACCGCCGCATTCTTGTTTGGTGGAATTGCAATCGGTATTGCTGGACTTCTTGCAATGAAGTTGGCTCTAAAGAACCTTGCAGCTGAAGGCGTAAAGGCATCTATCAGCATGAGCACCTTTACCGCACTTCTATCTACTATGATTCCAGTAACCGGCCGCGCTACTTCTGCGCTTGGATTCTTCGGAATCACTACCAACGTAGCAGCGAACGGTGTGAAGACTCTAGCGTTTAGCATGAGAACCCTATGGATGGCTACCGGTATCGGTGTAGCAATTGTCGGTCTATCAATGCTATTCGACGTAATGGGCAACTCTGCAAATAAGGCTGGCGACGAGGCTTCGAAGGCCGGAGATGCTATGCTTGAAGCAGGTGGCGGCGCAGAGGCTTTTGCAAAGGCACTTGCTGCTGACAGCGCTGCAATCGCTAAGGGTGCAGACAGCATTGGCTCTCTGACCATGGCTTATGATGACTTGACCTTATCAAGACTAAAGGATGAGCAACAGGCTCTTGCAGTAGGCAAGGCCGCTCAGTCAATTACCTCTTCATACCAGTCAGAAGCAGACGCTACTGGCAAGTTGGTTAGCGGCGTTGAGGCCGCAACCAAGGCAACCGCTGCGTACAATGAAACCATTGGCGAGACAGATGGCCTTACTAAAGAAGTAACCATGGGCATGGGTGCACAGACGGCTGCCTTCTTTATTGATGCACTATCAAAGTACAAGGGCGCTAACGGTGACCAGGCAACATTCTGGGAGGGCTATCTAGACCCCGATAATGCCGAAATGAGAAAAACTGCCGAGGCATTTGGATTTAACGTTGGAGAAATGACTGCCGCTGGAATCAAGAAGTCTGGTGGAGCAACTGAGTATCTAGCAAAGATTCAGCAAGACATTAAAGATGCTGCAGTTGCCATTCAGAGCAGAAACCCTTGGGAATCTCAAGAGCAGGCTATTGATAAGTTTGGCCAAAAAGCTGGATGGACAGCAGAAAAGATTGCTGCAGTTCGTGACGTTATAAGCAAGAACCCTGAAAACGCAATGTACTTCCTTGGCATAGACATGAACGAACTAGGTTCGTTCTTTGGTCTCGCTGCAACCGGTGTTGACGGCTTGAGGTCGAGCGCTGAAAAGAGTCAGGCTGTCATTGACGCTCAAAGCAAGGCGCTACAGAGCATGGGTTACTCTGCTGAAGTTGCGGATGGTCTAGTTGGTGGACTATCTGAGGAGCTCAAGGGCTTCATGGATGCAGCATTTGCTGGAGAACTTGCTACAAACAAGGCAGCAGATGCGTTTGGAACATACGTTGAAGGCGCTAACGACGTAAGCGACGGATTGTCTGGTGCTCGTCAAGACACTGCTAACTGGATTTCCTACATGGATGCAGCTCGTGAGGCTGCAGTTGCAAACGGTACGGGATTTGCTGGTAGCGTTAAGAGCATTGTTACTGGCATTGCCGCACTTGCGGCAGCAGGTAAGGATACCAAGAAGCCATTTGAGGACATGAAGAAGTATATCCTCAATGCGACCACTGGAAGCGAGAAGGGTTTTGGGGTTCTTCGTGAACAGCTAAAAAAGGCTACCGACCCAGAGTCAATGAAGACTCTAATTACTGCGTGGCTTGAAAACGAGAAGGCAACCAACGGCGCTACGACTGCCGCATATAAGTACGGTACTGCACTCCTAGGAGCGCTAAGTGTTGACCCAGAAATGCTGAAGCTTCTTATTACCGGAATTGGTCAGATTGGAACCAGTGCCGGTAAGGCAAAGACCGCTCTTGAGAAGCTTCAGGAAGCAATTGAAAAGGTTCTAAACAAGCAGCAGAATAAGATTGATTTACAGGAAGCATTCTACTCGCTATCTCAGTCAATTATTGACAGCAAGAAGCAGTTTAGCCTATTCTCTGAATCTGGCCGCGAGAGCCTAAATAGTCTTCGTGGAGTCATTGATGCACTGAGCACATCCTCAAATGGCAACAACCAAGTAATGGCTAACAACCTAGCGAACCTAAAGCGAGCAATGCTTCGCATGGGTATTACATCGAAGGTTGCCTTCGAAATGGTTGACGCTGCAATGAAGGCTACTGGCAAGACTGGCAAGACAACTGCAACCGGTATTGCTCGTGCAGTTGCTGGAATCATGAGCGCCGTAACCGATACTGCCAAGGATGAAATTAAAACCCTAAGCGACTGGGTTTCAGACCTAAGCACTATCATGGGCAACGCCTTTGAACTTCGCTATGGCCAGCAGTCTTCAATGGATAAGATTACCGAAGCCTGGTACTCTGTGAGGGATGCTGCAGATTCTGCTAAGGATGCCGTAAAGAGCGCCAAGACTGAGATTGCAACCCTAAAGGCAGACAAGTCAATTCTAGAGTACCAACTTGGCGTTGCCGTCAAGTATGGTGACACTCTTCGTGCTGCGTCTATTCGTGCAAAACTAGCAACCACTACTGAATCACTTGCAGAGCAAGAGGCAAAGCTTGTTGAGGCACAGGATGAAGCAAGCATGACTTTGGTTGGTACATCTAAGGCCGCCATCAAGAACCGAGCAACTGTTCGTGGACTTGTTGGCGAGTACAATAACTACCTAACCGCATTGGCAAGTAGCGGAATCTCAAACGAGCAACTAAAGATTGAAGCGGCAAAACTTGCTAATGAGTTCATGCTTCAAGGTAAGACACTTGGCTTTGCTGAGTCTGAACTGCAAAACTACGTTTCGGCATTTAGTACTGATTTTGTTAAGATTATTGACAGACTGCCAAAGGACCTGACCCTAACCGTAAGCGGCGACCCTGCACTTCGTGCTCTGTCGGAGTTCATTGTGAAGTTCAACAAAGAACTAGCAAATAAGATTGCAAGTGAAGTTCCAATCACCGTTGTCATTACCCCTGTGTACAAGCCAGCGCAGCCGATTAGCTCAGTTGATACTGGAACTACCCCAGCTCCTACGCCAACCACCCCTGCGCCAACCACGGAAACTGGTGGAACTGGAACTGGCGTATATGACAACAGTGCCCTAGTAGCTGCAGCACGTGCCCTTGTCTATAAGCTGGAAAACGATAGACTTGCAAAACTTGCAGAGATTAATGCTATGAAGGCATCGCTCGCTTCTATCCCGGTAATGACCGAATCAGCATCGCCTGGCCTATTTGCCGCAAGACGAGACTTGCAATTAAAGATTGCATCTGAGATTGAAGTGCTGAATAGCATTGCGGCTCAAAAGTCATCGGCTATTTCAAAACTAGATGACATACTACGTACGCCTATTACGGCGGCCACAGGTGGTTTGATTCGTGGTGCAGGAAGCGGAACCTCAGACTCGATTCCAGCACGTCTATCTAACGGCGAGTATGTAGTAAAGGCCGCTGCCGTAAAGCACTATGGCACAGACTTTATGAATGCATTGAACCAGATGCAGGCTGCTCGACCAATGAGCTACGCAAATGTTGGCTCTGCTCAGTCTGGCTCGTCTATGGTATACTTATCTCCAGAGGACCGTCAGCTACTTCGTGCAGCAATCGACCGTCCAGTAAATCTTTACACTGAAAACACGAGAATCGCAGCATCTGCAAATGCGGGTAACGTAGTTCTCGCACAGAGAGGCTCTAAGTAATGGCGGGGCAAGTTTATTTCGGAACTGTCGATAAGCAGATGTGGATTAAATCTCCATCATCTGGCATGAGGGCCAACAGTATCGGCTGGTCTAGCGAAACACAATTGCTAGATGGTCGTGCTTTTGTGAAGCGCTCTGGTGGTTCTCATCGTCAATATGACTCATCATGGGTTGGCTCGCTAAATGCAGCTGAGGAAACGTCGCTTCAAAATATTCTAAACTTTGCTGACGGCCTTTATGGCGATGGGCCATTTTATTACCTTGACCCATTTGCAATTAATCAGAACGTATTGCCTCCAAACTGGGCGGCTCCAATGCTTGCTCAAAATGACTGGCTAAAACTGACTGACTTAATTACTCCTACCTTTACCTCGGCTACGGTTGCAAATGACTACCCCATGAAGTATGCAACCTATGTAACTGGAGCAAACTTTGTCAGCGAACGCAAGCTCACTTTGATTATTCCTTCTGGTTACAAGTTGCACTTCGGCTGGCATGGCCCAGCGACTGGTGCTACTACTGGAATTAGAATCGTTCCATATCTACGCTCATCTGGGGCGGCTGCGACTGCACTAAACCCAGCAAAGATTACCGCTGGTGGAACCGTTCGCACTAACACCAACATCAGTGGAACAACCTACTCTCGTGTAGAAATCTTCCTAGCAACCACCTCTGCTTCTACTGTGAACATCACTGGAATGATTGCACAGGTATTGCCTGAGGGTTCCTCTGTAGCATCTGGTGGCTTCATCCCTGGTAAGGGAATCTCTGGTCTTGACTTTGTGCAGAAGCCAACAATTGAACTTTATTCATCAGCAATTAACGATGGGCAGATTGGTATGTCGGCAACCTGGGTCGAGGTCTAAATGGGTGCTACCGTAATAAACAATACTGGTAGCGGAAGGCTGGCAACTCAAAGCGTTGTTGGCTATTCGTATTCTGAAGACGTTACTTCGCTTCAGCCTTCAGACCTAAGCGGCGGAACTGGACAAGTTTCTGCAACCGCCCCAGCAGAGACTTTAAATAAGCAGGGAAACACTCACCCTAACAGCCTACTTCTAATCAACAACTTGATGACCCTCAGCGATAATGATAAGGGCTCAATTCAGTTTAGAGTAAAGAGCGCAAACGTCTCTGGAGACCTAGTTTCAGTTTCTGGCTACACCCTAGAGTCTAGGCTTAATGTTGAAAAAACTGCCATGCCTCATGGTGGGACTGGAAGAAATTTGTATTCTGCAGTCAACTATTATTGTGGCCTAGTTGGCATTGTGCCAACAATCAGCAGTGCACTTCGGGCGGAAATGGAAGCAGTGCCAGTCAACTTTATTGGCTGGGTGGGCAACGTCTGGGAGCACCTGAAAATGCTTTGTGCTGGCGTTAGTCTTAGCTCTAGCAGCAACGTTGGTCTAGAGATGGTCTTTACTGGAAGCAACCTATCGTTCCGTAAAGCTGGACAGGCTGTCGCAACCTATGGTTCGCACCTAGATTCACAGTCCATTAACGTAGACTCTACGGAGGCTGCTCAATCTGTTAAAATCTTTAACTACAATACTTCTTATGGCGTTAATAAAGTAGTAAAAGATACTTCTAATAGCGCTGAAATGATGGGCTACAATACCGACAACGTTTCTATCTCGGACTCAATGCAGGTAGATGCTGGCGAAACCGTAACCAAGCGCTTTACTATTAACGCATCTCTCGAGGCAGTAAACCAGCCAGTTTGTGTATCGACAATCTCACCGTTCCCATACAACGGAACAACTGGACAATATGTAATTGTTGGAACCGACAACTTGCCAGTTAATCCACAGCAGTGGAGGGACCTAGGTGGAACTTTGACTGTTTCACTTACTGAGAACCCTAATGAGATTGAAGTTACCATTACAGCTCCTGCCATTGTAAGTATTCCACTTGCGAGCGGAGACGGTAGCGGTCTGGCTCCATACAAGATTGGTGTTGAATCATCTGGTGAGCAAGACTACCCAGCGTTCTACATTACCGGAACTGGTGTCTTCTACAATAAAACTGAATCTACGTTTCTTACTGGCGCTTCTAGCGACTTTACATCAAAGGGTGAAGCAAGCTCTATTGACAACCCGTTTATTACCAAGGTAAGCGACCTCGCAATCAAGGGTGTAGCAGCCGCACAGACGTTGTGTGGACCCAAAGTAACCCTATCTGAATCAACTCCACTAGACGTTGCTTTTGGTGCCACACCGGGCAGCGTAAGGGCTGTTGGTAGTAACAAATTCAGAGTCACCAGCGTAAGTTATACTCCAGGTTCAACCTCGATGACAGCCGAGGCGTTTGCTAAGTTTAGCGACTTCAATGCAATCTGGGCATCAAAGACATTTACTAACTTCAAGTCAATTGCACTTGACCCGGCAACCTACCCAGACGACACTCTAAAGTTTAATGAGTTTACAGTGATACCACTAATGGAGAGTAACTAATGGCGTTCCCAGACAATAACCTACCTTCGGCATCGCAGCCATGGAGCAGGGATGTGCAGAATAGAGTTGAAACTCTAGAACGCACAGTGAAGACCAATGAGATTAATGGCGTTTCTAGAGACGTTCAACTTGAATCAAACTACAAGCGTTTGGATAAAGTTGTAAACGACCTGATTGAGGCTGACGTTCGCATTCTTGCAGCTCAGGCTGAAGCCGCTGCTGCAAGCGATGCTGCTACCGCTGCCAGCGATGAGGCTCTGGCCGCTAGTGCTGAGGCTCAGATTGCAGCCACCGCTGCAGGTGCTGCTGCCACTGCAGCCGGTAACGCCATTAACGGGCTTATGGGACTCGATACCCCCGGTAGCCCATACCCAGTAATTGCAGACAACATCACGGTTGGAACCATAACTGGTTCCACGATAAAGACATCTAACGGCCCAGAAAGGGTTGTTATGGATGGAGCAAGCAACTCGCTTCAGTTCTGGACAAATGGTGGCATGGGTGGAACTATAACTGGTGCGCTAAACGGTGGCCTTGCAAGCGTTAAGGTAACTGGCACCACCCTAGTGACCGGAGACGTTTTCATCTCTCAAGATGTTGACGCTGACTTTGCATCGTTTAACGGACTAAACGTTGGTGGCATTTCTACGCTTGGCGAAACAACGGTAACAGGCCCCCTAGACTGCACATCCACTGCTGATTTTGTTGGAATCAACAACACTGGCGCAATAAACTCTAGTGGCAACCTTATTGTTGGTAGCGCTGGCTATGTTCAGGCGCTTGATACATATAACAGAACTAGCGGCGCTGGTCGTGTTATGTATGTCTCAAGCCTCGGAACCTATAACTGTTCAACATCGTCTGCCAGATACAAGCAAGACATCTTGCCGTATGAGGTCAACCCAGAGAATTTCTTCAAGCTTCAGCCAGTTAGTTTCAGGTATAAGCAGTCTGTCGAAGAGTCTGGAGACGCTGCTGGAGTCGCTCACGGTTTCATTGCAGAACAGGCGGCCGAAGCTGGCATGACTGAGTTCGTCGACTTTGAGCCAGACGAGAATGGCAACCTACGCCCAGACAACTTTAGATACATTGACTTTACCGCTGCACTATTTGCAATGGTCAAGCGACAGGAAGAAGCCATCCAATCGCTGACCCAGCGAATCGAAGCGCTAGAGGCTAAGTAAGGTATAATTGACTTATGGCTACTACTACTAGAGGTATTATTTACCCAACATCAAGCGACAATATTGCACCGCTTGAGACTCATTTTGCTAACTTGGCAAGTTCGACTAACACGGCGCTTGACACTATCGCTTCTACCGTTCCGGCGGCAACCCTTGCTGGCTCAACTTCTTTTACTGGGCCAGCCACGACCGGAGCGTCTGTAAGCGTACCTGTGACTTTTGGGTCAACTCTATCAGCGGCACCAAAGGTGACCGTAACCGTTCAAGGTGGTAGCTCAGTGAGCCCTTATGCGGTGGCAATTGCCGGCTCACCTTCTACCGGTGGATTCACCGCAACCGTATACAGAATCGCAGGAACTACGGCAGAGAGCCTGGTTCTAAACTGGATGGCAAAGGTATAACAAATGGCAAAGACACAGTTTCCAATTGATGGAAAACTAGGCAAGCAGTATAAGGTTACTTCGGATTACGGATGGCGTGTACACCCTGTCCAGAAGACCAAGAAGCACCACAATGGCGTTGACATCTGGGGTGCGGCAGAGACTATCTACATTGAAGCGTTTCACGATGGTAAGGTAATCTTCTCTGGCCCATCAAAGGCTAAGAACCCAGACGGCTCTGTTGGCGGCTTCGGCTACCACGTTATGATTTTGCACAAGATTGACGGCAAGTTCTACGTGTCTGTTTACTGCCACATGGCTAAAGGTAGCCTCAAGGTGAAGGTCGGTCAAAGAGTGACTGCAGGCACCGTGCTTGGCAAGATGGGTGCAACTGGTATGGTTACCGGCAAGCACCTTCACTGGGAGATTTGCATTGGCAAGAAGTATGTCTGGACCGGAACTGGCAAGGGGTATGTTGACCCAATGAAGTTCACTAAGGCGCTTATTGCAAAAGAAAAGGCGCTCGCAGAGGCTGCGATTGAGACTCCAGACACCGGAGAAGTGCAGGCCGCTCCAGAGCACAACGAGGCTCAGGCAGATGCAGTAGCACAGGCTTACGCTGACAAGAAACTAGCCGCTAAGTTAGAATAAGATATAATATAAATAAACTATCCAATGGGCGCATAACATTGGAGTAAAATGGACAAGCATATCCTCAAAGCCCTATCGGGGCGTACAATTGCCTACATCATCTTGAAGATTAGTGGTGCCTTTGTTGGCGGTTCTGCAATTGGTTTGCAGTTCTGGCAGTCTGCTGTAATGGCAGCCTTTACAGGCATTATGGAAATCTCAGAAGAGATGTCTCGCAGTTACCTAAATGATGGCAAGATTTCTGAAGAAGAGATGAACGAATCGTTCGGCAAGCTAACCGCAAAGCAGGACGAAGAGAACTAATGTCAGAATCGCCGGAACTTTATGTAACCCTTGGAAGAATTGAGGAGAGCGTTCGCAACATGCGCGAGTCGCAAGACCGTATGGAAAAGAAATTTGACGCTCAGGATATCCGTATCAACGAGATTGAACTCGATGTCAAGGAACTAAAGACTCAGCGAGATGACAAAAGCAACAAGGTTGCCGTGATTGTTGCCATCTGTGCAGTAATCATTTCTGCAGTAGGAGTCCTTCTGGGGCTATAGGAAATACCCGACAAGACAAAACCCCCAACCCGAGGTGAGTTGGGGGTTTTGCTTTGCCTAGATTAAATCTTGGAGCACCTTATCTAGGAAAGGCCTTGGCTTGGCTCCGGTCAACCGGTATAGTTCATCATCGCCATCTAGTAGAACAAGCACTGGAATCGAGGTGATGTTGTTCTCGATTGCCAGCTCTGGGTTCTCATCGATATTTACTTTGATGAGTTGAATCTCATTGTCGTTTACAAACGCATCAACAACTGGGCCAAACATTTTACATGGCTGACACCAAGGTGCTGAGAAATAAACTAACTGCTTCATGGTGCTACCCTTCCGTTTTTAATAAATGCACTGTGAGTTGCTGGCATCCACGCCGAGAAGAATGTCTCCATCTTTTCGGCCACCATTTCAATCTCTCGCTGAGGGAACGAAGGATAAGCGCTTGCCTCGTCCTTTGTGCGAAGACTCAGGAAGTTCATCAGGGCCCTAGCGTTCATGGTTACATACATCGAGCTGAAGATATTCACAGGGAGGACCATGCGAGCAACTTCTCTAGCGATACCATTGTCAATCATAGTAAGGTATGCGCTATACGCCGAGTCTGACTTCTCCATAAGAATGTGTTGCACCAATTTGGTATCACTCTCATCGCCTGGAATAAACTCATAAGCGCCCACCTTGCCAACCTGAATCAGGTTACGGCTTGGGCCTGGAATGTAGAACACTGGGTCAAGCTGCTTGTAGCGACCAGACTCCTCGTTGTAGGAGGCCATGCGATGGCGCATGAACTCCCTGAACACAAAGATTGGCGCTTCAATTCTAAAGGTAAATACTCCGTGCTCAAATGGTGAACCATGTCGGTCTCGCATGAGGTAGTTTATCAGCCCCGCATCGCGCTCTGGCAGGTCCTCAGCGCCACTAGAGACTCTAGCAGCCTTCACTACCGCCTTATCGCTTGCCATGCTGTCTACGAGCTCTACAGTCATACCTGTTCTAAAGGTAATCTCGTTCTTCACTTGGCCTCCAGTCTTTTGATTTCGTCTTCGATGTACCAGATTGCCTTGCGTAGGTCGTCAATGTGTCGCTCAGGGTCTTTAAGGCCCGAACGCCATAGATATTTAAATGCATTGCCAATATTAAAATTACGATGGCGAGTAATATCAATGCATTCAACACCGCTAGGGTCACTCGTGTAATGAACCGGGTGATTAACCGCATCATGCACCTGTTGAGCCAAAGCCACCATCTCCACGTTCGGTTGCTGACAATTCATCCACCTGCTCAAACTCTGCAGTTTCAAACCGCTGAATCACAAGCTGCGCGATTCGCATGCCTATGGCAACTTGCACAGACCTGCCCGAGGTGTTGTGCAGAATCACAGCAATCTCGCCACGGTAACCAGAGTCGATAGTTCCCGGTGAGTTTAGCACGGTGATTCCGTGGTTTGCAGCAAGGCCAGAGCGTGGGTGGATTAGACCAACGTAACCTTCCGGCAGTTCAATTGCTGTCCCAGTTGGCACTAGCACGGTCTGCCCTGGACCAATGATTAGCTCTCTTGCTGAAACCAAGTCTGCTCCAGCATCACCGGGCTTTGCGTAAGTTGGGATGTTACCCTTTACTTTTACCTTCACGATTCCTCCTATTAATCTATGTTGATTCCGTTTGACCAGCTCTTGCCAGCATCTCCGCCCCAAGCATCCCAAGCCACTCGACCGGGGGTCGGGAAGCCCTCTTCGCCAGAGTTGAATCCGGTTGCCTTCTTGTCGACTTCGTGACGGGCAAAGTAAGAGCGCATACGGCCAATTACTTCTCGGCTTACTGGCGAACCAGAGGCTAACTGACTTGCTCGCCTACGGCCAACATCGGTAAACCCGCTTCCGGCCTTACCTTCTTCAATCCATTTCAATGCTCGCTTTGCGGCATTCTGTACGCCTTCTGGTGGGCTGTAAGTTTCAGCCTCACGCATGATTGCTTCTTGCTTTTTCTTGTCGCTAGGCCACGTGCCACCAGGCTCCATGTCCTCTGCTAGAGAGATTGCAACCATCTGTGCGATTGCGGCTTGCTTGTTAGCGTGACAGCCATGAATCTTTTTGTCAGAGCTAATTACCGCCCAACGATTCTTGCAAGCCTCTTGCGTATTGCTAATATAATATGGCATGATTCCTCCTATTTATTCTTGTCGGTGGCATAAAAACCACTGCCATTGAATGTTACTGTTGGCGTACTAAATACTCGGATGTAATCAACGTCACAATCAGGGCATTTAGTTTGCTTTTCTTTTTCGAGTATACCACGAGTCTCTGAATATTTCAATTCGCAACGCGGGCATTTGTATTCATAAGTTGGCACTAGCGTTCCTCCTCATCGTTCCATAAGTCTAGTGAATAAAGAACCGTACAGTTTGTGCAGTTGCCAGCATAGCATGGTCGGTCGCAGTGGTCGCAAGCAAAGAATCCGTCATCGAGCTTCCTTACAACATTATTACAGGTGCAAGCAAACTTTATTTGAAACGTGACATCATCTTGCTCATCGTAAACCGTGTCTACGAAGTATGGCTTAGACGCAAGGAAGGGGTCTAGTTTCCCAGACCCCCTCTTCTTACGACTAAATAGGGCGAGTAGTGCTGCCTTCAACACTCTTCGAACCTCTCATCCATTTGCCACACTTGTTACACTGAAACCGCTGATATACAGACGTAGTGGTTCTGCTGAATCCACGGCGTTGTAGGTCGGTAGATGCACAGTTGGTGCATCCGCCCTCGATGCCATCGTGAAGTGCACGATGCGGGTGGTTTTTAATCCATGGTTGCAACTTGGCGTAAAGGTCAATCAGCAGGTTTACATCCTGAATCTGATATTCCTTCATTTCCTTCCAAGCCTTCTTGTCGCCAGCCATACAGGCCACCCACAAGTCAAAGCCGGAGTGCTTTACCTTTGCTCCGACTCCGAGCTTTTGAGACACGTAGTCAAGCTTGTTCGATGGGAATTTAAACTGTGAGCGAACCACTCGCATGAGGTCGAGTTCTTTATACGGTGAAGGTGGAAGATATCCATTCTCAATAAATTCCCTTTTAATGTGCTTACTGTCAAATGCCTGGGAGTTCCAACCCACAAGGACATCCGCCTCTTCCATAAGTTTGTGAAGCGCATCTAACATCTCCTTCTTCCCGTCGTGGTGAACAGACTTGAAGATTACCTTCTTCTGTCCGTCCCATCGTGCACCGAAGCAAATTACTTCAGTGGATGAAACCATTTGATTGATGCCTACGTTCTGGTCCCAAAGGCCCCAGACGTATGCTAGGTTTGGAGTTGTCTCCAAGTCGAGGAATAGTACCTTCATGCGCCCTTAATCCTTCCAGCCAGCTTCTAGCGTAGCTTTATGTTTGGAATTTCTTAATGCAATTATAGCATGACGTACTGCATCGTTTGCATGTGGCTTACCTGGAATATGTAGCCCAAGTTTCTTTAGTCGCAAGTCGTCACACAGTGGCTTGAGCTTTGGCTCTTGGTAAAGGATTGGGGTTGTGGGGTAAAGCGCTTCAAGTGCTCCGATTATATATGTCGGAGTTAGGTCTACGCCATGCAGACCTTCTCGCAACTTGAACGACTCACAGACTATCTGGTCAAACTGAATGCCGTCTAGTACATCCCAGTGGAAGTCAAGGAAGCCAGCAAGACCACCCTCGATTTGCCCACGACGGACAACTTCGGCTGGCTCTGTGTCTAAAACGACATCAAGCACAGCATAGCCGGTTGTGCCACCCGGGTCAAGACTTAGTATTGTTACCATCTGTTTCCTCCTTGTATACTTCATAGGTACTGCGGTTTAGTTTCATTTGTAACAACTGGAAGCACTGCTTCGCTAGAAGATAAGTAGACCCAGACTCGAACTTCATTGCGTGAAATTCAACTGCCTTCTGGTCGTACTTTACATCATCAAGCTTTGCCTTCATGCTCATGTTATCTACTGCCAAGTTGTCTCCAAATACTAGGTGAGTGGTTTTGTTCTACTTCTAATTTATGCCCAGAAGATTCATATATTCTAACTATGTGAATGCATGGGTCAGTCTCTTCCCACTCTTCATCTTCTAGTGCGCTTGTTGGCAATCCATCATGAGTGTAGCAAACCGCTGGGCCGCACCAGCCATTCTGGATTCCAACTTCAATCCATTCATCGAAGTCCATTTATTTTACCTATCTTCTTGCTAATTGTTCCCTGATTTATGCCCGTGAGTTTCGATACCATGCCTTGAGAGGTTCCCATACCCACCGCTTTAGCAATGAGCCCATAGTCCGTAGATTCATTAGCACGAGAATAAAGCACATTCCTAAGTATTTCCAAAGTTCCAACATTTAGATTGCCTCCAGTTCTATCTGACTTATTAATCATCTTGCTGATTGTCGCGTGGTGGATAGCGCCATTGACGATTGCTGACAGTTGCCTGCTTGAGAATACCTCGTGCTTTGCTATGTCTTTTATATGTCCAGCGATTTCGTCTTTGGTCAGCCTATCCACCGTCTCGCGAAGCCAGATAGCCTTATTTAGGGCAGCTGCAACTTCTAGTTCTTTTGCTCTATCCATTTACAACCACCTCCAAATAAGTCTTCTGTCCCTCAACAACCAACTGTGCACGTGCCTGCGAGTGGAGGGCCTGGACCATCTCATCGAACTCACGCTTGCGCTTGTTGTTGAACTTCTTGTATGCATCTTCGTATCGAATCTTGCCACCCTTATCAGTGATAAGAGTTTCAAGACGGTCAACATCTCGTTGCCATTCTGAGGCAGAGATTGCTCCAGCCATCTGAGTCAAGTTCCAGAACCATTCTTCTGAATACATGATTGCAGTTAGCAGGTGGCGCAGCTTTACCTCTTCTGACTTGTCGTACATCGCAAGTAGAACTGCACACTTCCACACCGACAACGCTAGGCGCTGGCGAGATGGTTCGATTGATTCACGTTCTGGGTGGGCTTCAGAGTAGTTACCCATCTCCCACTTGAACTGGTTGAATCGCTCTAGTGCTGGCTCGCTAAGTCGTACCGGGCGAGGCCCGCTACCACCCTTCTTCTGCCACCACATAACGCTCTCTGACAATCCCTTCATCATTGATTCAAGGGTCTCGTCTCGAACGTTTACTTCGTACTCATCCGCCTGCTGGATATCCTCTGATTCCTTTGTGCGAGGTGGAGTTGGCGCTGTAACATAAATGAAACGTGCCAAGAATCCTGAGCGGAAGTATTCGGTTGTCAACACGTCTGCAGTCTTGCTGGTAATACCCATTAGATACATGATGAAGTTTGTCTCAGCACGTTCCGTTTGAGTCTTACCCTTTGCCGAACGAATAGTAACTGGCACGTGGCCATCGTAAAGTTCGGTAAAGCGTTCTGCAGCTGATGCCATGTAGGTCTTGTTGATAAAGTCCTTGAACATACCCTGAACCTCATCGCGGTGAAGCAAAGATGTTTGCTTGTCACGCTCTGCGAGGATGGCTGTCAAGCCTTCGGGTGTTGCATCGGAACCAATATCAATCTGATACCCAGAGAACTTCTCATACTGGCGCACAGCGCGAAGCATGAGGTTTCTAGAGGTTGACTTACGTGTCAGTGTTGTTTCACCTAGGACCATGAACCATAGGTTCAGGCCCATCTTGCCAAACTTAGGCACAGCATAGCCAACGTCAGAGAACACGCATGACAATAGGGTCCATGCTGATGCATTCTGATAGGCTACCGCACCATCGGTCTTGCTTGTTGCCCAGTCTCGGTAGATGTCAATGAAGTTTCTGTGCTCTAGCACGGTCATACGCTCAGATTCGGTTAGGAACTGAGGCTTGATGTTGGTTACTTCAATTGGCTTCTCAATGTCGGTTAGGTCAATCGGCATTGGCGTTGCTGGGTCTACCCCAAACGACGCACCAGCTCGCTGAACTTCGCGCCACAAGTCACCGTCTGCATCCAAACGCTTTGGGCGTAGTGGTGAGTGATACTTGTTGCACTTAGCGTTGCGAACAATTACAAATACTTCTTCGGAACTTAGACCTTGCTTGTAAAGTGCAATCTCTAGTTTCCAGAGGAGCCTGGACAAGTCAGCGCTCGCCGCAGGCTCCTCCATGTAGAGCCCAATAATTTCTGGGTTACTCTGAATCTTAGCCATAGTCTTCATTAGGTCTGGCCATGATTCAGGCAGTGCCTCAAGCGATAGTTCGCGAATTGGCTCTACTTCTACATCTCCGTATACCGATTCAATCTCGCTGATTGAGTAGACTGCGCCGTTTGTAGTAGCCATTACTGGACTGTTCTTACCGGGCTTACAGTTCATTGTGTTTGGTATACGGAGAAGCTTAGTGGTGTTCCATCCAGAGGTGTCGCAACCCTGGTGCTTGTGTGCGTAAGCAATCTTCTTAGCAAGAAGAGCTGCAACCTGTGGGTCTACCTCTGAATCAAGAATCCAGTAAGTGTGCCAGTGGTCATCAGATGTTTGCACACTGATAGATGGTTCGACTAGGAAGTTTTCTGGTGCACAAGTATCGGCATCCGCATAGATGACATGAACGGTCTTTGCGTTCTCTTTGATACGGCGCGGTGCATTGAACAAGATTGGCGAGTAGTAGACATCCTCGGTAGCGTGAGCCAACGAGTGAGCCTTCATGTCGTCTAGTTGTGCAGGATACTCGAAGAACTTCTGCTCGGTTAGTTCACCGCTTGCGCCCTTTGTTACAATGGTCGCTAGGCCAGTGGCATCGCCATAGACTGAGGCTAGAAAATCACCTGTCTGCATTTGTCCTCCTTTGATTGATTATTTACTCTCCGCAGATTCTGAAGGAGTCGAACCTTCGCTTGCGGTGTTGGAGACCGCCGTGCTACCATAACACTTAGAACCCTGGTGGGGCGCTTTTGCTGTCAGACTACTCGCACCCCGGCCTATTTTGACGTAGAATAGGCTCACGCTTGGACCCACGCTGACACGCTTACCAAGATTGCTGCCCCTGCTGGATTCGAACCAACAACCTTAGAGTTAACAGCTCTCTGCTCTGCCATTGAGCTAAGGGGCAATCGCAACCTGCTTCAGCTAGTCCCTGCAAGTAGCCATCATTTAGAGACAGCAACCGCTGAAGCAGGTCACTTGACGGAGAGAGGCGTGGGGAGGCTACGCGCCCAGTGCTCTGGGTGTCCCGGTTTCTTGCGCTTCATCTATCCAGTTGTATCCTACCACCCGCCTCGGCAATGGGTGATAGGACCAGCAAAGCGTAATCGCCACATACCTAGCGGTCATGGAGAGCAGGCCAATGCTGTTTGTGGGCTGAAGTGGAATTGCACCACTTTAACGGAACGGGAACTCCCATTCCTTGCTTACTAGTCCAGCCCTGCCATGATTACCTATGCAACAAGTTGATAGGCTAAGGGGACATGGCTACCCTTGTGCCCCGACCTGGAATCGAACCAGTGTTATACGCACAAAGGAGGAGAGATAAAAGCGTACAGCGCCAGCGGGGGCTTGTGAGACAGTTTTAAGTCATGTCTCAGGACTACCCATTTAAACTACCAAACGTCGCCTACTGGCTTTGCACCAGCAGCTGCGAGCAATGATGCTGCATCAGCGGTTGGCTTATCAAAGCCACCGACTTCGTTCTTTGGTTTACCTTCCTGGTCTACGCCAATCTTGACACGAACGCCAATGGCCTTACCAGCAAGCTCATCTGGAGTTGGCACAGTGAATGAGCCGACCTCCATGTCGATACCAAGAGAAGAGAAGAAGCTCTTGGTCTTCCAGAAGTCCTTGGCTACATAAAGGGGAATGTAGCTGAAGACTCGGCGGTTCTCTACGCCAGCGCCAGAGAGACGGAACTGAACGTTGAAGCGAGGCTTGCCTTCGTTAGGTCCAGAGCGAACCTCTTCCTGCTTTACCTCGTAGACGGTAGCGTTGTAACTACCCTCTGGAACTGGGGTGTAGTCTCCACCAGTAGTTGAATCTAGTGCTTCCTGAGTGATGCTCAGTTTAATTGCTGACATTATTTACCTCCTTGGTTAATTGTGTCCATGATTTGTTTCATAGATGGGTTGTAGATTTTAGCCGGTAGTCCGAAACGGTTCTTAGTAACCAATCGGTCCGACTGCCCAACTACGAGGACTCGCTGTGGTGGGCCCTCCTCCTGTGCCTCGATGGTCATATAACCAACGATGTCAGGAATAGATGGCAGGGTTGACTTGAATGAACCAGGAAGCATCGCAGTGGTCTTGATAGCACCGCTGTTCTCATCCTTCTCATCAAGTGCATGGGCAATCAAGATGCTGACAAATGGTGCGGTGTGGAATGAGCGGAAGATTTCATTCGCCCAGTTCTTTAGGTCGCCCCACTTGCCGAACTTGTTGCCCTTGTTCTCTGGCTTTTCACCAAAGAACTTCTCGGCTCGGTCCATCACAACACCAATGGTGTCGATGATAACCGTCTGATACTTGTGGTCACCAGCAATTAGCCAGTCATATACAGCCTGGAACTGCTCGTGCTTTTCAATCTGGATTACGTCTACATCCTTGAAGTCACGGGCGATTGCTGATGAGCCACCCTCGACATCGATTAGTAGAACCGGGCCAAAGTCTGCAACCTCTGAAATCGAAGCTGCAAGCCAAGTCTTACCGCGACCTGCATCGCCGTAGAACAACATTGACTTTGGTTTGTTCAAGGTCTCTGCCTTGTGAATCAGCTTTAGGAACGCTGGTTGTGGTGCCTTTGTTGCTTCTGACATTGTGTTTCCTCCTTATTTCCTTGTTTGTATATTATAACACAAATGATTCTAGGTAGCAAATCAATTACTGAATCGGCGTGTCGTTAAATACCTATAGAGCACTTATAACATTCTGGGTGTGGCGCATATGATTCTGGATGAGCGCCATCTTCTAGTTCTGCCCAGAGGTTTTCTAATCTAGTCCACAAGCCAATTGCGAACTCTTCGTCGTAGTCAAGACTCAGTGGCCAGATGTCGTTCTCGTTAGTTCCGTCTCGATTAATGAAAACCAAACTAACTTTGTCAATCTTGTTGCCAGCCTGGTTCAAACCCCATGCGTAAAGTTGCGCCTGACCGATGTATTTAGTAAGCGTATACTCTGTTGCCGCATCCTGCTTGAGCCCGGCCGTAAAGTTTTGCAACTTCTTTAGCTTTGCTCTGGTTGTTGTCTTCCAGTCTATGAGATGGTCACTGCTACAAAGAACCAAATCAGGCTTACTTGAAACATTACCATAGTTGCGAAGAACTCCAAGTTGGATTTTCTGCTCGACAAGAGCGCCATGAAATAGAACATCGCCGCTACCGGCAATAGCAGTCTCAAGAAATCCATGAATAGCGGTGCCAATTTTTCCTCCTAGCCAATACTTTTGTGGTTCTTGTGGTGTTTGCACAAGAGCATGTGCTAGATGCCTAGTGCATGGGTCAGAGATTTGTGATGCTCCAACCTTACGTTGCTTGTCTCGCTCTGATTCTTGCAAGAACAAGCCAACGGCCATGTCTCTTACTTGTGTATCAGTCAATGTCAAAGAGTGCTCCTTCATCCTGGTCGAAATGTAAGCCGCCCCAGATACCTGCGTTTACTTCTTGTGCTACTGCAAAATCGTAGCACTGCTTTATTAGTGGGCAACCGTAGCACATTAGTTCTGCTTCAGCTGCCGATACTTCAATTGAGCGGTCTGCGTAGAACTCTGGCTTGTCGGCACACGGTGTGATGTTCTCCGATAGTCCGACTTGCAAAGCATACCATAAGGGCTCTGCCTTATCAAGTAATGGAACTGCTTCTGATAACTCGAACACTTGAACCTTTTGTTTCTTTAGCCTAGCGACACCGTTGTTCTGCTCCTTCTTCTCTTGATACTTCATCCGGGCATACTCTTTGCGACATTGACGGCACACTCTGGCGTTGTCTAGTGGTCTGATAAAGGTATTCTCTTCGGTGAACTCGTGGCCTTTAGAGCAGTGGCTACCGCGAACACGCTTCTTGCCCCAAGGGTTATGTTTCTCGGCTTCTTCCCATTCGTATTTAGCCATTCATCTCCTCAAGCTTTTTATTAATGTAGTCCCAGGGTTGTGCGCCACCGAACTCCTCCATTATCTCATCGACGTAAGTAATATGAACGTTGGTTCCATGCTTGCTTACCGCGCTAATAGCATCGTGTTCAATTGTTATCTTATAGCCAGATTTTAAAGCAGCAACAATCATGCCTGCTAATACTTTTTCCTGTTCGCTCACTTTATCTCTCCCTCTCTAAACGCTTCACAGGTTTCGCAAACCGTTGGCGCTACACAAAAACAATGCAAACAATTTATGTCCCTACAATCTGGGCAATGAAAGTCAGGCAATTCGCTCACTTGTTCTCACCCTTGATAAGAGCAACTAGCTTAGTAATCGCTTCATCCTCATACTCACCCTCGTAACAGTTCGGGTATTCGCTATCCCAAGCGCAACTGCAAGTCTTTTCTTCAAAGTTTTGCTCTATCAGTTGGATGATGCGGTCTTGCTCGGCTTGTTTGGCGTTCTCTGCCCTACGCTCACCAATTTCACTATAAACATCAAGCAGTTTTTTAAGTTCAGCAATACGAGCATTGCGCTTAGTTAATGCATCCTGTAACTCTTCAATGTGTCTGATGTAATCGTTTAATACGCTCACTTGTTCTCCCCCTTGATAAGTTCGATGGCCTTACTCATTTCTAAAATACGAACTTGAATTTCCCAGTATTCTTTGCCCATAGCACCAAGCCTGTCTAAAGAATGTTCAACTTGACTTTTGCGTTTTTCTAGCAGCTTGATAAACTTGTCCTGCATGTCTGCTCGACCTAGGTCGTAGCCAAGTAGCACACCTGCCTCAAAGCCTTCATCATACTTCTTCTGACGGCTCTTCTGAATCCTCGTCGCCCAATCCGGCTTTGACATTTAGTTCCTCCAATGGGTCATATACAAGTGAGTGAATTTTATTTGCTAGTTCAATCGGGTCAAGTTCTTCATCCGACTCTAGCAGGTCTTTGATGAGATTGATTCTATCACTAGCCTCTGACATTATGATTTCTTTTATCCAAGCTTCTGGCGACATAGCATCTTCGCGATAGTAGTTTACCTGGTTAGACTTCTCTTGTCGCCATTCGAGATACTCGTTGATAGTGTCTGCGTTAATCATTCTTCTCCTCTACTGGCTGTGGGTAGTTCTCTTCAAGCCACTGCTCATTCATCTTAGACAATTGTTCATACTCCTTAATCAAATCCTGCACCTGCTTTACCGGGCGCTTCACTTCTTTTAGTTGATTCACAAGTTCGACTCGTGCTTCTAGTTTTGCCTTGGCCTGCATTACCGACCAATGCTTTTGCAACTCATTGAATACTGGTGTTGATTCCATTACTTACCTGCCCATTCGTCATAATCTGCATCGCATCTACATCCGTGTTCAAGACCGCAAAACGTGCAACCGTGTGTATCGCAATTGCATTCGTCTATACAATCATCTGACTCACAGCATTCGCTGTAGTAAATATTTGCCATGTTAGTTGTCCTCATCAAAGTCGTAGTAGTGTTGGCGAACCGATAGCGAGCGTGGCTTCTGTGGTGAGTTAGAGCCAACGATGAACGCCAGTCCACCAACAACCTGCAATAGCAAGCCAAAGCCGATAGCTGCAAACATTCCCAAAATCAAAATTGCAAAGAACCAATCAAAAATCATATTACTCCTTCTTGTTGCGTAGTGTTGCGTTCATTTCTAGTTGTCGCTGTAGCAGGTTAGATATCTGACCCTCATCGTATGTATCACGGGCAACGATGTCATAAATCTTTACAACATTCTTCTGCCCACGACGGCGGATGCGGTCAATAACCTGCTGATTCATTAGGTTGCTGTCGCTGTGTGATAGCCACACAATCGTAGAGCATACATCCTGCAAGCCATCAACGCCTTCTGCAATCGCTGGAATAACTGCCACGATGTATTGCAACTTGCCAGCCAAGAACTTCTGTTTAGCCGCCTCACGTTGCCCTTGGTTAGCCTGTCCTGACCATTCAAACGCTGAGTCTCCAAGTCGCCTAGCAACTAGACTAGCATACTTTTGGCTGTCAGTCAATAGCAACATAGGTTCACCAGGATTGTCCTCGATGATTTCCTGCAACGCTTTGAACTTGGTGCTTACTGCATCATCTTCAAACACAACCTCGTTAGCCTCGTTGATACTTGGCACGGCAAGGGTAATCTGTCGTAGTCGAATGCGAGCCGCGATTGGAACTTCAGCAATCATCGGGTTGTCCTTCAACCAGACAACCAAGTCCTTCTCGAACTTGTCATACACCTTGCGCTGTGTTGGCGTAAGGTCTACGAATCTAGTCTCCTCAACAACTTCAAGATTGTGGTTTGCTTCAAGTCTGATGTAGCACGGTAGGTCGCTAACGAACTTGCCAGCAACCTTCTCGCGAACAATCTCCACGCCAGCAAACGGTGAGTATGCAGTCTCTGCATACTTGTCCACCCATTTCCAGAATGACTTATCAACAATCTTGGTATCGTTCCATAGCCAGCGCGAGACTGCCCAGAAACCCTCGAACTTATTACCCGATGGCGTTCCGCTCATACTCAACTTGTAGCCAGCCTTCAATGTCTTCAACTTACTGAATGACTTGCTCTTGCGGTTCTGTGCAAAGTGGCACTCGTCTAATAGCACGATGTCCGGCACAATGCCAGCCCAGTCCTTAGTCCTGAAATACTCACGACCAATGAAATACCAGCCAGCCGTTCCGCTTTGGATGTCTAGCCACGCTTTGTTGCCTTGCTTGCTTGAATCAATCTTGAATAACCCATGCGCGTTGTAGTCGTTCTGTCGCTGGATGGTATCATGCCAACCCCAGAAGGTGTTTAGCGGTCCAACAATCAGAACGGTCTTCGCGTTGATAGCCCTGGCTACCTCTACGCCCATTAGGGTTTTGCCTGTTCCCATAAGACTGGCGTTCAATGCTGCTCTGGTTGGCTCTGCAACCATCTTGTTTACTGCATCAATTTGGCGTTGCTCTAATGTTAGTTTAGGTAGTTTGGCTCTCATTTAGAATCCTTCTAGTGGGTCAATCTCATCTTCGTCTGGTAGCAGGTCATCATACAGTAACTTTATTCTGCGCTCCGCTTCTTCAAGCGAGTCAAAATACTCTCGACCATTAGTTCGGTTAGTATCAAGCCAAACATCATAATCAGCATCAAGCCCCAAGACAATGTTGCGACCAGTAATATCGGAATAGTAATCAGCCGTGTCAATGACTGCTTCCATGATTTCTTCGTAGTTCTCATTAGCCACGCGCCTCCTCCAAAACTGTGTCCTTGAATCCTAGTCGATACAACTGAACCTGAATGAACATATCGCCATCCACAAGTGAGAAGTTCTCGTTGTCCTCATCAATCTTGAACACGCCGAATCCGCTAAGGTTAGCATCGCCAAGTGAGTAGGCTGTGATGTTGAATGTTCCATCATCGTTGCGAGTAAGCTTCCACTCTGGGTGATTGCTAAGAGTATCCGGTGTAGTGCCAGCCATAGCCTCGGTAATCAATCGCTTTGCTGTGTGTGGGTCTGATGAACCGTATGCCACGCCAATCTGGCGAGCCGACATACCTAGTCCAAGCGCCACGCGAATCTGCTCGATGACTGCCTCGTGTTCCTCGGCGGTCTCTTGCTCTGCAATTAGTCTGGCTCGCTTAGTAGCCTCTGCAATAGCAATCTTTTCGTGCGCTCTGGCGGTCTTGATTGCGAGAACTACATCCTCGATTTCTTTTTTGGTAGCCATGTTATCCCTTCACGAATCCATAAATCTGCTTACGCAAGTAGATGTTGATTCTGCTTGCGTTCTTACTTGCAATCCACTCATGCTCGGTGGTGTATGTTGATTCCGCAACCTTCAATGCCGCTAGAATCATCTCGGCATCAGACTGCTTGATGTCAATTGTAATCAATCTTTACTCCCGTCTAACATCTCGTATTCAGGTAGGTTATTTACCCATTCTGTAATCATAGCAGGCGTGTTGCCTTGTGTCAAGTATTCAATGCCATGCCAGTCATCGTGTTCATCCCAGCCAGCGATATCATCTGCCCACTCCTCGTTGTCAAGTAGGTAGGCAATTGCATCGTGGTTCTCTGGTGTCATCGGGTAGTGTTCGCTGATATAGTTGTCGGTTCGCATTTGAATCTGTCCGTTGGATGCAATCTCCAACTGGTATGCGGTTAGCGACAACACGCCATCTAGCACATACACATTGTAGTCATAGTCTTTAGTCTTCATCTTCGTAGCACTCCTCGCATCCGTAGCCTTCAATGTATTCATACCCTGATAATTCATTAGCAAACGCCGTTGATTCCGTGTCTGCGAATACTGGTATGCGATTCACAAACTTGCCTGAACCAAAACTGGTATCACTCTTGCACCATACACATAGGTTGCCTACATCAACGGTGTCTTTACCAACTAGCACGGTATTCAAAATCAAACTCCTCAAATCGCTCATCATTTAGAATCTCGGTTAGTCGCTTGTGTGTCCACTCTAATTGCATCCAATACCACTCATCATACGCTGTGTCGCCAAAGAAGAATCCGCTCTCGGTTGGCAGGATATACTCAAGTGAATCTTCTAGCGTTGGCGTTGCGATATCATCGTGGTCTGCTATCTCGTCATCGCGCCTTGCTTTTAGTGCTTCTTCTAGTGTGTCTAAAAGTGACTGTAGGTCTGCACGGGCTACATAAACTGGCTGGCAGTTGTCTTCGCCATCTGCTAGGTTATCAATGAACCACTTGTGAATCGCGTTAGCCTTGCGCCAGTAAGCGATGTTTACCTCTACGCGAACCGATGGTGCTTCAGTTGATAGTGCATCGCGGTCAAGTCCGACTGCCTCTAGGATGTTAGCAACCTCTTGGCAGTTCTTGCCTTCTTCATAGTTGTAGTCGCTTACATACTTGCGTGCTGATAGATACATGTCTAACCCGATGATTACTGCCCTGCCTTCTTTGTGATTAGTGTTATAAAGTCTTGCTTAGAATATTTTACGGTGTTCCCGTCTTTTGTGAAAACCGATATAAAGTCATCTGCCAATAATGCATCTAAACTTTTTGCTATCTGTTCTCGCTTTTCATCTATTCCAATTTTCCTGCCAAAATCAAACCAACTACCTTTGGAAAAGATTGTGAACAATCCCATTAGTTGCTCTCCTTTACTAATACAAAATCCATTGAATCTGCCCACTCGGTAGAGTAAGCCTCGTTTAGTTCATCCTCGCTTGAGAAGTAGAAAAAGATATCATCATCGTCTTCTTCTTGGTCTTCGCTATACATTCCAATAGCAACCGTTGTGTGTTGAATCGTGTCGGTTGGGTAGTTGTCGATAGTCCATCTGAACGCAACCTCGCGTAAGTCTAGTGCCATTACTTGCTCTCCTTTGTTTGCCTGTAATCAGATTATAGCATCATTGTTACTGGTTGTCAAGTTCATATACTTCGTTTAGAAAATAATCTTCTGGGTTAGTGGCGTATTGTGATAGGTCAAACTCGCTTGCTGAATCGAATTGTTCCTCTGTCCAATCATCTTCGCCGTCTACGCGGAATGTAATCACGGCGTAGTCTGATACATATTCATATGTAAGTGCCTTGGTTGCCATTACTCTATCTCCTCTACACTTATGTTGTTATAACTTGCTTCTAGTAGAATATCATCTAATCCGATTTCGCGCAACCTCTGTTCTGCCAGATATTGTAGCGCGTAATACTCTGCCGTGTTATCTGGGTCTAGTGGCTCATCAGATTGAACTGTGAACCCGTAGTCAATCCAAACTGTGTAGGTGTATTTAGGCATTGATAGCCTCCTTTGCGTTGGCTGTGTCCCTGTTGTAGGTTTCTAGTAAGCGTGATACCGTCTTGAACTGTTCCTCGCTAAAGTCAATACGGAATAAGTCCGTGCCGTATTCCCTAAAGGCGTACTGTGATATACCGAACTCGATAAACGCTTGCTTGTATTCGCGTTGAACATCAATCCTACGCTTGCGCTCAATTTCGTATCGAAGTTTGCGAATCTCTGCATCCTTCTTGCGTAGTTCAATCTGATTCGCTACGGTGTCATAATCGCCTTTTAGGGTATACAACTGCACATACTCGCGGCGAGTTTGTGTTTCACCATTGGCGAACACTTGCTTGAATTCCACGCCTACGGTGTTTGCCTTGGCACGCCAACCCTTTTCTGATTCCAAATCCACTAGAGTCACCTTGGCAACCCATGTTGGGTTAGTGTCTTTGCTACGGTTGTATGCGTAGGTGTTGCCGATTACTAGGTCTGCCTTTTTCATATCTACGCGGTTTCCACAATCTCTAGGTAAGTCAATTGGTTTTGGTTGTTCATCTTATTCGCGGCTACCTTGTATTTCAATCGTCTAATCTGTGCGTTGCGTGCAGAGCGAACTATGATTTCATTCCTGATACTACGCTTTGCCTCGCGGATTGCGTTTACCATGATTGAATTAGCGTAGTTGGTGTTGCCCATCGGGCTTGTGAAAATAATCTCACAATGCCAGTTACCATATCCATCGGCGTAGGTGTTGAGTTTATAGTTTGGTGTTGGCATTAGTTGTTCTCCTCGGTGTCTGGCAGGTTGTCAATTACTTCACGATAGGCACGGTAAAAAGACTCGGTGTAGTAAGCATATAGGTCATATCGCATAAGGTCTACGATAGTTGAATCATCGGCTTTGTAATCGTTGCCTCTATCCCAATAGTCTGAATCCAAATCGCGCCACTCGGCGATAATCTCATTCGTGTAAATCGGCACTTCTGAATCTGCCCATTCCGATAGCGCGTCATCGGGGTATGGGTTGTCTTGGATATCTTCTAGGTTTCGCGCTACGGTTTCTAGGACTTCTTGGTAAGGTGTTAGCATTAGTTTGCCTCCTCGGTTTCGTAAAAGTCGGCAGTTGAAATTGGACTGGCAACGGTCTGGCGTGCTTTGACGATTCGGTAAGGCGTGCCAGTCCATGATAGGAACGCCGCTACATAATCCTTGGCTGATTGTAGGTCTTTGAACTCATACTCGATGAATCCGCGCTTAGTTTCTACTTTGAAAATCATGCTGTCCTCCTGT
>JACCDU010292008.1_pt1 | contig 50166 bp, 84 predicted proteins | sample 7446081 | NCBI WGS metagenome assembly JACCDU01 (sample SAMN15323447, study PRJNA562643) | freshwater metagenome | isolation source: river surface water | place: USA:Blue River Watershed | collected 2017-08-17 | reverse complement strand
GGATCTATCCGGTTTGAAAGAATCGGATATTGAGCATAAAATCCAAGAACTTACTAGGAAATATTACCAAGCTCAGCGTTTAAATATGCCTGATGTATTGACACAGCTCTCAACTTTCATTACAATATATAAAAATGAATTGTCTAAAAGATACGCTTTAAAAATGAAGAGCGATCTTAACGGAGACCTGGATCAATTAATTAATGTTAACAACTAAATATTCCGAAGAACAATTAGTAAAAGGTATTATACTACACGGACCCGACATTTTAGGCAAATGTCTTGTTGATCCAAACGACATTAACAGATATCTAAAAAGAATATCAGACGAGTTTTTAGATTATCCAATTCCATTAACAGAACTAGATTCCTCAAATTGGCTTATTCCTAAAGAATATAGGAATTTGGACATTGAGGAATTTCTTGTGAATGCGTGTCCAAAAGAAAACTACGATAGATTAATTAAAGAATTAGATCTTTATCGAGAAAATAATATGATGCCTGTGTTAAATGCCATGAAATACATTGTCGATACATTACGTGCAAATAACATAGTCTGGGGTGTAGGACGTGGTAGCAGTGTAGCAAGTTACGTACTCTATTTGATAGGGGTACACAAGATAGATAGTATTAAATACAATCTACCAATAGAAGAATTCTTTAAAGGAGAATAAAATGGGTAAAACTCATACAAGTATGCAGGGTAAAGAAGTAGACATGGAAAAAATGGCCCTAAGAAACGAATTGTCTGTAGCTGTGGGCAATATGAAAGTTAACGCAAGAGGCGACGAACTAGGTCCGGGTGGTCAAATTGTTAGAACTAGAGAACAAATCCTACAGGATTACTATAAAAACAATTCTAGATCCGTTTCCGAAGACGGAATTCCATCACGTAAAAAGTAAAGGTAAAAAATGTCTTACGATGTAAAACATATTAAAGTTAGAGCAATACGAAACGATGTTATTATCTCTAACATGGATTTTGGTGAAATTAAAACAGCTTCTGGTATTGTTATCGGCAGCGACGACGGCAAGGCACATGGTGTTAAACCTCGTTGGGCACAGGTCTACAAAGTTGGTCCTGAACAAACTGATATCAAAGTTGGTCAATGGATCTATATCGAACATGGTCGTTGGACTCGAAAAATTAAAATTCACGACGGCGAAGGCGAACACGAGATTCAAAAGGTCGACGTAAACGGTATCTTAATTGTAGCCGACGAAAAACCCAACGATGCATATATTGGAACAGAATACAGTCACGGTTCAAGTGCTAATATTCGTCCAGAAGATTTTATGTAATGGGTTTCAAAAGAGATTGGGAAGTAGGAGATATAGCGAATAAAATTCGAAGTATTTCTTACGAATCCAATAGTAGGTATAATGACGGTTTTATCCAATGGGGATGCAAACAAGATTTATATATTCTCAAAGAAATCATAGACCGAGAGTTAGAAACTTCTCCACACTTCGGAGAAATGGAAGACGAATGGTTGAAAGAAAGAGAGCAACAGCGTATAATTAATATTTTAAAACAGAGGTAATATGACTAATCCATTCCGCGATCAAGAAAAATTTATGGTTGCTTGCGGCCAAACTATTAACGACCTTCATGCTGGTCAATATAGCATGTATAAAGATTTGATCGAAGAAGAATTTAAAGAATTGCAGGCAGCTACATCTCCTGTTGAAGAATTAGATGCACTTGTCGATATTTTAGTAGTTACAATCGGCGCTATTCACAGCGGCGGGTTTGATGCAGAAGGTGCATGGAAAGAGGTAATGAGAACTAACTTTGCTAAAGTCGATAAAGAAACTGGTCTAGTTCGTAAACGCGAAGACGGTAAGGTTCTTAAACCGCAAGGATGGACTCCGCCTGAGCTTGCTCCGTTTGTTAAGAGATAATAATTCGCATCAGATATGAAAGTTGGCTTTACATGCTCTACGTTTGATCTGTTTCATGCAGGTCATATTATGATGCTTAAAGAAGCAAAAACACAATGCGATCATTTAATAGTGGGGTTACAAACTGATCCCACTATTGATCGTCCTAAAGAAAAAAACAAACCTGTTCAAAGTGTATTTGAACGATACGAACAACTAAAAGCCTGTAAGTATATTGACGAAATACTAGTTTACGAAACAGAAGCAGATCTTGTAAACATTCTGTTATCGTACCCTATTGATATTAGAATACTAGGTCAGGAATACGAACACAAAGATTTTACTGGTCGATATGAATGCACAGCCAGGGGAATTGATTTTTACTTCAACAAAAGAGAACACAACTTCTCAACTAGCGAACTAAGGCAAAGAGTCATTGCCGCTGAAATTAATAAAGGATTAAGAGATGGAAATACAGCCTAAAGATACGAGCAAAGGGCATTTTTATGTTAGTCTTGTAAAAAGTGCATTACGAATTTGTGCAGGCGCATCTTTGATTCTAGTAGGGTATCCAGAAGCGGGTACATTCTTTATTGTTGCAGAAGTATTAGGAATAATTGAAGAGTTGGTATGAACAAAGTCGAGTTTATCGATGCTGTAATAAAAATACACGAGATAGCTAATAGAGTCGAGGACGAATTTGGCTCTAGTAATTTAACTTCTGATTTAAGAAATTGTGCTGAAAGATTGCATTTAGCAGTATTAGGTGTTAGAATAGCAGAAGCAGAGACTAAAAATTTAATTAATAAGGCAAAAGAATGAGTATAAAAGAATTGTGGGTAGAAAAATATAGACCTAAAACTGTAGACGGATATGTATTTCGAGACGATCATCAACGTAAACAAATTGCTACGTGGATTAAAGATAAAAGCATTCCTCATCTGTTACTAAGTGGAGCAGCAGGTATCGGCAAAACTACCCTAGCAAAAATTCTCATTCACGAGCTAGGTATTGAAGATTATGATGTTCTAGAAATCAACGCATCTAGAACTAACTCTGTTGATGATGTGCGTGATAAGATCACAAACTTTGTACAGATGATTCCGTTTGGTCCGTTCAAGGTAGTGCTGCTTGACGAGGCTGATTATTTGTCACCCAACGCACAGGCAGCACTGCGTGGCGTTATGGAAGAGTACCATGCAACAGCTCGCTTCATTCTTACTTGTAACTATCCCAATCGTATTATTCCTGCTTTACATTCGCGGTGTCAAGGCTTCCACGTCGAACGTACTGATATTACAGAGTTTACTGCTCGTGTGGCTACTATCCTCGTTGATGAAGGTGTGGACTTTGATCTTGACACCCTTGATCTCTACGTAAAAGCCAGTTACCCAGACTTGCGTAAATGCATCAACCTTGTTCAACAGAATGTCAACGAAGGCACACTTGCGGCCCCTAATAGAGGAGATGCAGGTGAAGCAGATTGGAAGTTTGATATGATTGAACTTTTTAAAGCTGGAAAAATTCCAGAAGCTCGTAAATTGCTTTGCGGTAAATTACGTGCAGAAGAAATGGAAGAAGTTTACCGCTGGCTGTATGATAACTTAGAAATCTTCGGAGATGTTAAATCTCAAGATTCTGCTGTGCTTATTATTAAGCAGGCATTAGTAGATCATACTCTAGTAGCTGATTCAGAAATTAATCTAGCAGCCTGTTTAGTTAAACTGGCTCGCCTAAACGGATGAAAGAAAAATTAAAAAAAGCCTACATGAAAACTGCGGAAACATTCGCAGAGCTAAGTCATGCTAGACGCTTGCATGTTGGTGCTATTGTAGTTAAGGATGATAGAATTATTTCTATCGGCTACAATGGCATGCCGGCAGGATGGGATAATAATTGTGAGTATGTATTCACTCACCCCCAAACAAAAGTTGACGAGTTAGTAACTCGCAAGGAAGTATTACATGCAGAAACTAACGCCATTGCGAAACTTGCTAGAAGTAACGAGTCTGGTCTCAATGGGGATTTATTTGTTACTCATGCTCCTTGCTTGGACTGTGCCAAACTTATCTACCAGAGCGGTATTAAACGAGTATTCTTTGGCACTGCTTATAGGGATACTGCCGGGGTGGATTTCCTTAAGGCGTCGCAGATAATTGTAGAACAGGTGAATAAAGATGAGTGAAAGATACATGATCGTTAGCTATTACAAAAAGCCTAACGGTAAATGGGATGAAATTACAGAGTTTAAGAGCAGTTTAAAAACACGACACATTCAAACAGCTAAAGTCATTTTAGACTTTAAAGAAAAGAAATGTGTTAAAAACGGTCTTAACCCCGAAGCAGGGTACGACGATATGTTAGAGTTTTATAAAAGATTATTGGGGGATCGATTAACCCCCCATATACCTCCCGAGGTTTAAGAATCTCCGTAAATTGCTAAAATTTCTTTGACCGCTTCGTGGCGCTCAATATCTTTAGCAGTGAACTTGCAAACATCAACGTGTCGGTGATTAACAAAGTTATTATATAACCCAAGGAATTCGAGCAGACCGTTTTCGTTTGGTCGGTCAGCCTGCTGTAGATCACCTGTAACTACCATCTGCGATCCTTGTCCTAATCGCGTTAACAGCATTTTCATTTGACTTGGAGTTGCGTTCTGCATCTCGTCCGCAATAACTACAGCGTCTTTAAATGTACGCCCTCTCATATATGCTAGAGGACTGACTTCGATCACCCCCTCGGTTAACATGTTATTAATTTCTCTAGCATTGTAGTTTTCTGCGAAAACATCCATAATTGGCCTTGTCCACGGGGCCATTTTCTCATTCAAATCACCCGGTAAAAACCCATGTTGTTCATCAACTGATACAGCCGGTCTTGTGATGACAATTTTCTTAATGTCGCCGTATTGAAGTTGATCAATTGCCCACTGCACAGCTAACATGGTTTTACCCGTGCCCGCTGGGCCTATAGCAAATATAATTTGTTTTTTTGGATCGTTTAATTTGAGTAAGTAAGTCTCTTGACTTAAATTCTTAGGATATATTTGAACTCGTTTTCGCTTTTGATTGAATCGCGGATCAATATTTATGACGTTGCTCTCTAGAACTGCTGCTTGCGCTCTTTTTCGCTTCATATAAGGTTAGCCCTCCTTTTAAACGTGTTAGGCACGGACCTTTGACCGTTTGTGTCCGTACCGAACACTTAGATATTTAACTCAATGCCTTAAAAGTTATATGTTATGTTCTGATTTTGACGATAAATACTTTTGAGGATAAATCATGGCAGAAATTAAAGACGTTATTAATAATATAGAGCAGATCTACGGGTCAAATAACTCTCTAAACATACTAAAAGACTTCGAGCGTGTTATTGACGAATTAGACATCTACGTCTATGACAATTGGATCGATGGCGAATTAATGGCTGGACCTAAAGAATCCCGCTATTTTGTAGAATGCACATTTATGTGGCCTAGAGATAAAATGCCAGAACCGCAAGGCGGAGTTCGACTGCTAGACTACGGTTGCAAAGTTCAATGGGCAGAAACTGAAATTGCCCACGTTAGAAAAATTAAAAGTCCTGACGATATTCGACCAGGAACAAGAAAAGGCAAAATTGATATGAATCCTATATGGATGGTAAAAATTCAAATGCCTAAAAAATTAATGCACGACATCAACAGGGGCTATCGTGCTCTTGATAAAAATAAAGTTGAAGATTTATTAACTCAACACATTGCAGCTAATCAATCTACAGAACCAGCAGATGCTCCAGAAGCAGCACCTGCAGAGGCACCAGTACAATGAACGAAGAAATTTTAAACGAAGGTCTCAGACCACTTGACTTAGAAGAATTAGTACATCCGTTCTTCGAAGTTGACTCTTATAGATCTAAAATGGGAGAAGACAAAGACGTATGCGTTCTTAGCTTCCATGTTAAGGATCGTAGTCCTGCACAGGACATGATGGAGTTTATAGAAAAAGGTTATAGCTTTGTATTAGACGCTGATGTAAGTTCAGGAGAAAATACAAAAGGCGAATATCATGTTTTTGTCGAACTAGATAGAACTCCTAGATTGTCAAAAAATATTACAGAAATGATCTACGGTCTTAAGAAGCTAACAGGCATAACAGAATGGAAATTTAAATATCATAAAGAAGATGGTTCTCACGATGTGTCTGAAGAATCATTATCTTCTAAGATTCCATCTACTCCGTCGTTATATGAAGGCCAATTAAGAAAGTACAAAGTTGAAGGATTAAAACGATTCTTTACTAAAACGTTAATGGATGACTTATCTATCGAAGGCGACGATACTATTGTTATCCATAAGCCATATAACCAAACAATTAAATTAAAAATGGTTAAAGAAGATTCCAAAGAAGGAATTTTAGAAAATGTTACAGATTCGTTATCACTTGATAATGTAGCTATGGGAGAAATTTTCTGGCTTACAAAAGTTTTAGGTGATTACAACATAAACAAAATCGGGGATGGTTTTGTTTTTGAAAATGGCGATAAGGCCATGATACTACAGAGGATAAGCTAATGAGCTTTACATTTGAATTTAAAAAAGAACATTTAAAGGATATGATTGGTAACAATCCATATCTCGATTACTGGTATAATGCACTTTGCGAAATTCTACCAGAATACGAAATTAATACACCTCAACGTGTAGCGGCTTTTTTAGCGCAATGTGCTCACGAGTCAGGTGGTTTTAAATTTCTAAAAGAAAACTTAAACTACAAGGCAGCAAGTTTAAGAAAAGTATTTCCTAAGTATTTCCCAGACGATGCAATTGCTGCTGCTTATGCTAATAAGCCAGAAATGATTGCAAACCGTGTTTACGGTAATCGTATGGGCAACGGTCCTGAAGAGTCAGGCGATGGTTTCCGTTACTGCGGTCGTGGCTTAATTCAGCTGACTGGTAAAAACAACTATACATTCTTTGCAGGTAGTATTGACATTCCGGTTGAAGAATGTGCAGAGTACTTACAGACGTTTGAAGGTGCTGTGCAATCAGCATGTTGGTTCTGGGAAACAAACAACCTAAACCAATGGGCAGATAAGGGAGATATCCTAACAATGACCAAACGAATTAACGGCGGTACAATTGGTTTAGAAGATCGTACTAGACACTACGAACACGCTTTACATATCTTCGGAGTTCATTAATCGTGTGGCAATTCCAATGGATGATTAGTTTAGTGCCAGATAGCATTTTAATCTGGTTCATTAATATCCTCCTATTGGTCGGTATAGTTGGAACTATTGCTGGTTTCTTTATTAAGTTTATTCCTTTTGTAAACACCTACAGACTACCTGTGCAGATTACTAGCATAGTATTGTTAGTGTTAGGTGTTTACTTTAAAGGCGGCTATGCTACAGAAATGGCATGGCGTGAAAAAGTTAAGGCTGCTGAAGAACGTGCTGCTATTGCCGAAGAAAAAGCCAAAGAAACAAATACCAAGATTCAAACTAAGATTGTAGAAAAGATTAAGGTAGTTAAACAGAATACGGTTGTTTATCGCGATCGTATTGTAAAAGAAAAAGAAATGATCGATAAAGACTGTCGTGTTCCTCAAATTGCTGTAGACATTCACAACGATGCAGCAAAGAACAAAAAGCAGGAGTTAAACAAATGAGAATAGCAATTTTGTTATCGTCTTTGTTTCTTTCTGGTTGTTTATCAACAGCTCCTAAATTTCCAGAAGTTCCAGATCATTTAAAAACAGGGTGCCCTGAGCTAAACGAAGTAGCAAACGGCACTAACGAACTCAGTAAAGTACTAGATACTGTAGTAGTTAATTACAGTACATATTACGAATGCAGGGTAAAAGTTGATGCCTGGCTTGAATGGCATAAATCTCAACAAAAAATTTTTAACGAAGCAAGATAATTCAAGGAGAATTAAATGAATAAATTAGTCGCATTATTAATCGCATCAGCATTATCTATGTCAGCATTTGCTGCTGAAGAAAAAGCTGCTCCAGAAACTAGAACAGTTTGTGTTGACGTTCAAGGTAAGGACGGTAAGCCTGTTGTTGATCCTAAAACTAAAAAAACAAAACAAGACTGTAAGAAAGTTAAAGTTCACAAAAAGCACGAAGGAACTAAAATTGAGGATGCTAAGAAGAAATGAAACGCTTCTTAGCTATTAGTTTTTGTTTAATAGCATTAACTGGGTGTTCAACTATCAAGAGTTGGATACCTAGTTTTAGTGACCCTAATCAATCGGCTAAAATAGTTGATGTAAGATTGTCAGTTGATAGATTAGATTGCAGTAAAGACCAATTACCCCAAATTATTAAAATTAGAGACGAGCTTAGATGGTTCGAATTGTATTCAGATAGTAAGGGCTGGCGTCAACAAGATGTATTAAAACTTATTAATCCTATGCAGGCAACTGTTGAGGACATGTATAAACGCTCGTTAACACAACAAGGTACTGTTGGTTACTGTGAAATTAAAAAGAAAATTATGCAACAACAGGCCGAGCGAGCAGCTACCGTTGTGCTAGGGAGATTTTAAATGTCATTAAACACACTGTACGAGATCGCAGGATCTGACAAAGGTTGGGCAGCACAACGAGCAGCAACAGTTATTGCAATTAACGAACAACTTCAATCAGGCAACATTACAAGTGATGAGGCTAAAGAACTAATGATTGATCTAGTTAGAATGGACAAATTAGACGAAGAGGCCGACGACATTGAATTAAAAACAATGTTAGTTACTGCTGTATATGCGGTTGCACAACTGGCATAAAATATCTATCTCAGTAAGTTGGTAATGTAAATATAAGGACTGCTTGACGCAGTCCTATTTTTTTCTGTATAATATAAAAATGGATTATTATTCTACTTTAGGGTTACAGCGTGGTGCAAACGCTGACGAAATTAAGAAAGCATACAGGTCGATGGCTATGAAACATCATCCTGATCGCGGCGGTGACGAAAAGAAATTTAAAGAGATCGAAGAGGCCTACAGAACTCTTAGTGACCCGCAGAAAAAACAAATGGTTGATTCTGGCATGGATCCAAACGGACAGCAACATGCCGGCGGTTTCAATCAAGGACCATTTGAATTCCATTTTGGATCAGGTAACTTTGAGGACATCTTTAGCAATTTTGGATTTGGTGGTTTTCAACAGCAACGTGTTAGAAGAAACAAAAGTGTAAACATTGTCGTAGAAATGTCACTAGCAGATGTATTGGTCGGAAAAACACTAGATGCTGAAATTAGTATCCCAGGGGGTAAGAGCAAAGTAATCAATATTAATATCCCTCCCGGTATTGAGCACGGTCAACAAATTAGATACGAACGTATGGGCGACGATTCTATACCAGGTATTCCTCCCGGTGACTTATTAGTTAATGTTCGAGTAATTCCTCATCCAATCTTTAAAAGAGAAGGCGAAACACTAATTGCCGAAAAAAATATTTCAGTATGGGATGCATTGCTAGGATCTAGTCTAACTATTGATACCTTAGACAATAAAACTTTGCAAATTACTATTCCTCCAGGCACACAGCCGGACACTGTAATGAGTTGTAGACAGGAAGGATTGCCAAATATGCGTAATCGTCATCGTGGCAATCTTTTAATTAAAATTAAAGTTAACATCCCTAGAGATTTAACAGAGTCTCAAAAAGAAACAATAACACAACTAAAAAACAATGGAATTTAATTTAGGACCTCATAATACATTAATTGAAATTAGCACTCCGTGGGATTTTGAAAACGACGGAGATGCAATTCAACTAGAAGCAGACATGATCGATTTTATGGAGAGAAATCACGGAATCGGGTTAGCTGCCAATCAAATTGGATTGTCTAAAAGAGTCTTTGTTATAGGAAGCAAAAAGATTGACGGATTTCCTGAACCGTTTGCAGTTTTTAATCCTGTTATTAAAGACGTTAGTAAAGAAGAAAGTCTAGATAACGAAGGATGTTTAAGTTACCCCGGATTGTGGTTACAGGTTAAACGTCCAGATGTAATTCAAGTTGAGTATCAAGATAGTAAAGGAAATATTCACGAAGTTGGCATGAGCGGCCTTATTGCTAGATGCTTTCAGCATGAATACGATCACTTAAACGGAGTATGCTTTGTTGACAAAGTGTCTTCGTTGAAGTTACAATTAGCTATGAAACGTTTAAGGAAAAAAACTAAATGATCGAACCTAGTCAAAACGTACAGCAAATTTTTGAAAATGCTGTTCAAATCGCCAAAGGGCTAAAGCATGAATATATTACTATTGAGCATTTAATCTTTAGTATTGTATCAGACAACGAAGCAGTCGAGCTCTTAAAGGATTACGGAGCAGACATTAAGTTTATTAAAACAAATCTAGACAGTTATCTTAACAATAACTTAAACGATATTGTTTCTAACGACCCCGATCTTAAACCTAAAAAAACAAATAGTGTAGAGCGTGTTCTTAATCGTTGCTTTACTCAAGTTCTTTTTAGCGGCAGGCAGCGAATGGAAGTAGCTGACATTATTATCAGCACACTTAGCGAAAAGAACAGCTTTAGCTTTTACTTCCTTAATAAAGGCGGCGTAACTAAAGACAAATTTATCAAATACTTTCAAGAACATATTGTCATCGACAATGATCCAGAGGAAACCGCACCGTTGACAACTAGCAGCTCGCCACAAGTAGAAAAAATTATTAATCAATTCTGTACCAATCTTAGCCTTCAGGCTAAACAGCGTAAAATTGATCCAGTTATTGGCCGCGACGACGAAATTGAAAAGATTCAACTAGTACTGGCTCGCAGAAATAAAGCTAACGTATTAATGGTTGGCGATCCAGGTGTAGGTAAAACTGCTATCGCAGAAGGCCTTGCACGTAAGATTCACGAAAAGAAAGTTCCTAAGTTTATTCAGGACCACCAAGTCTTTACTCTAGATATTTCTGCACTTATTGCAGGTTCTAAGTATCGAGGCGATTTCGAAGAACGTATTAAAGCAGTGCTTGCGGCTCTAGAAAAGAAAGGTAAGATTATTCTTTTCATCGACGAAGCACACATGATGCAGGGTGCAGGTGCCGCTAATCAAAGTAGCAATGACCTTGCTAACATTTTGAAGCCAATCCTTACTAAAGGTATCATTAAACTTATTGCCAGTACTACATGGGAAGAGTATCGTAAGCACTTTGAAAAGGATCGTGCGTTAATGCGTCGATTCCAACGTGTTACTATTGATGAGCCTACACCAGAAATGGCTGTTAAGATCCTTAAAGGTATTAAGAAATACTACGAGTCTCACCACAATGTTAAGATTACAGATGCTGCTATCGAGCAGGCTGTAAAACTTTCAACAAAGTACATGAACGATAAGAAATTGCCAGATAAGGCAATCGACGTACTAGATTGTGCGGCTGCTCGATATAAGGTTAAAGACGATCCAGAAATGGAAGGCGTTACACAAATTGTTGACATTGAACAGGTTACATTTGAAATCTCTAAAATGATTAACATGCCTGTAGAAGTTGTTGCCGAAAAGGAAAGCAAAAATCTTGCAAATCTAGAAAAGAATGTTAAGGCATCTGTTTACGGACAGGATAAAGCTGTAGACAATCTGCTAGATAAGATCTTTGTTGCACAGGCCGGTATGAAGCATCCTAATAAACCAATCGGTAGCTTCTTGTTCTTAGGCCCAACAGGCTGTGGTAAAACTGAGACAGCTCGTCAACTAGCAGAAAAGATGGGATTGCCGCTAATTCGATTCGATATGAGCGAGTATCAAGAAAAGCATAGCGTATCTCGACTAATTGGTGCTCCTCCAGGATATGTCGGTTACGAAGAAGATGCAGGTCAATTGATTACAAAGCTTCAGGAAAATCCTAACTGTATTCTGTTGCTTGACGAAATTGAAAAATCTCATCAAGATGTTTCAAACATTCTGTTGCAATTTATGGATAACGGATTTGTAACTGGTTCTAACGGTAAGGTCGCTGACGGACGCAATTGTATCTTGATCATGACCTCTAACTTAGGTGCTCGTGATAATGAAAACAACACTATTGGATTCGGAGAACTTGCAAAAGAAGGCGAAGATGATAAAGCAATTAAAAAATTCTTCCCCCCAGAATTCCGCAATCGTTTAGATGCTGTTATTAAATTTACAAACCTAAGCAAGAATGTTGTCTGTCAAATTGTTGATAAGTTTATCGGTGAACTAAACGCACAGATTAAAGATAAACGAATCGAAATTGTTCTTGATAAAGAATGCAGAAATTGGTTAGCTGACAAAGGCTATGATCGCAAAATGGGTGCTAGACCACTAGGCCGACTTATTGATAACGAGATTAAGTCTCCGTTGAGTCGCAGAATGTTGTTTGGCGATCTTAAGGATGGTGGTATTGTTACTGTTTCTGTAGTTAATGATAAGCTGGAATTTGCTGTAAAAGAAATGCCAAAGCCGTTAACTAAGGAAGAGAAAAAAGCCTTAAAAAATAGTCCAAAGGTAGACAATGAAGCAGACAATCAAACAGACGAAACGAAAGTTTTATAATAAATGGTTGTATAAGATTAGTCTCGAGCTCGGAGGAGCTAGTATCCTCCGATCTTATAGTCTAGAAGAATCGATAGCAAAAACATCTAAATCAGATGTTAAGATAGTTGCATCGATTCTATCTAACTACGATCCAGCATTATATTCGAAGAGAGTCGAGTCTTCAATACTTGATGTTTACACAAACAATAAAGAAATTTTCGATGTGCTATATAATAGGTGTCATAATCTGGTTAGATTAGCGTATGCGCCTAATAATAATGTAACGATAGACAGCAATACTATTATTGCTAAAAAGCTACCGCACGATCGATACAGATTTAAGGTGTTTCTACAACCACACAATATCGTTTCAATAGATGAAAAAGAACAGTATCTAAATTGGTTAGAAACACAAAAGCCTAGAATTAACATAACAGATACTGTAAAAACATGGTTTCATGAAACTCGATGGAACTGGGATCGACGTTACATGTACGTCGAAGACGAACAAACACTATTGTTGATAAAACTTAGAAAACCTGAAGCTATTGGCACGGTGTATAGCTACACAATTGCCGATAAATAAAGGATGAGCACAGAAAGTTATATCTTATTATCAAACATTAACACCGTTGGTGTTTTCACTGGTCAAAAAGCCAAAGCATCGGGTTATCATCGAAAAAATGATAATCTTCATACCTTTGTTGCATCATTTGCAAACTGGAGTGGCGAAGTTAAGTTGCAGGCTACGCTAAAGCTATATCCTAACGATACGTCAGACTGGTTTGATTTAAAAGATACTAATGATGCTATAATTGTTATCGGCGACGGAAGTACAGATTATGACCAATCTGTATCTGTTAATGCTAGGGGTAATTTTGTGTGGGTACGTGCTGTAGGCACTGTAACAGCAGGCGAAATTACAGAGATACGCTATAATTATTAAAGTATAATCTCCTGATAAATATAGTATCACCATTTTAGAGATACTATGAGAGACCTACTATCAAAATTAGACACAATTTTAGTTGAATCAGCACTTAATCCGCAGGACCCTGAGGGCGATTATCAAGCTAAATCTAAAGCACTTCAAGATCTACAATCAGATCCTGTTGCATCCGAAGATCCGGACATTAGCAAAGCTATTATTCAACGAAAAGCAGATCTTGAAAAAGAAGCAAAATCATTAGGAATTGACACCAAGTCAGAATCGTTTGAAGTAGGTGACGACTTCGGTATTAGTTTTTCTGAAGATTTAGAAATCGAATCTTCAATTGTTGGAGTTGCCGAAGATGGAATTATTATCGAGTTAGATGATTATTCATTAGAGTTCTTAGAAAATAACGGATTTAGTTTCGACGAAGGCGAACTTGTTGAAGGTGTAGCAGGTCCACAGAGTTGCTGGAAAGGACATAGAAAAGTCGGCACTAAACCAGGCACAGGAAAAAACGCAGGTAAACGTGTAAATGACTGCGAAGAGATTGGCGAAGATCAAACCAACGAAGCAAAGTATCAAGGAAAGGAAGTTCCCTTAGGGAAGAAGCTTCCAGGTGATGTTAAAAAATCAAAAGTATATGTACGTAAGCCAAACGGCAAAATTGTCAAAGTAAACTTTGGCGATAAGAAAATGCGTATTAAGAAATCAAATCCAGCACGTAGAAAATCTTTCCGTGCTCGTCATAATTGTAAAAATCCAGGACCGCGTTGGAAAGCACGTTACTGGTCTTGCAGGAGCTGGTAATGTTATTAAACGAAATGTTCTCTGCTATTGGTGCTCCTAAAGAGTCTGAACTAGATATAGACTGGGTAGGAGATCTTAAATTTTATATGGACAACAACAATGACATGTTGAGTCAATATTTGTTTCCTGCTGTAAAGAAACATAAAAAATATTTAGATCATCCTCGAGCACACATGATCTATATTAAACCAATATCAAAGTGTTTATCTCACTATTGTGAAAAATATAAAGTCGATAATAGAGAAGAGAAGTTTCCTAAAGAAGCTTTAATGGATCTAGCAAAAGCAATTGCAGACGAACAGAGAAAACACCTAGAAAACGGCGACTATGAAAATAAGTGAACTGTTTGAAGATTCTACAAATGAAGTTGCCATAATTTTTGGTCGCTTCAATCCTCCTCACGTGGGTCATGTTAGCGCATGGATGAAGGCTGCAGAAAGCCCTGTGTGGTATGTAGGAACAAACCAGAGCACTGTAGGTCCTTCAGATCCACTTCCTTATGATGTAAAAGTTGCAGCAATGGAAGCTATGATGTCCGAACTATCGGGTCATATTGTACCAGAACAAAGTTGGTGGACATTAGCTACTCATGTTTATAAAAAACACGGAGAAGTTGTTTTATACATAGTTACAGACGAGAAAGATGCTAAGATATTTGTGCCAGGAATAAAAGACCAAAACGGCAAAGAAAACAAGCACGGATATTATAATTTTAAAAGCATCGAGTGGAGACAGTCGGACAGAATAACATCAGCTACAGATCTTAGAAATGCTGTATTAGATAACGATAAAGATAAATTTGCTCATGCTGCTGGTGTAGATGCTGACAAAAAAGTTATGGGGATGCCGTTTTTCGATCTAGTAGCAAAATACCTTCTGCCATATGCAGATCAGATTAAAGCTAAAGCAGAAAGAGCAGCAAAGAAAAAGTCTAATGAAGCAATAGAAGGCGTAGAAGAAAGTTGTAAATACGGACGCTACTATTGTTCTACAGATAAAAAATGGAAATGCCGTACGGGCCCTAAGCAAAAGAGATCATCATGAAATCAAAAGAATTTATACCTTCAAGTAAACCACGTAACTTTGTAGCTAAGAATATGAAAGGTGGTGGTGCTGGCGCACACAAAGATAAAAAGAAAGCTGAAAAACAAGGCGATGTTAAGCACAAACAAAAAGCATTTGCTGAGGAAGCTGAATCTGTGAATATTCCGGAAATGCAAAAGCAGTTAGCTGAATTACAAAATAGACAAGAAGTTCTTAGAAATGCTGTAGAAGAAGCCAGAAAAATTACTACAGAAATTAAGTACGACGACACAGCAATGACTATTGTTAATAGAATCCAAGAACTAGCAGGAAAGACAGAAATCAGCGAACAAGAAATAAAATGGGCTGTTAACGAAGTAATGGAAAAAGCTAGAGAATTAGAATCTGCTGTGTACAAGCTAGACGATGCATTTACTGACGCTTACAGAGAAATTAAATACAAAGCCGAAGAACTCGAATACGAAATTGACGATTATCAAAACGAACAAAGAAGATCCGGTGAATGAAACAGTATAGAGTAACCTACAACGTAGATGTTAGCGGAGAATCTGATTGTATATTAGATCCTAATGACCCTATGTACAAAATAAAAGAACAAATGTTTATGGGTGGGGTGCCAGGAGTTGACGCATATGAAGTTTACCCAGAAAAGCGTCACGAAGATTCAGACGAAAAGATTAACCCATATAGCAAAGTATGAGAGCAAAAGAGTTTATAACTGAAGCAAGAATTAAGCCAACAGGCAATGATAGCGCACAGGCATGGATTGACTATTTTTTAACTAGCGATCATCCTAGCTTAAAAGGTCAAGATCCTGAAACTCTTAAACGTATGGCGTTAGCAGCCAGAAGCAAAGCTGTACACAATCCTCCTAAACCTAAACCAACATTTAAACCATCTAAACCAAATCCTAACGTAAGATACTGGTGGCAGGAGAAAGACGAAAGCATCGGCGAAGGATGGGACGAAGCAGAACAACTTAAAATTGATGTAGACGACGGTTGGATCGGCGTAGAAAATACACCTGAGGGTGTATTAATCTATGGCGCAGATGTACAACTGCCAGACGATAAAGTTTGGATAGAATTTATTTACAACTTAACAACAGACAAACTAGTATACTCTAAGGGTCATCACGGTTACAACGGTGACTACGATTGGTACGACGAAGACGAGACTAGTCTAATTCAAGATGTAATACACGATGTAAAAAGAAAATACGGCACCACATGGGATGAAATCAGTGATGAACTCCACGGTGGATTAGAGGTTGAAGAAGAAACTGTATTCGAAAAAAGAAAAAGAAAGAACAAAAAAAGAAGATGGGCTGCATACGGTCCAGGACCTTACGGCGGATACGGGTTTTTTGCAGGATATAGCGGAGAAGGCGGAGTTAGTAGTGGAGAAGGCGGTGATGCAGGTGCAGGTGAAAGCATCGAACAAGAGGGTTGGAAAGACTGGGTAGCAGGTGCTGCTATCGGCGCTGCATCTTTAGGAGCAGCCGGAGATGCTGATGCTGCTACTAAGAAAGATTTTAACAAGCCTGCTATTCAACAGGTTGTTAAAAAACAAGATCTTAAAAAAATTGCTCCACCAGCAGCTTCACAAAAAGAACTATCTAAATCAGTTACCGGTAACCCACACGAAGTATATCTAAAGAAAGCTGCACAGAAAGCGGGAATACAAGGCCAGGAACTAGCTGCATTCTTAAGTCAGTGTGCTCACGAAACTATGGATTTCAAATACATGAAAGAAATAGGTGGTAAACTAGATTTTAAAAAATATGATCCTAGATTTGCTCCTCGTAAAGCAAAAGTATTAGGAAACGATAAAGCAGGAGACGGTGCAAAGTATAAAGGCCGCGGATATTTACAGATCACTGGCAAGTATAACTATGAACAGGCCGGTAAAGCACTAGGATTAGATTTAGTTAATAAACCCGAACTGTTGGAAAGACCAGAAGTTGCAGCAAAGGCTGCTGTATGGTATTGGAAAACTCGTGTCGCTAACAAAGTAGATAGTTTTAAAGACACAGCAGCAGTAACTAAAACTATCAACCCTGGTTTAAAACATTTAGATCAAAGAAAAGATAAAATGAAATCTTTTCAGGTAGCAATGAAATGAGAGCTGCTGAGTTTCTAACAGAAAGAATGAATACTACCTGGGTAAGATCTTGGGTCGAAAGATCTTTACCTAAGAGTTTACCTACTAGTGATCCTGTAAACTGGTTCAGTAAATTTTTTAATTCGTTAAACAAAGATTCAGAATTCAAACAATGGGCTGAAGAGAACATCGCAGGTCCCGTTGTTATCAAACCTAAGCTAACTGACGAAGAAGATATTTCGTTAACTGTTATGGATGCAAGACACATTGCATATAATACACCAGAGCACGAAATAATAGTTAATATCAATGTTGCTCCTGAACTATCTGACGATAGAAAAATTTCAAAAGTTGTTGATAGTTTAAGTGGTAAGTTAATACATGAATTAAATCATGCTCATCAAACTAGTAGACGTATAGACAATTCTAATCCCGACGATGCTCTAGAGTTTAATGATAGACTATTTTCTCAACAGCCTCCAAAACCAAGGAACGAAACTGAAAAATATTATCTATATATGATAGATAGTATGGAGCATGATGCATGGGCTAGCGAAATAGCACATAATATAAAATCTGCGTTAGGCAACGATGCTGTTAAACATTTAGAAAGTATTTTTAAACAAGCTGAAAAAGAAGATTATGCAGTTATAGGATCTAAGATTGTCCAACTAGATAACTTAAATGGGTTATTAGGTGCCATTAGACATTACGACAAATACCTAAAACTCGGTAAAGAAAGACTTACTCAAAGAATAAAACGCGAAGTTTACAAATATATTACCCAATAAAATAATAAATAGTATATTATGAAAATTAAAGACATTTTTGAGTCAGCTACAGCTGGTGCAACTAGCTCAGGAAGCATTGCTTCGGTGGCTAATCCACACATTAGCCCAGGAAAAGCACGTGGAAAAAAGAGCTATACAGGCAGTCCTACTACAGGATCTGGTACAAAATCACCCCCACAACCAAAAGTTGTACAGCCAAAAGCCGGGAACGGTACAGCTAAGAACGCCCTAGATATGAAGGGATCTAGCCTTTTTGGCGGTAGTGCAATAAAAAGATAAATATATTATGCACCAAAAAACGAACGATCACGAAGCTAAAATGGCAAAATCAGAATTATTGCAAATTGCAAAGAATTCTGTTTCTATTTTAAAAAGCATTAGTGAAGGCGATGATTTACCTGGTTGGGTTAGCAGTTACATAACGCTAGCTAATGACCATTTAAATTCAGTGCAGGAACATATGGACTACGAAGCTGCTAAAAAATCAGCAATTATTCATGGTCCTAGAGAATTTGAAGAATCTGTTGAGACTCAAGTTAAAAACAGCCTTCTAGAAGAATGGAATAAACACAAACAAGGACATCAAAATGGATTTTAAATCACTTATCCAAAAAATAGAAAGCATCGACGGTGCTATCGAAACACCAAAGGCGCCAACTTTGCCTTCTAGTGTTCAACTTAACGAAGACGCACAACTTCGTGTGTTATCCGGTCAATCGACTATTTTAGCAGAAGCTAAGAAGAAAGCCGATGACGACATGAAGGCTGAAAAAGAAAGCAAGTCTTCTAAGAAAGAAAAGAAGACAGACGAAAGCGTTGACTCTTCAGAAGAAGCTTTAAACGAATACGAAAGCAAAAATGGTCGCTATGTTCACAAAGGAACACGTGGAACTTCCTACGATGCTGGTTCAGATGACGAGCCAGAAGCCGATAGCAATGACTCTAAAGCAGGTAAGACTGCTGCTGAAAGAGAAGTTGATCGTGCTGCCGACGAAAAAGAAGCAAAGAAAGGTAAAGATTGGGAAGCCAAGCACGGAAAAGGTTCAGTTACTCGTGTTAAAGGCGGTAAAAAAGTTGAAGGCGTAGATCCTGAAATTTTCAAATCTAAGTTTGCTAGAATGGTCGAAGCAGCAAAGAAAGGTAAGAAGCCAGATTTCTTAGATGTTGACAAAGACGGCGACAAGAAAGAGCCAATGAAGAAGGCGGTTGCTGACAAGAAGAAAGGTGCTGTTAAAGAAGAAACATCTTCTACAGGTGGCAACATTGAAAGAACTAAAACTGGTCTAAAGCACACATCTGGTAACAGATATAAGGGTTCAGAATATGATCCGTCTCAAGAGCGTAGTGGTCATCGTAAAGACCTAGATGATCTTACTCACCCAGAAGACAGCAAGAGAGCCAATAAGCACAAGAAAGCAGCTAAGATTAAAGAATCTAGAATGGTTGCAGAAAGTGCAGATCCAAGAATGTCCTTCCGCGATATGATCAAATTAGTTGTAGAGAGTGGTGGTCAGCAACAAATTGATCCTTTAGATAAAGAATTGTTTGCATGGGCATCTCGTGTAGCACGTACTAAGCTAGGCGAAGGTATGAAGTCTGAAATTTATGCTGGTATGACATACGAGCGTATGGGCGGAACTTTCCGTATGTATGACGTTCTAAGCGAAGATCACGAGTAATTTAACCAATTACATTTAAAAGCCGGCAACTATGTTGACCGGCTTTTTTGTTGGCTGTATAATATTCTTATAGGAGAAAATTATGGCTAAAATGTACGGTCCAGAAGAAAAAGCTAAACTAGAGCGTCTTATTAACGAAGGCTCAAATGTAATTCGTGAAATTGAAGACTTGCAAGAAGGTCTTAAAGAAACAGTTAAAGCAGTAGCAGAAGAACTGCAAATTAAACCCAGCATTATCAATAAAGCAATTAAGATTGCACATAAAGATAACTGGAAGTCACACGAAGAAGAGTGGGACGAGATCGAAATGATCCTAGGTGTTACTAAACGTCTGCCAGAATGACATTGAACTTTCTTAAACCAACTATCGATTGGATTAAAGAAGATTATTCTACGCATCCGGTTCGATTCTGTTTAGAATTGTTAGCATGGTTTATGAGCATCGGCTGTACAATTTGGATGGGGTATACTTTACCTACCCCTCCATTTATCTTTTTATATCCGCTGTTTATTGTTCAATGTTGCATATTTGCTTGGGCAGCTTGGACTAGAGGTAGCACTGGTATGATTGCAAATTATATGTTAATCTCCACTATAGATGTTATTGCTTACATAAGAATGATAAGTAGTTAATTACATGGTAGGTGAGGCCATAATCCACAAACTAGGTATTTGCAAGCCTAAAATTTGCATAGGAGAAATAATTTGAGCTACGTAGACGCATTCTACGATCGCGAAGAAGATACAATTCGCGTTGTAGAAAGAAATGAGAAAGGCGAAAGGCATTTTAAAGAATACCCCGCACGACACATATTTTATTACCTAGATCCAAAAGGTAAATTTCAATCAATTAAGGGCGAGCCCCTTAGCAGAGTTACTTCTAAGAACGTCAAAGAACATAGAAAAGAACTCGCAATCTATAATAATAAAAAACTATACGAAAGTGATATCAATCCAATCTATCGCTGTTTGGAAGATCACTATCTAAATGTTGACGCACCAAAACTTAATGTTGCATTCTGGGATATTGAAGTAGACTTTGATCCAGAAAGAGGTTATGCTTCTCCCGAAGATGCGTTTATGCCTATTACTGCAATTGCGGTCTATCTGCAATGGATGGAAACAATGGTGTGCTTGGCTATTCCTCCAAAAGGTCTTAGTATGGAAGAAGCAACAAGAATGGTTGCTGATTTTCCTAATACAATGCTATTTGATAACGAAGCAGATATGTTAGATACTTTTTTAGATCTAATCCAAGATGCTGATATCTTAAGTGGTTGGAACAGTGAGGGCTTCGATATGCCATACACTGTTAATAGAATTACTAAAGTATTGAGTAAAGAAGACACACGCAGAATGTGCTTGTGGAATCAATTTCCTAAGAAGAGAGAATATGAAAAATATGGTAAAGCGGCTGTTACATATGATTTGGTCGGGCGTGTTCACCTTGACTCGCTTGAGTTATACAGAAAGTACACATACGAAGAACGACATACATATAGACTTGACGCGATCGGGGAAATGGAGGTAGGCGAGTCAAAAACTGTCTACGAAGGCACACTTGATCAGCTTTACAATAACGACTTTAAGAAATTCATCGAGTACAACAGACAGGATACATTCTTGTTAGATAAACTAGATAAGAAGTTAAAGTTTATTGATCTAGCAAACACTCTAGCACACGAATGTACCGTCCTATTGCAAACAACTATGGGTGCGGTAGCTGTGACTGAACAAGCTATTATTAACGAAGCACATAAGCGTGGGTTCATTGTTCCTAATCGTGTGCAACGTGATCCCAATGAAAGCAATCAGGCAGCAGGTGCGTATGTTGCGTATCCTAAAAAAGGCATCCACGAATGGATTGGCTCACTAGATATTAACTCACTGTATCCATCTGCGATTCGTGCGTTGAACATGGGTCCAGAAACAATTGTCGGACAACTACGTCAAGATGGTACTAAGGCAGCTATTGAAGAATCTATCGCTAAAGGAAAGAGCTTTGCAGCTTCGTGGGAAGGAAAGTTTGGCAGTGACGAATACGAAAGTGTAATGGCTCGCGAAGTCGGCCGTGAAATCACTATCGACTGGGAAGATGGAGGTAGCGATACATTAAGTGGTGCTCAGGTATATGACTTAATCTTCGAAAGCAATCAACCCTGGATGATTAGCGCAAACGGCACTATCTTTACTTACGAGAAAGAAGGTATTATTCCTGGTCTACTAAAACGTTGGTATGCAGAACGTAAAGAAATGCAGGCTAAACTTAAAGCCGCTATTACCGCAGGTAATAAGATCGAGGAAGAATACTGGGACAAACGACAGCTAGTTAAGAAGATTAACCTTAACTCGTTGTATGGTGCTATTCTTAACCCAGGATGTCGCTTCTTTGATAATCGAATCGGACAATCAACTACATTAACTGGTCGTCAAATTGTTAAACACATGGCCGGTAAGGTTAACGAAATTATCACCAGTGAGTATGATTATCGTGGAAAATCAATTATCTACGGCGACACAGACTCGTGTTACTTTAGCGCATATTCCACTTTAAAGAAAGAAATTGATAAAGGTACTATACCTTGGACAAAAGAATCTGTTATTGAACTTTACGACACCATAGGAGAAACCGTTAATGACACATTCCCAAAATTTATGCAAGATGCTTTCCACTGCCCAAAAACCAGAGGAGAGGTCATCAAAGCAGGACGAGAGATCGTCGCATCAAAAGGTCTGTTCATTACTAAGAAAAGATATGCCGTACTCTACTACGACAAAGAAGGTAAACGAGCAGACGTCGATGGTAAGCCAGGAAAGATCAAAGCCATGGGGCTCGACCTCAAACGCTCAGATACCCCGGTTGTTATCCAAGACTTTCTAAGTGAAGTATTAACGCAGGTACTAAACGGTGTAGAAGAAGAAAATGTGCTAGAGTATATTACTAACTTCCGCACTGATTTTAAAACTCGTCCAGGTTGGGAGAAAGGTTCGCCTAAACGTGCTAACAACATTACCGAGTATCAGGCAAAAGAGAAAAAACAGGGTAAGGCTAATATGCCCGGACACGTTCGAGCAAGTATTAACTGGAACACTCTAAAGCGTATGTTCGATGACAAATACTCAATGAACATTGTTGACGGTGCTAAAGTTATTGTATGTAAGCTCAAAGAAAATCCAATGGCTTATACCTCAGTAGCATACCCAGTAGACGAACTACGTTTACCGCAGTGGTTCAAAGACCTTCCTTTCGACGATGCGTTAATGGAACAAACAGTTATTGACGAAAAATTAGAAAACCTAATTGGTGTTTTGGAATGGGACATCAGTTCAACGAGAAGTGATAATAACTTCAACAAATTATTTGATTTTGAATAAAATTTATTTGCTTTTTACTCACGATCTAAATATAATCTTAATATACATGGAGAAACTCTAAATGAAAGACATTTTACAAGACATTGTAAGTCACACACAAAACCTAGGCTTCCTTACTACAGTTAAAGTAACAGGCACCGCAGATAAAACTGAAGTCTTTTCAATGGCTGACGATCGTTCAGTTATTATGACAGCAGAAACAACTAATCCTTACCCAGATATGCTAGGCGTGTTTGGTATGCCTCAACTTAACAAATTGAAGTATTTGCTAGATGGTAGCGAATATAAAGAAGAAGCTAAGATTAGTGTTGTATCAGCAGAACGAAATGGCGAAACAGTTCCTGTAGGTATTCACTTTGAAAATGCAGGTGGCGATTTTAAAAACGACTATCGCTTTATGAATCAGGAAATCATCAACGAAAAGATGAAAACTGTTAAGTTCCGCGGTGTTAAGTGGGATGTTGAAGTTCAGCCAACAGTTGCCGCAGTGCAGCGTTTCAACTTCCAAGCAGGTGCTAACAACGAACACCCAACATTTTTAGCAAAGACAGACGGTGGCAACCTAAAGTTTATCTTCGGTGATGCTAGCACACACGGTGGCGAATTTATCTTTGCACAAAACGTTGCAGGAAAACTAGATCGTGGTTGGACATGGCCTGTGTCGTCAGTATTGTCAATCTTGAAACTTTCAGATGTAAACAATACAACAATGTCGTTAAGCAACGAAGGTGCTATTCAAATTACGTTAGAAAGCGGTCTTGCTACCTACAAATATATTATTCCAGCACAGGCGTAATAATGATTAAGAACATTACTGCTTCAGGAAGGTATGTTCAAGTTTCAGGCGGGGGTTCCGGCACCTATGTAAACGGTTATTCAGGTTTACAGGGTGTTGGCAACATGCGATACAACACTTCCAATCAATGTATGGAAGTATTTGACGGTAATAATTGGGTAACGATTGCTATGGATTATGCATCAGTAGGGTTAAATGCCGAGGCAGAATCACTACTAGACTGGGCAAGACAGAAACGTAATGAAGAATTGATGTGGCAATCGTTGGCAAAAGAGAATAAGGCTGTTAAAATAGCATTAGACAATTTAGAACAGGCAAGACAGCAGTTAGACATCACTGCAAAACTAGCGAGAGAATATGAGCAAACAACCAGTTGACTTAACACCATTACAGAAAGACTATGCGGTATACTTACCAGCTATCAGTTCTTTTTATTCTACATACGTTGCTAAACAACGTTTAGAAAAGTTTATTCCAGACGAGAGAGTTCCTAAAGAATTTGATCGCGGTATTGAAGGTATGAACTTTTTAAATCCCGAACAGGGATATTTCTATTATAAGTATGGACTGTATTCAGCAGGACATGCACAGTTAGACCTTAATAAAAGTCTAACACAGGAATCAATGATCCAACAACGTGATCGAAATTCTACTATGATTCTAGGCGACTCCGGCGGTTATCAGATCGGTAAAGGTGTTCTTAAGTTTGATTGGTTGAACTTTGAAGGCGAAGAGGCTAATAAGACACGTCAAAAAATCCTCGAATGGCTAGAACTTACTGCTGACTGGTCAATGATGCTTGACGTTCCGACATGGGCTTGTGACCATATCCATAGTCCAAAAACTGGATTGAAAACATTTGAAGACTGTCTAGAAAAGACTCGCTTTAACAATGACTACTTCCTAGAAAATCGTTTAGGTCAAACTAAGTGGTTAAACGTATTGCAAGGAAGTGACTGGGATACGGCAGAACGCTGGTACGAAGGTGTTAAAGAGTTTAGCGATCCTAAAGGCAAGTATGCCGGTAAGGAAGCAGAAGGTTGGGCTATGGGTGGTGCTAATATGTGTAAAATGCCAATTACACTACGCAGACTCATTACATTAAAGTTTGACGGTTTACTAGAAGGCAAAGATTGGATGCACTTCTTGGGTACTGCACAATTAGACTGGGCATGTTACCTAACACTTATTCAAAGAGAGATCAGACAGCATGTTAACGAAAACTTCACCATCAGCTTTGACTGTGCCTCACCATTCATCGCCACAGCTCACGGACTTGTGTATACTAACGCCCAACATACCAATAAGCGATTTAGTGTTATCATGGACAAAGCCCCGGACACTAAGAGTCTTGCCGGACGGCACGACATACCTTTTCCTTTCGAATCCGATTTCGGTCGCAGACTTTCGATCGCTGATATCTGCTACTATGCTCCTGGAATGCTGAATAAGATCGGCAAAGAAGGTAAAACTTCGTGGGATAGCTTTGCTTATGCTCTAATGATGGGTCATAACGTAGAATGTCACATTCGTGCCGTTCAACGTGCTAATAACTTAATGGATATCGAATGTGCTAAGTTTGATCCAGACTGGCGCATGTGGGGTATTGAAGGTAAGAAAGAAAAGGAATACAGCGAATGGGTTCCTAATAAGATTCTTTACTTCAGTAACTTTGTAAAAGAGTTATTCACTAAGTCTACAAAGGAAGAAGCGTTTGCAATGATCGAAACTGCTAACAGATTCTTAACTAGCTTAGAAGGTGCTCGACTTCAGGGCGGACCAGTAGCATATGCTGTTCCAAATATTTTAACATTCGAAGATGGTAAGAAGCCAGACGAGATTGATTTTAGTAATCCAGATGACGATGATCTACGTGCCTTAGAAGAAAGTGTGACAGAATAAGGAGTTGCTATGTACGAAAATAGAATCAAACATTTAGAAGAGGCGCATCGCGCCTTGGACAAACAAATCGACAATTTAGAAAAAAATGGACTGTATGAAGATCTAAAATTAGAAGATTTGAAAAAACAACGCTTGCATTTGAAGGATGAAATTGCTATGCTAAAACATAAGCAATTAGATCACGAAAATAAAAATGATACTAAATCGTAAAGATATAGAAAAAATTAAAGCAATACTGGACCAATTTCCGGAAGTAAACGGGTTTGAACTCAATCACGATTCTTCTAGCGGAATTGGTTCAGTTGTTTCAATAACATTTGCAAAAGAAATCAACGGAGTTCGAGGATCGTTTGAAGTTGAAATTTCTGGAGTTGAGGACTGGTAATGAGTGAAGAATACGAGTTGTTTGTTTCACGGATGGAAGAACGCTTTCCAAAAATGTATAGCGGCAAATACGGCGGCTTTGCTATTGGGCAGGGATGGTGGCCAATGATTGAAAAACTTTCCGAAACAATTCAACATCATGTTGACAGCGCACAAAAGCAAGGAAAAGATTGCCCGCAGGTTGTTGTTGAACAAGTAAAAGAAAAGTTTGGAACACTTCGATTCTACTACCAGGGCGGTGATGACTTTATTAGTGGTGCTGTTTGGCTAGCAGAAAGTATGAGTGGGCAACTGTGCGAAGATTGTGGCGCACCGGGTAAACGAACAGGTGGGGGGTGGGTACGAACACTTTGTGATTTTCATATTGTCGAAAGAGAAGCTATGTCTTTAAAAACTGCACGTGATAACGGGTTCGAAATATGAAGTGCATTTATTGCAGTAAAGAAATCAATCCACTGTGTGATTGGAATCAAGGAAGATGTCCGCACTCGCCGGCTTTATTGGACAACGTGCTACTTGACAACTATAAATCTAGATACTATAATTTATACAACTCATTAATCAATTTCTTTAAAGGCATTGTAGGCAAATGGCAACACAGGAACAAAAACAAGAACTAATTGAAGTTCTTAAATTTACTCCACGAACTTATCGTGTAAGGCTGTGGGGTTACGGTGGCGAGTATGTTATGGGTACCGTAGAGCGTAAAGCATACGATTACTTTAAACAACGCAGATTAGATGTTTCAGAGTTTGCATATGACTACGACTATGCCGAAACCAACAACATTCCAGAAGATATGTATCCATTTCAGCCAGGGTCGTGGCATGAATGTGATAACATGGGGCATTGTTGGGGTGTAGATCGTTCAGCGGGTACTATTCAAGTAGACGACGAAAACGGTGACACAATCTACGAAAAATCCTTAGAAGACATTGTAGGATATGACGAAGAAAATCCGGAACCAGAATGGTGCTGTGGTGACGAGATTTGGATCGACTCACAAGAAAAAGGCACGCCGGTGTTTATCGGAGTTAGTTCTGAAAAAGGAACGTTCTTCGAAGCAGATATTGAACTTAAAATGCCGTTTGATCCAAGTAAACTAAGTTTGCAATACGACGAAATCGACGGTAACGAAATCATTACGTCAGTTAGCTATGACGGCGAAGAACTTGATAATATCGGAGGAGATACTAGCGGTAAAAGCTCCGACTTTGGTTTCTACATTGCAGGTTCTCTAAAAGACGGAAAATGGGAACGCTATAAGAACATGGACGATATTGAATATAGTCTTACTGAATGGTTTCCTGCTAAAACTTCTCCTGCACAAACAGGAAAATACAACATCAAAACCAAAGACGGCTACAGCTACCAAGCTATTTGGAACGGTGAATATTGGCATAATGACTGGAATGATGAAAAGATTAAAGTCAAAGAATGGCAAGGTATTTCCTACAACCCAGACGAACATTTTTTGCGTGAAGAATTAAACAACATTACTATTGATAAGGATGCAATTATGGCATGGCCTAACGGACCTGAAGAAAACACAACTAGTGAAGAAAAGAAAGATCTAACTGCTTGGACTGTTTCAACATACTACAAAAAAAGTATCGAAGAAATAGAATACTTTAGTAAAGATGGGATGCAGATTGTTCATCGGACAGGTTGGCGTAGCGGTTCATGGACTGTTTATACTAACGACGGTAATCCACCAGAGTTTGAATTTGACTACGTTCCTGGCGGAACTGATGCTAAAGACAGCATCGATATGAATAATTGTTGCTATAACAATATCGAAGAAGTTGAAATGAACGAAACTTTCGATGGATGCTATGATGACACTGAGTGGCCCGACGATATTGATCCAGATGATCAGGCTGCAATTGAAGAAAAGATGGAAGAAGAAGGTTACTACACTGCTTTTGAGGAAAACGATTGGTGGCACAATGAAACAGAAATGTGGATTTGGGGTCCTATCCTAATCGAAGGCGACAATGGCTTCCGTAAAATTATCGAAGCCGACGAAGAAGGCAATGTCGTTGAGTTTAAGGAAGAAGAATGAAACGTGATTACGAAAACGGAAGCTACGACGGCGTAGTCTTTTTTGAAGGCGTTGAAGTAGAACACACTCCTGCATTTGGCATGCACACTTTGTTTGTTACAGGTGTGCAGCCTACTAGTGAAATCACATCTAGGCTCAGTTATGTGGGTCAACATATTTTCTTTGGTGCTAATCATAGCTTTAATCCACAAGATCGACTAGAATGGCAACGTTGGGAATCTATGATACAACACTACTTAGATATGGGATATCTGTGTAGTCTCGATATTCCGTTGTCTGCTGTTGAAGAGTTTAACGACGGTCCGTTGAACGAATACGACAACTTTATTCCACAAATTCGTGTACCTATTCCATACATTAAGTTGTGGAACTATAACACTATGCTTAAGATTGACGATAAAGATTTTAAAGCAACTAATCCAGGAGTGTGGTCTCACAGTCTGCACGAATTACAGGACCGTTCTAAGTTTACTCCATGGAACAAATATAAGGACGACAAAATTTTATGAGCAAATATCCTTCAGCCGGCTATGCTTTAGGCCCATCTCAAGTTAAGCGTGTAAGACATGCTCATATGGACGCTTCGATTAAAAAATTATCCTTGCGTGAACGCATTGGTAATTGGCTATTAAGAAAAAGTGATAACGATAGCGTGTATCACGAAGAGTCAATACAGGCAGACACTACCATTAACAGCGACGGCATGAGATTTAATCTATACAAAGCATCGGGTGGTTTTGTTATCGAAACTCGAATGTACGACGATCGAACTGATCGTCATACGAACAAATTACATATAATCACTGATGATCAAGACCTCGGCGAACAAATTGGAAAAATTATTACTATGGAGAGTTTACGATGAAACACGAAAGTTTAGACATTAAAAAATTTACAATCAAAGAAGATGCGGCATTTCGTGTACGTGTCGAATCATGGGAAGTTATTAGCCCTAAGGGATTGCATAACATCGATTTTATTCAGGAATGCCTAAATAAAGACGGTGAAGTAGACTTCACTAGTACATACAATTTTCATTTAACTAAAGAAGAAATCGGTGAATTATGCAAAAATCTAATGCAGATGTAATCAGTAAAAGAGCTCGAGTAAGTGTTATTAAAAATAACATCGAAAAAGGCGATCTAATTCCCGAATCTAATAAAGACTGTGATATTGGTCAATGGGCTGATACACAAATGATTTTAAAAGGTCATACTGTAGATAAAAACGGAATTGTTGATCTTCCTGAATATGGTATCGATAACAAAACTCGAAAGTTTGGAAGTAGAGCTCACCATACGGTTGGGTCGATGACTATCAGTGATATTATCAATACTGAAAATTGGTATGATACACGATACTATAAGAAAGCACTAAATCAAAATCAGATTCAGTGGAGTGAAGTCTATCAAGAAGTTGTAGACGTTACTATCCTCGATATGGATATGCCTGAAATTCAGGAACCGCTTAAAGCAGCATATGATGATCTTCGAAATAAGCTAGTAAACGGTAATCGACGTAAACACATTATGAGTAATTGTGGATGGGCTGTTTTTGACGGATACAATCACGAAAACTCTTATAGATTTAGAATTACCGATAAAGCTATGAACAAAATAAAGAATATGTCTCGATCAAGAGATACTAGAAAAAAGTTATTCGAGGAAGTATAATAGTATATGACAACAATTAAGCAAGACATCCGCCCTAATAAAATGATTTGGGTCACATTTCAGAAGGAGGGTATGCACAAATACCCAGCGGCGTTAACTGACCCTTCACTAGCTACAGGTGATGAATACGATGTTTCATTCCTAGGTTATCCACACAGGCACATCTTCCATTTTAAAGTTTGGATTGGTGTTACACATAACGACCGCGATATTGAGTTTATTCAGTTCAAACGCTGGTTGCAAAATCTCTACGCAGATGCTACACTAAGTTTAGATTTTAAGAGTTGTGAAATGATGTCAGACGATTTATATGGCATGATTTCAACAAAGTATCCTAACCGTGAGGTTTGGATTGAAGTCTCCGAAGACGGAGAAAACGGTAGTTTTATCAAATATTAATTTTTTTAAATTAAGGAAATACAAAAATGGCAAATCCTTCCTGGATTAATAAGTACCTTACCATGAAGCCTGAAGTTTCAAAGGTGTTCGACGATCTTGATCGTTATCACGACTTTTGTCGCTTTGAACTGCGTGAGTTTAACCCAGCTCACCTTTACGACAAAGGAAACGATAATTATCGTGCCTTTGTAAACAGCCAACGCCCAGCACGTCAGTGGTCTGGTGAGCGTAAGCCATATCAAGGCAATAAGCCTCGATACAACAATAGATCATACTAATGACTATTTTCCTAGTTGATTTAGAAGCAGTTGAAACTAGGTATACAGGCGAGTGGAAGGCCCACTTGCCTGCTTTGCTACGAAAGGCCGGACACAATGTTCAAGTTATATGCGGTCCTACAGATATACCTAGTGCTACCACTCCAGGTGCTTTTCTTAACTTTGGCGGTACAAATATATACAAATCTCGTCAAGTTGAAACTATGGGTCGACTTTTTTGTGACGGAGAAGTTAAGCCTGGCGATCATTTTATCTTTACTGATGCTTGGCATCCTGGTATCATAAACTTAAAATACATGAGCGAATTGCTCGGTATTAAAGTAATTACACACGGCTTATGGCACGCCGGCAGTTATGATCCTCAAGACTTTTTAGGCAGACTTATTGGAGATGCTCCGTGGGTTAGACATGCTGAGAAAAGTTTTTACGAGTGTTTTGACCATAACTACTTTGCTACAGACTTTCATATTCATATGTTTATGAAAAACTTGTACAATAAAACAGTGATTCCTGGTGCAGACTTTGACGGTAAAATAGTACGTTCTGGTTGGCCAATGGAATACATGATCGACACTCTTGATATGTACAAAAACATGGAAAAGAAAAATCTTATTCTTTTCCCTCATCGCATTGCACCTGAAAAACAAGTTGAAATCTTTAGAGACTTAAAAGAACAGTTGCCACAGTACGAGTTTGTAGTATGTCAAGAACAACAACTAACAAAGAACGAATACCACAACATGCTAGGTGAAGCTAAACTAGTGTTTAGTGCTAACCTACAAGAAACACTTGGTATTAGCTGGTACGAAGGAGCAGTAGTGGATGCTATTCCTATGGTGCCAGATCGTTTAAGCTATAGTGAAATGGCTTTTGATACATTTAAGTATCCTAGCGAATGGACAGAGTCGTTTGCGTCTTACAAAGAACATCGACCAAAAGTAATAGAAAAAATTATTCACTATATAGAAAATTATGAGAAGTTCTTACCTCGTCTAAATACACAGGTAGATACACTTACACAAAATTTCTTTAGTTGCAATGAACTTCTAAAGAAGTTACAATAATTAAAATGACATCCACGTCATTAACTCGGAGAATAATAATTGACAGATAAAAAAGAAACAGCACTAGACGCCATGGCAGGTGATGGCGGATACAAAGAAGAAAAATACCTAGGAAACTATCTTCGCGCTAAAATGAAGCGTGACAACAAACGGTTTTGGGCAGGTGACAATATTTCAGATTACGTCACTGACGAAAATAAGGCTCGCCTTATTGACGAGGCAACAGAAGCATTTGAACTAGTGCTTGATCGTTTGCTAATCGATCGCGAAAACGATCCCAACTCACATGGCACTGCAAGACGCCTTGCCAAAATGTACTTTAACGAAATAATGGCAGGTAGATATGACCCAAGTCCCTCAGCAACAGCATTCCCAAACGACAGTGCAGATCGCTATGAAGGCATGCTCGTGGTTCGCAGTGAGTTGCGTTCTATGTGCAGTCATCATCACCAGCCTGTTACCGGTGTTGCTTATATTGGTATCATTGCGGCTGAAAAGCTCATCGGACTCTCAAAGTACACACGTATCGCACAGTGGTGCGCTAGACGAGGTACTCTCCAGGAGGAACTTTGTAACGACATTGCTCGGGAAATCGAAAAAGCTACAGGCGCAAAAGACTTAGGCGTTTATATTCAAGCAGTACACGGTTGCTGTGAGAATCGCGGCATTATGGCACATAGTTCTCTAACACAGACTACTGTGCTAAAAGGTGCGTTTAAAGACGATGGCAATACAAAGAAGGAATTCTTTGACAATATTAAACTACAGCAGGAATTTGCTCCGAGGTAATTATGGCACGTACTAAGAAACTAGAAAATGTAGATAGCGGCGGATGGCCTAAAGTAAATCAAGGTAGTCACTTAACTGTGCTTACTTTTGAAGACGGCCGCACAGAACTTAAATGGAACGACGAAGCGTTAATGCGTGATGTACAGGCAGCTATTGCTAGTGCAGGTCCTGTAGAAGTGGTAGAATCTAAACCTAAGCGTACTAGAAAGGCTAAAGTATGAACTCCGTAGACATGGCTAATGCTCTAATTTACAGGGCAAAAAATTTAACCGAATATGTTGTAACTACTTCTGTTCCGGAAGATTTTAGATTTAACGGGCTTATTCCTTTTGATATACAAATCAGCGAAGGAGAAATTTCCGCTAAAGTCTATGCTCTAGATTTTGATGAAGCTGTACATACTTTTAACGATTGGTTGGAGACATGCAAATGAAATGGTTTCTTAATCTTTTAGAACGAATGGGTCGTAAAAGAGTTGTAATGGATCGTACATGTGACGAACCTTATCTAGAACGATACTATTTGTTTTTAAAAGATAGAAAGACCTTTCCATTTAATATTTTCTTGCATAAGTTTTTAAAAGGTGACCCAGATGATGTTCATGATCATCCGTGGCCGTATGCAACATTAATTTTAAAAGGCGGATATTATGAGTGGCTTCCTCAATTTAACAGCAAAGGTGAAAAACTCGGTGAAGTCGCTGTATGGCGAGGACCCGGCAGTTTTCGTGTATGCGGCGCTAATTCTTATCATCGCATTGAGCTTGACCCTGAAGTAACATGCTGGACATTGTTTATGCCTGGTCCACAAAAACGTGACTGGGGATTTTTAGTTAAAAACAAATGGGTTCAACACGAGCAGTATCTACAGGAACGGTATGAAAAAGTTAATAATTAGTAACACAGAATTTAAAGGCATGCTAATTAGTATCACTCGACAAATGTCAAAAGACAATTGGCGGCCTGATTACATTGTAGGATTAACTAGAGGTGGTTTGCAGGCAGCAGTGATGCTAAGTCATTATCTAGATATACCTATGCACACATTAAACGTTAGTTTGCGTGATAGTACAACTGAACCCGAAAGTAATTTGTGGATGGCCGAAGATGCTCTTGGTTGTTTTGCGCCAAAAAAGAATATCTTAATTGTCGACGACATTAACGATCAAGGTTCAACTCTTAATTGGATTATGAATGATTGGCCTAGTGGTTGTTTTCCAGACGGTGAAGGATGGAAATCTGTATGGGGTAATAATGTAAGATTTGCTGTGCTAGTAGATAATTTGTCTAGTAAATGCAATATAAAAATGAACTATGCAGCTCTAGAAATTAATAAAGCTGAAGAAGATGTTTGGGTTGAATTTCCATACGAAGAGTGGTGGACTAAATGATAGATCAAAAAATTAAAGTTCACTGCACAGATGCAGGTAAAGACTTTGACATGCACGTACTAGGATACAAACCAAAAGGGTTTCTTGATGTTGCATTTCAAACTCTTAAAATACGTTTAGCGTATATGGAACGTACAAAAGCATTTGTAGGTTCATTAGGTGGTAGAGAGTTTGTTGTCAGAGAAGAAGATCTTCCTAGCACCAAACACGAATATAAAAGATAAAGGAAACAAATATGCAAGTACGAGTAGAAGAGAATAACGAAGATATTGGAAAGTGTGGTTGCGGTCGTAGCCCAACTGGTAAATGTATCGGCTGGCACGGTCTTAGCGAAGAAGCATTTCAAGCAAGACTAGAAGAATTTAAAGCACAGAAAGAGGCTGATAGCAAGTAATGGCTAAATCGTTATTTCTCGGCGATAGCCATACATGCGGATATAAAAGTTATCCGGATCAGTCTTTTTCTATGTGGAACAAAAATAACTATGCAGAACAATACAGCGACATTAACAATAAAGATGTATTGATATATGCAGAGTCGGGTGTTCCTTTTAGAATGTTTTCTGATTGGCTATCTACTATGTTTTCTAGAAATAACGATATAGACGAAGTCTTTATTTGCCTGTCACCATTTAATCGGTTTATTATTGCATGTGATGATATTACATCTGTAGATACATTACCTACTGATCACTTCATCTACGAAATAGATCCTAAAGATTCAAAAATCCAACGATTCTTTGATGAACCAGTAAATGGAGATAAGTTACAATTATTTCAAAAAACAATCTATCAAGATTATGAGTCAATGCCAGAATTGCAATTTAGCAATGAAACTGGATTAATTAAACCTGATATTAGAAAATCTCCATATGTGCAGGTAAAAACTTTCTTTGAAATGAACACATACTTAGAAAAAAGAGATTTTTTAAGTGCAATATATATGTGGGACAATATGTGTGCTGACAACGGTGCAGACTTATATTTGTTTAATTTTAAAGACAGAATGATATTTCCAAAGTATAACGACTACTACGGAAAATTAAAAAACACAACTATATCAGAAAAAACCGTAGAAGCATTTTTTAGACAGAAGCATATTGATCATTCTAAATACTACACAGAAGACAACGAACACTACAACGAAGATTATCACCTAATGATTGCTGAGATATTTTTACCATGGTTAAAGACTCAAAAAAAATATTAATTGTCGGTGACAGTTTTTCGTCAGTATGGCCAAACACTATTAATGGTTGGCCATCTCTTATTTCAAAAGATTACAATGTTACTAATCTTTCTCAGCCAGGCATCGGTGAATATAAAATTCTCAAACAATTAAAAGATGCGCCACGTGAACATTTTGACTTAACCATTGTTAGCCATACTAGCCCTAGTAGAATCCACACACCAAATCATCCTATACATAAATCAGGATTTCACAAAAACTGCGATCTTATCTATACAGATTTAGAAAATAGATGTTCATTGTTTAATGATAATTTAAAGATTTCAAAAAAATGGTTTGAATATCACTACGACGATAGTTATCAAATTGATATCTACAATTTAATTAGAGCAGAAATACAACGATTAATTGCTACTCCGTACCTAAGTATCACGCACACTGAAATTAGTTATAATTTAACAATTGAACAAAATTGTATTGATTTTTCTGACATATGGAAAAATCATCGAGGAACAATTAATCATTATACTGAACACGGAAATCAATTAGTGTACAAGGAACTTAAAGAAGTTATTGACTCTTTATGAAAAAACATTTATTATTAATAGTTCTTATATCTATTTCTTTGTTTATTTTAGTTACCAACGAATGGAGAGATAGCGGCAGAGTATACGATTGTGGAATGGCAGAATGGCATCCTGATATTCCTAAAGAAGTAAAAGAAGAATGTAGAAGAATTCGACATAAAGAAAAGGAAAAACAATTTGAACAAGGAAGATACACAACATAAGGCTTGGACTGTTAAAGTCGAAGAAGATCCTTCTACAGGAGATTTAGTACTCCCCTTTACTCCTGACATGCTTGCACAAGTTGGTTGGGATTTTGGAGATACAATACTTTGGGAAGATCTAGGCGGAGGCGCTTGGTCTTTAACAAAAAAGAGTGTACAATAATACTATGAGTAAATTAAAAATTGCAGAGCTGTTTTACAGCATTCAGGGTGAAGGACGTTACATGGGGGTACCGTCTGTTTTCTTACGTACATTTGGATGTAACTTTAAGTGTGCTGGCTTTGGCATGCCACGTGGAGAACTTAGTAACGAAGCAGATGAAATTGCAGACGTTGCGCATCTATACAACAAATACGAAGAACTTCCGTTAGTTAGCACAGGTTGCGATAGCTATGCTAGTTGGCATCCTAGTTTTAAAAATCTAAGTCCGGTATTAACTACAGATGCTATTGTAGATAGAACATTAGAAATTCTTCCCGAAAATAAATGGGGCGACGTACATCTTGTAATTACAGGTGGTGAGCCGTTGCTAGGTTGGCAACGCAGTTATCCAGATCTGTTGAGTCATCCTAAGATGTCGTATCTAAAAGAAATCACATTCGAAACTAATGGTACACAAAAACTAACTCCTGAGTTTAAAACATATCTTAAGCAATGGAGTCAAAATCCTCCGTTTGCTAGCAGAGAAATTACATTCAGCGTTAGTGCTAAACTGCCATGTAGCGGTGAAAAATTTGAAGATGCTATTAAGCCAGAAGTAGTATGCGAATACGAAGAAGTCGGTACAACATATCTTAAATTTGTAATTGCTACAGAACAGGACTTTGCAGATGCTGAATGTGCAATCGGTGCTTATCGTGCCGCTGGATTTAAGGGCCATGTTTATCTAATGCCGGTTGGCGGAGTTGAAAGCGTATATGCTTTGAATAACAGAGCAGTTGCAGATATTGCTATGAAGAATGGTTTGCGATACAGCGATAGATTGCAGGTGCCGTTGTTTAAAAATGAGTGGGGAACCTAATGCGTAAATTTGTAGAAAAATTATTTGGCATTGATAAAATCAAAGCTGAAGCCGAAGCTGCTATTAAAGCTGCTGAAGAATCTAATCGATTAGCAAAAGAAGCTGCGGAATCAGCAGAACGTGCAAAAGAAGCAGAAGAACTTGCTAAACTAAGTCCCAAAGACCGTGCAACAAGGAAGAAAGAACCGTGGGTTGGGGTACTAAATACGCACGTTAATCAAGATAATGTAAGAAACGGCTTTTTTGAGCTTGATTGGAACGAGCAGTTTGTGTTACAATTAAAGCAAGAAGGTTACGGTGCAGACGGTGATTTAGACGAAGAAATTGTTGATCGTTGGTTCCGTGAACTTTGTGCTAATGTTGTAGTCGACGGTGACTACGGAGGTCCTGTAAATACAGGTGTGATAGACATACAGAGCGTAAAAAGAAATAATTAATGACATATATTTTAGTTGATACAGCGAATACTTTCTTTCGCGCACGACATGTAATCAACGGCGATGCCGACATTAAGCTCGGCATGGCATTTCACATTACATTAAACAGTGTTAAAAAAGCGTGGCAGGATTTTAACGGTAGCCATGTTGTATTCTTCTTAGAAGGAAGAAGCTGGCGTAAGGACTTTTATGAGCCCTATAAGCGTCAGCGTAGCGATGCCCGTGCTGCACACACTGAGAAAGAAGCAGAAGAAGAAAAAGTTTTTTGGGAAGCATTTGATACATTCAAAGACTTCATTACAGAAAAAACTAATTGTACTGTTTTACAAAATCCTAGATTAGAAGCAGACGATCTTATTGCAGGTTGGATTCAGAGTCATCCTAATGACAACCATGTTATTATTAGTACAGATACAGACTTTGTTCAATTGATTGCACCTAATGTCAAACAATACAACGGTGTTAGTGAAACTACAATTACACACGAAGGTTACTTCGATGCTAAAGGCAAATATGTAATTGATAAGAAAACACAATTACCTAAAGCAAAGCCTGATCCAGAATGGCTGTTGTTTGAGAAGTGTATGCGTGGCGACACTAGCGACAATGTCTTTAGTGCATATCCGGGTGTTCGTACAAAAGGTACTAGCAAGAAAGTTGGTCTTACAGAAGCATTTGAAGATCGTAAGGCTAAGGGATTTTCGTGGAACAATCTCATGTTGCAGAGATGGACTGATCACAATGGTGTTGAACATCGAGTCATGGAAGACTACGAACGTAATCGTCGATTGATTGATCTGTCTTATCAGCCCGAAGATATTAAACAGGTAATGGCTGAAACTATTGCTACAGCAACATCTGCTAATAAAAATATTAGTCAGGTTGGTATGAGACTAATGAAGTTCTGCGGACTTTACGATCTCAAAAGAATAGCTGAACAGGCACAGGCCTACGCAGAACCCCTTAACGCAAAATACAACAGCGAAAATGTGGAGAAATAAAACTATGACAGAATTACATGCTAAACCCGTAATTGATAATAAGTTTTGGATCGTTGAAAAAAATGGTGAAAAATTTGCTACCTTGAGAAAAGACGACGAAAATCGTTTTGTTATGAGTAACGAATTAGGTATTAAGATTTATAATACCAAAGAAAGTTTAACAAAAGAATTTGGAAAAAGTTTCTTTGTTGCTAAGATTGTAAAAGAATCAACAAACGCTGATCCACAAGAAGTTCACGGATTTTCCTCAAGCTGTTTACCTCACAACAGTATGTACGATATTAAAAAGAAATTGCCGTTGTTCACAAAGAGTGAAGATAGCAAAAGCCTTTATTGTGCAGGGTACTATGTAATTAAATTTGATAAAGGTTGGGTAAAGTCATTCTGTCCTAAACTAATTACATTACAGCGATACGAATACAAGGGTCCTTTTAAAACAGAACTTGAAATGAAACAGGTACTTTCAAATGTCTCAAAATAATTTACCTAACAATCTTCCAGGCGTTGAGAGACTAATTCAACGTGTAGCTGTTGCAGAAAAGAGCCAGCAGAAAGAAATTAGAATGTCTATTCAAGAGGCAAAAGACCTAACAAATGAATTGGCTATTTTAACTGCCAAATTAGGAAAAACAGTTCAAGAAATACATCAAATGTTGGTCGAAATTAAACAATCGACTACGCAAATTGATGTTAAGTTCGACGGCGGAACGTTCTAAAAGACATAAATATATACGTGGTTAATTAGGAACACGTATATAATGAGCAGACCAAAGCCGAATATTATTTTAGAACACGTTAATAAAGATAATTTTAAAGTTGAACAAATTTTAGAAAGCGAAGCCATCTGGGCAGTGTTCTATCAAGGAAAGCCTTTTAATCTTAAAAGCGGTAGTATTGCCGTTAGTTATCCTGGTCCGAAATACAAAAAAGTTTCCTTCTCTAATCCGGGCCATGCACATAATCTAGCTAAAAAATTAAACAAACTTTTTAAAACTAAAGATTTTGCTGTTTATAAGCTAACCGAAGGTCAACAAATAGATTAATATGATTACTAAGAGTACCCTTACTACGGTATTCTTAAAAGCCGCAGGACTAGAATGCGACGACAAAACCGTAGAGCAATATAAGAACACATGGTGGTGGAATTACCGCCAAAAAGATTCGGGTGGTCTTAGATTGACAGAAGCAGGTTTTGATTTTATAATTGAAAAAACAGACGTGAGAAGTTATAAAATTGATCTACCTAAAGATCTAAAAATAACTCCTCAAATTATCATTTACCTAGATAGATTTATTAATTGTCCATTTTATGTTAATAAATCATCTATAACAGTTTTTTCAGAAAAGGCAGCATTGGAATTATATCTTTTTTCAGGCGATATCCGAAAGATGGGTACTGTCAAAGCATTGAATAAACGATTTAGCCAAGATTTGTCATCATAAAACTTTCACACATTAAATAAAAGCATGATAGAAATTAATGCCCTAGAGGTTTTAAATCAAAGAAAAGTGAATACCATCCCCCTTCACTTTTCAAAGATGAAAGTATCCGAAAAAGATATCTATTCAGAAGATATCGAAAACTGGATTAGAGCAAAACTAAAAGGTCGTTATTTCATAAAAAAATATCCAAGCATAGGCAACGACGGAAAAGTAAAACCATCCACGTTTGTTGGTTTTGAGATACAGGCAGAAATGACACATTTTATTCTAGCCTGCCCACATCTAAGGAGATCTTAATGAGTGACGGAACAACTGAACAAGTAACACAGACAGCAGAGGCCCCATCGGGTCCAGACTTAAACATTAGCGACCTAGCAGCATTGCGAAGCATTATCGACGTTGCAAGTCAAAGAGGAGCGTTCAAAGCTACTGAACTAGAATCTGTTGGTAAGGTATATAACAAACTAAACACATTTCTAGAATCAGTAAGCAAAAAGGACACAGCATGAAAACATTAAAACACATTGGCAGACTTAAAGGAACTGGAACTAAGGTTCTAGTAGTCTTTAGAGTGTTGCCTGGAGAAACACATCAAGCGTTAGTCATCTCTGCAAATGCTTTGCACGATAGCTACCATGACGCTCTTATGAAATTAGTTGAGTCTGATCAAGCTCAAGATGCATACGAGTTTGGCGAGATCATGTTTACTAGACACTTTCCAGATGGACGTCCAATGCTTACAGCACTGCAACAAGATGGTGCATTAGTTAAGGTACCAACTGACAGTGTTATTATGACACCTACTATCAATGATAGTATTCAATTAGATCAACTAAATCTACTAATTGCCGAACAGAAAAATTGTGCAGTTGACGAATTACCTAACTTTGTCTCCGGTGCAAAAGGTTCCAAATCAGAAGTTAAAGAAGTTGCAACTGCTGAAGATATTACAGAAGTACCAGCAACACCTACTTCAAATGAGCCATTGTCTGACAAAGATATTGCTAGATCATATAGAAGCCAGGCCGATGCACTTTATAAAGAAGCTGCAAAACTTCGTAAACAGGCAGATGATTTAGATCCACCTCAGAAGAAGGCCGCAACAAAGGTGAAAGAATCTGAAGGTGCCTAAGCCATTATTCAAGCCACCAAAACAGCTTATACAAGAGTGGCCAGAGGTATTTGAAGATCTTTACATGAATACCATGCCTGTTGCATATCTAGAAATAATAATTCTAGAATTTGGAGATGGTAGAGTTTGGGAAATTGATGTTAGGGATCAATTAGCTGTATGTGATACAGATGCAGTTGCTGATAAACTGCTAGAAACTTTTCAAGAATATAAAGATGATATTAAAAAAATCGACTTTAAATTAGATATTGAAAAGTTAAAAGCAGATATAGCTGACCGAACTAAAAACTATTTCTGACTTTTACAGAAATTATAAAAGCTGTTCATTTCGGGGAACGTTTCTAAAAAATTCGTTCCTCGTCTCTTGTCATGTTCGTCTACAAACGCTACAAAGTCTTTTCTGTTGATAAGGTGCTGCGTAGTCTCTTCTAACGATAATTCAGCGTTTAACATGGTTTTAATGCGTTGTAGCTTATGAATATCGTATTGTTTAAAACCCCAATGCTTATTAACATAGTCTACTGCATGTAATTCCATAAACGATATTTGATCATCTACAAATTTAGCAAAGTCTTCTGTTAAAATTTTAACATTTTGGTGAGGAGGGTTATTTAGGTAAGGAATATCCAAATCAACTTTAGCAGGAATAGGCTTTTGATGAGCATGTTCCATCAATGCTACCACATCCTTTAAAAATGCTCCAAATGATGTCACACTTAACGCATTATAGGTTGCCATAATTATAACATGTGCTCCAGGTACTTCATTGATGTATTTGTAAAAATTCTGTACCCAAGCATTATAATCCATACCGTGTCTGATATATTCAGCTGATGGCCCATAGGCTTCACAACTTGTGTATAACACTACCTTCTTCAACAGTTTATTTTCTTCAATATATTTTATTTTAGAAATAAACTTGTTGTACAATTCAGTAGGAATACACAGATTAGAATTAATCGATAATTCTAAATTAGGATTTGGATTTTCAATAATATAATCTAAAATTTTGTTTGTATTTTTATCTAACAAAGGCTCGCCACCTGTTATTCTAAAATGCTCAACATCTTTATATAAATTAGGCCACCATTTCCAAAATGCTTCAACATAAGGATTTTCTTCCTTATGAGGTATTGGCATCTTATTATTTTGTCTAACCCAATCTAAATTATTAAACAATGTTGATGTAGGATACGGACCGTGACGTTCAATTTCTTCCATCCATTGGCTACTTACAGATGGCATGCAGTAACTACATTTAAAGTTACATACGTTTGAAAAACTAATTTCAACATACTTGGGATTATAATCTAAATTGTCTGTCGAATTCTTTACTATTTCTTCATAAAACGGCCACGACCAGCTAGCAGCACTTTTTAAAACTCTATCACTAAATTCGCCTTCTTTATTAAGGTCTTCAACATTCCAACAATAGTTACACTCTTCAGGTCGTTTTCCTTCGAGCATTTCTTTTCTTAAATTCTTTTTATATTCTGTATTGTGTAATGCGCTAAGATTTTTCTTAATTTCAGATAACGGAATAACGTGAGTTCTCGGATGATGGCAACTATGAGTATGTCCAAGACCTAAATGAATAGTAGTTTGTGTCCACTTTGCCAAACACATTCCTGGACCGATTGCATCTAACTTTGCTTTTACTTCTTCGTTTTGTTTTTTAAATGTTGACATATAGCTCTTTAAATTTGGCCTCTAGCCATGAGAAATTATTTATTAACCCCAATGCATCGTTATCGCCGGCATGTTGTTCACCGTAAACTTTTCCGGCATTTGCACCCGAAATACAGTATTCGCCAAACTCTGCATCACGACCTTCTGTACACCACGATAACAATCTGTTATCTGTTTCAAAGTCATAATTTTGATCAATAGTCTTACTTGACAATTTTACAGATTCTCTAAATGCTGATCTCCATGTACTAAACGGAGAAGTGTTAAATCTAGTAATATTGCTTACTACAGGAATTACTTCAATTTTACTAGATAGACTTGTAGTCATGTCCGGCTTAGTATAATCCATATTTAGAACTTTTTGTTTAGGAAGAAGTTTTACGGCACCGTATCCATATTGAAGATTATTAATAGGATTTATACTATGCCAAATATGAACAGCATCTTTATTACAATTATGTACAGGATAGTCAAAATGGAAATCGTCGACAATCTCAGCGTCACCATCTACTACCCAGAACATGTTAGTAAAAGATTTTTTAGCAGCAGCATAGTGGGCTTCTCGAATACCTTCAACTCCGTTAATTCGTTGAGCTGTAGGAAATCTCGACTTTAGTCGATCCCAGTTATCTTCTGCATTTGGTTCGTTGTAACTTATGAAAAATATTTCTGACATTTTATCTATAGTAACTCATTGACATTTTTATTGTTTCTTGATACAGATCAAATGTATACTTGCTCTGTTTCTCATCTAACCACGGCCACTCAAATCCTAGTTGATGTTTTATTTTTGTTCCTAGGTCTTGTGCATCATCTTCAACAAATGTATGATTAACATTTTGTTCATAGATATTTTTTAAAATTTCAAAATCCCTAACATCAACATAATTCCAGTCTGTACAGTTGGTCATCCATGTTCCCATACGGGCACCTAGTATAGCATATTTGCCGTTTTCTTCATGTGTTCCGACTGTAGACCAAATGCGTAACCTATGAAAGTTATGCCACCAGATTCTTTCTTTAATTTCTTGCGGAGGAACTTTAACTCCGTCGGCTAATGTCATCTTAACACCTTCGCGGAATCCTGCTCTCCATGCTTGGAATGGACTACCAGTTATGTCTGTTTCGCTGAAACATGTTGACATTTGTTTGTATCCACCTTCCCAACAAAAATCAACTTGTGCTCTGTCTGACGTTGATGCTTCGTGAGTATTCATCGTTTGAATAAAATCTTTTTTCCAAACTTTCAATCCACCGTTACCGTACAGCAATCCATTAATTTTATTTTTTGCCAACCAGCTATAAACTTGTACAGATTCGTTAGTTGTATCAACTTCTATATCAAAAAACTTAGGATCTACAATATTGTCAGCATCTACTGTTATAAGCCAATCTGTTTCCGAAAGATCTGCTGCGGCCTTATGTGCAGCATCACTACCTTTAACTCCATGTACACGTTTTGCCCAAGGAGCAAAATTGCACAACTTTGCATAATTCAAGTCAGCATTCGGCTCATCGTAGCTTAAAAAAATAATATCACATTCGGCTATTTTCATTGTTCATCCACAATATAGTTTTTAAGTATTTTATTAGTATGATACACACTAAATCTTTTTGGTAAATCAATATTATTAAAAATTTTAGGATTTCCTATCATCTCAGATATATTGAAAGTAATGCCTTTATGTATAATGTTAGGATCGTTGTAATCACATAATAAGAAATCTAACGTCGAACTAGGATCCCAAAAAATTACTTTTTTCACAGGAGGATCTATACTATCCCAATAGGTTCCTCCATACTTCTTAGATAATTCAAAAATTACTTCTCTATTAGCCCTATTATATGTAATACATACATTATGTTCTGTTAGTTCCGAAAATCCTTTTAACGGGATTCTAATTAACGTTTGGTTTATCTTTACCAATGATTGATTTTCTAATGCTTCAATTTTAGACGTTTCCGGGTCAACAAAAAACAATCCTGGATTAACAGAACCTTCAAAAATAGATTCTGCTAACTCAGTTGATATATCTGCTTTAAATGGTTCATTAATTGCAGATCTTAAAGATTGTATTGATTTAATAATTCCTGTTTCAGGATCATATACTGCACAATATCCCGTAGGAATAATTTCTTGTTGTTTGACCCAATCGTCAAAGTCCATCATTTCTTCCATAGTACTCCTTCCAGGATGCTTACAATTTCATCAGTGATTAGTTCTTTCTCGGCACAATGAACTATGCCGGTCTGATTGTAATTACCTATTTTTAATTTTCCATTAGTTCCTAGATAGAAGCCAACTTGATCACTAACTTTGCCTGTGCTCCATGGCCAGTTCTGCACCTCTGGTTTTAAATGCACTACATGTGGATATGAAAGATCAGCAGTAACATAATCTTCAATGCCTAGAATCTTAGCAGATAGTGCCATAGCTTCATCTGTTCCTACAATTCTAGGTTTGTGTTTTTCCATAAACGTGTTAGAAAAATCAGTTGGGTGTTTTGTAATATATCTAGCTAGTTTAAAAAACTCAGATACAATCTCCGAATCTTTCTTAAAGAAAGTAAAGAACGAATATAAATTAGGTAATGAATTTTTTGTAAATGCTTTTCTATAGTAATCGCTAGTTATTTTTTCACCGCGATAGGTATATGCTGTCGAAGGAAGATATAAATCAAACGCTGAATATAAAGGATCTATCCAATGGCTGCAATCTTCAAAAAATAACATGTCGACATCTAAACAAACAGTAGTATCAAACGGTGTTAGTCTGTCCATCCAGACTCTACCATCCCAGTATGTTTCGTCTTTAAATTCGATTACTTTATCAAACACCCACGGCGATGCTAAATTTTTCACTGCATCAACATCATCTGTTACTAAGGCAACTTTATTATATTCCGACTTTTGTGTATTCTTTATACTAACAGCTAACGCATATGCTAGTTTAAGATAATCAAATTTGTCAGACTTTGATATAATTAAAAGATATCCAAAGTTCATACTAATCCTAGAAGTTTATCTTTATTTCTTAAGATACTTTGTTTGTTCATAATATGAACATCTAAACCTTTTACAGCAGCAGGTCTGTAAACACCAGGTGTAAGTTCGTTGTTAAGTAAAAAAATTAAATTTCCATCGTCCTTAACATCATACAACTCGTCTCGATCAATAACGCTAAACACAGGAGGTAAATCGTTATAATTGTCTGTAGAAAAATTATCAAAAATATGTTTAGCTACACTAAAAGAAATATCGTTTCTGTAAACTGAACTAGGAAACCTGTAGATACTAGAATAGTATTTGTAATTTTCTCTCACATGCTGTACAAGGTTAAAAAATATCTTAGAATTATTATTCTTTGTAAACATAACAGTAGTGGCCCAATATAATTTAGGCCCAGTTTCTGATACATAAGAATCTAAATATCCTGCTTCGCCATCTCTAATGTTTTCAAATTTTCCAGAAATCATTATATCCGAATCGGTATTCCAAAACTGGTTTAGCCTATCTGTAAATATTAAAAAATCTGTATCAATCATTAAGGTTCTGTCGTACGGTGTTAAATCGTATACATTAGGTCTATCCTGATTAATAAAAGGAACGTATTTTCCGTTATCTCCGTCGTGTATGATACGACTGTTACTAGTACCAGGTCGTTCAACTTCGATTATTTTATCAAATAACGTTTGAGCTTGATTAAGAATGTTAGACTCTTCCATCCAACTAATTGTAGACGGATCTGTTACCAACGAAACAGGAACCTTTAAATGTGTTTTAGCCAGCTTTCCAGCTATAAGGGCTAGAGATGCATAATCGATATCTCTGCTGTTATGTGCAAACATTAAAACACCGTTGCTCATAGGTCGATTAATTTTTCCACTGTTCTGCGTTTTTTAATGCCTTCGTACTCGTTGTAGTAACTTAGTACAGCAGAAAAATAAACACCAATTACTTCATCCAAAAACGATTCAACATTGTTTATTAGTATTGGATTTTTATTTGAATCCAATACAGGAACAAAGTCAACTCTACCTTTTGAAATTAAAAATTGCAAAAAATTAATTAATGTTTCGTCAATTAAGAAAATTCCACCATTGTGGCCGTAGGTAAGAGACGAATTTAACTTTTCTTTTAGGATTCGTCGTTGAGTAGATAGTGTAGTTTGATGATTTGAAAACGATAGTGCGTTTTGTAACCGTTCATCCATTAGAAAACCTCATAAAGTGCGTAGATTATTTATACCACACTTTAATGAGGTTTATTTAATTAAGATCCGGTCCAAGCGCCTGCTGTAATATTGATTAAAGGACTTCCAACACGGGGAATAGTAAAATTACCAGTTGACGGTGCCGGTTGCAAGATCCCGTCGGCTTTTTTCTCGTCAACTGTTACAGTTAAAGTTCCGTTTACAATATCCTCGGGACCTACATCTGCTGTTGAAGCAGGCGGAGTTCCTAAAGGAGGATCTACGTAAGGATCATCTAATACTACCTTAATGTACAAGTATCTTGCAGTTCCGGCAGAATTATTTGCAACATCACAATATGCCCATAGCGAGTACCTGTTTGTTGCATACGGACTACTACCTGTGGTTGTATAATAACGTTGAGCTGTAGAAGTTAATCTATAAAAATTTAAACCGTCCATTGGAGTAAATCCAGTATTTGGCAATTGTCCGCCAAACGATCTAGTTCCTGCACCACTTAGAATTGAACTCCACATAGTGTTTTGTTGTGTAGCATCGCCGCCGGTTCTAGAAGCTCTAATCTTAATCTCTCCACCGCTATTAAAGAAATAACGAGCATCGTCGGCAGTTCCAAAGTCACATGTAATCGTGCATTCTACACTAGTACTCCAATTAGTTGTTCTTGAAGTCGATGCCTTTGCTAAAGTTTCAATATACTGCCCAGTGCCTACCGAAAACCTGTTTGTAACTGCGGTTGATGCTAATGTATCGTATTGTGTGTTAGGATGTGTTGGACCGTATGTAATAACACTACCAACTGTTGCAGAAGTAATAGAAGGAATAGTGCCAGTTTGGTGATATAAGACGTTGTAAAGGTCGTATCTTAATTGGTCCCATTGAGTTTTTGTTACTGTTGCTGTTGTTGCAACATTAGAAGATAGAACTGTTTGACCATATCCGTATGTAGCATCGTATAGGTAAGATGCACCGCCGTCTTTACCGGTACCCATTACAGCTACTACTTTTTTTCTAATGTTATTATAATCCGTTGCCGAAATTAAATCACCTGCTGCCATTGTCTATCCCTTATAATACCAATGCTTCAATTACTTTTACACCTGTGTCATTACTAGATTCTAATGCTACAGCAAACACTCTGCTAGAATGTGGAACTGCCATCATTGCACAGCCGTTGTCTGTTGCAATTAAATCTTCGCCTTTCTTAATTGCTCCAACAACTTTAACAGGAACTCGACCTTTTAGAGCAATATATGTACCGCCTTCTAGGTCTTTGTTCATCATGAACGCTGGATTTGTACTTACTACACCGATTGCACGTTTGCCCCACGATGTGGCTGTAACTTCTTTTTCGCCGCCAACACAAACTACTGTGCCTGGCTCATATTCTGCATCTGCTAGGTACTTTTCTGCAAGGTCTGCATACTGTGCTGCGGTAGCTGTACCAACAAATAGTGTTGCTGAAATGTTTGAACTAGCATCCCTTGCTACAATTGTATGAGCTGTTGCTGTTGTTGTTGCTAATCTATATGGATTGCCGTCAACCCCTGTGTAAGCATCAATTTTCAATCTTTCGGATTTGTCAGACAAACCAATAAATCTATTAGCTGTTAAGTTTCCACTTGCATCTCTTACAGCAATAGATGTTGCTACAGCACCCTGTTCACCTGATAAACTGTTTAATGTTAAAGCATTAGTTGCAGTTCCTGTAACATCGCCGATTAAACTTCCGTAAAAATTAGCAGCATCAACACCTGGTCCACCAAATGTTCCGTAGAATGTTTGTGTATCAGCATCAAATGCTACGTTATTAGAATTGGATTTTAAATCACCTTGGTGAACACCAACAATATCACCTGTAACATCACCTGTAAGATCACCGTTAAACGTTGTTGCATAAACAGCAGACCATTTAGCAGTTGTTCCGCCTAAAGTATATGAGTTATCGATGCCTGGAATAATACCAGTTGCAGTTAAAATACCGACGTTTCTTTGATCTGAGTCACTAACTCTAATTCTAAAAATTATAGGGTTGCCTAATCTGTTTTCAACAACAACTTCGTCACCGTTCTCAACCTTAATTCTAAAGTCGTTTTGGTCACCTAGTGTAAAACCAGCATCTTGGAAAGATACTTCTTCGCTGAAGTTTACTTCGCCGAATCTAATAAAGTCGCTAGCTGGGAAACCGCCGAGTCTAGCAGAGTTAGATGCGGTACCCCAGAAGTAATGATCTGAAGTAGTTATACCAGTTGTTCCACTTGTATTAACTAGATTAATACCTTTCTTAATTTGATCAAAGCCAGTTATTGGATTAACTGCACTCTTTAACTGAAATGCATCTTTGCTTACAATTGCTATTACATCACTTCCAGAAGAAATCTTAACAATAGGATGATTCTGATCTAATACATCTTTAACAATAACTGGAAGAATTGCTGTTGCGCTTAGATCGTCTGGAATCTCCGGTCCAATAACAACATATCTTTCACCGTTCCACACTCTTAATTGATCTGCACTTGTGTCAAACCAAAATTCACCAGTTTGAAGTTGTCCGCTAGGTGCAGTAGAGCTAACTTCAGCACCGCTAGCAACTTTCCATCTACCAACAGAAGTAGGTGTTGGCTTATCATAAAACTTTAATTTTCTTTCGCTTGTGTCGTACCAAACTTGACCACCGATTGCTTTAGGAGGTGCTGTAATATTTGCAAAATTTTCTAGTAAATGTAAGAAATTTTCGTTCTGTACTTCACCGTATCCGGCATAGTTTTTACCCACTAAGCGAAGATCTGTAGTCGTATCAATAGTTCCATCGTCAACTGATGTTAAAAAGGTTCCGTTAAATTTATCTACTTGATACGCCATTATTTGTGCTCCAGGTCATTGTTATATATTTATGTAAATTAGTATTTCAGACAATTCGCCTAGCCGCAGATTCTCTGCGCTGTTCTAGGGTAATGTACTCTTGTTCAGTTAAAGATGTGCTGAGATTCAATGCTTTTTGTCTTAAATGACGCAAAATCATCCAATCTGTAGAATTTAAAAATTCTCTTTCAACTCCATTAACCTTATCTTTTTCAACTTGAGCATTTCGCTCAGTATTTTCAACGACACGCATTTCTCTTACACTATAGTAATGCGTACCGTTACTAATTGCTGCATAATCAGCATCTGATATATTAGTAACAATAACTGATTTAGGAACAGTTGGTGCATAACTTAATATGCTAGTTACTAGATTATTTTCTATACATACGTAATACATTTTTAGCTCCAAATTGCTAACCAGTTTGCAGCTGGTGTGCTTCGTTGTTCTGTGTTTTGCACATAAATTCTAATTCTATCGCCCAAATTGCTCCAGGTACAACGCATACTATCGTCACCGTT
>JACCDU010839727.1_pt1 | contig 50288 bp, 51 predicted proteins | sample 7446081 | NCBI WGS metagenome assembly JACCDU01 (sample SAMN15323447, study PRJNA562643) | freshwater metagenome | isolation source: river surface water | place: USA:Blue River Watershed | collected 2017-08-17 | reverse complement strand
GCTCGTGAAGGCAATTGCAAACGCCTGCGGCGTGATGTCCATGTCTGTATTGTAGCAGGGGAGATGTGTCTCAAGACTCAGTGTGGTGGGGAGACAGGATAAAGAAAAAGGCGCCCGTAAGCGCCTTTGTCGTCATTCTCTTTGCGTGACCATGTGCGAATAGTCTGCGCGCTCGATTTGCTTGAGAAGAACGGTGCTGTTCAGCGAAAACAGTTCGGTCGCATAGCGTCCACCCCCGACCACCTCATACCAATCTTCACCTCGAGCATCTAAAAGCAGATAGCAACAGATTGGTGTGGCGCGATTGATAAGGATGTCGACGAGAACGTCACCTTTTTCGTCAGGAATAGTCTTCCTCTTACTGAAAACAAGTGCCATCAGTTCACCATCTGGTATTTTTTACCAGCTTTGAGGTCTATCTCGTTATCTCCGAGCTGGAGTTTGTAGTACACCTCAGTCACTGCATTTGGTTGGTTGTAGACGGTGACGACATGAGCTTGCGGCATGCTGGCATAGCCTTCGATACGCACTTTAAGCTTGCCAGATGTTTCGAGTACTACTCGACGATCGTTTACATCAAACTCGACAATTTTCAGCATTAAAGCCCCCTTGGATGCTGTCTGGGGTGAAGCGTAACAAATCACCATGTAAAACTCAACCCCGCCAGGGTGGCGGGGTTTTGAGTTACTTAATGCCTTGTGGCCACGGGGCGACGATGAGCATATCGGCATCTTTCATATGAGTCGGGAGTTCTTGCCAGATAGCCTCAGTCACAAATGGCATAAATGGATGGAGGAGCTTCAGTGACGTGGTGAGGCAGGTGATAAGGACCTGCTGCCGTGCAGCGCGAAGGCTCGCGTCTTCGCCAGCGAGGATATCTTTTGATTCCTCGAGGATGATGTCTGCAAGCTCGTGCCAGACGTAGTGGTACGCTTTTTCACCGGCGAGATAGAGATTAAACTTCGCAATCTCAGCATCGATGTCACTTACTTTTTCACGGAGTGTGGCGAGGATTGCTTCATCACGGGCACTGAGGGTGACTGGTGTAGTGTTATCAAAGTCGCTCGTGTGGGTGAGGATAAAGCGACTGATGTTCCAGATTTTGTTGGCGAAGTTCTTGTACCCCTTAATGCGGTTCTCAGAGAGGGGCATATCGTTGCCGGGCGCTGCACCAATGACGAGTGAGAGACGTGTCGCATCAGCACCATACTTCGCAATCATGGTGAGGGGGTCGATGATATTACCGAGTGATTTACTCATCTTCTTGCCTTTTTCGTCACGGACGAGACCGTGGAGGTAAACCGTCTTAAACGGCACTTCACCGGTGAGGTAGCCACTCATGAGAATCATGCGAGCCACCCAGAAGAATAGGATGTCGTAGCCGGTCTCGAGGATGGTGGTCGGGTGGTAGGTGAGGCTGTCTTTGGTATCCTCTGGCCAGCCGAGTGTAGAGAGCGTCCAGAGACCTGATGAGAACCAGGTATCAAGCGTGTCTGGGTCTTGATTCCAGCCTTCGCCTGGTGAATCAATCTGTACCTTAACGTCGCCATCCTTAAACCAGGCAGGGACGCGGTGTCCGTACCAAATCTGACGACTGATACACCAGTCACGGAGATTATGAATCCAGTGAAAGTAGGTCTTATTAAAGCGGTCTGGGTAGATTGAGACACTGCCGTGCTCGACTGCGGCAATCATGAGGGCTTTGAGGGTGGTGGTACTGCCACTCTCAATACCGGCAATTGTTGAGTGGGGGATAGTGAACTCCTTGTTTACATCAATGAACCATTGTTCTTTAATCTGTGGTTCAATCATGCCACCACCACGACTATTGGTGGCGACATTGTGGACGTAGTTCTCATCGACTGAGACGAGGAGACCTTTTTCTTTGAGGCGCTCCACAATAAGTGGGCGCGCCTTCTTGATGTGTTGCCCGGCAAGCTCGCCCGCAATTGGAAGGAGGATACCGCGCTCATCAATGATCTGCTCTTTGTCGAGATTGTGCCGTTCGGCGATTTCAAAGTCGACGGCTGAGTGCCAGGGGGTAATGGTCATGACACCAGTGCCCATCTCTGGATCAGCAGCCTCGTCCTTAATGATGGTGGCGGTAATTGGACCATTAATCCACTCGACCTCAATCTGCTGCCCGTGAGTGTACTCACTGTAGCGGGCATCGTCTGGATGCATCACGACGTACTTGTCACCAAACTTCGTCTCGGGACGCACAGTACCAATGGTAAATGGGCCGTACTTGATGTAGTAGAAGGGATCCTTCTGCTCCACATAATCGACCTCATCGTCTGAGATAGTCGTCTGCATCTTCGGGTCCCAGTTTACGATACGGGCACCACGGTAGATGAGTCCGCCGTTATACATACGGATGAATGCCTCTGTCACGGCGCGGTAGCGGGCATCATCAAGGGTGTAGGCGTAGCGTGACCAATCAAGGCTTGAGCCCATCTTTTTCGTTTGTTCAATAATAGTCTCCTTACTCTCTTCAGCAAAGGCTTTGACGCGTTCAAGGAAGGCGTCGCGGCCGAGGTCGTGCCGAGTCTTGCCTTCAGCTTTGAACATTTCTTTCTCCACCTTCTCTGAGGTGGCTACGGCAGCACTATCGGTGCCAGGGATCCAGAGGGTGCGCTTACCCTGCATGCGCGCATGGCGGACGAGGATGTCTTCGATAGCGAGCATGGCAGCGTGACCCATGTGGAGGGTGCCAGTCACGTTTGGTGGCGGGAGGACGATAGAGAACGGCTCGGCGTCAGGCTTCGTGACTCCTTTTTCGATACAAACGTCAGGGTTGAAGTAGCCTGATGTTTGCCATTTGGCATAGAGGGTGTCCTCCGTCGCTCCAGGGTTATACGGACTTAAAAATACCTCGGGAATGTTTGGTTTTTGCTCGCTCATAGTCTTCGCATCGTAGCATGAATACAGGGTGAAATAAAGAAAGGTCCGCGCAGGGCGCGGACCGGGAGCGGGTCGACCTTAGAGGTCGACCAAAAACTCATTTTGTTCCCACGAAGACAGCGTTCTGTTCTTCGTGATTGCCACAGGTGTGGCTGACTCCTCGCCGTGTTCATAGTAGTCCTCGCCGGCATACGGCGGTGGGATGGGCGGGAGTTGGGCGGGCGAAGCCTCTGTCTCCTCATGAGAATTGGGAACATGGTTATTGGTCACAAAGTACGTCATAGTACCTCCTCTCTGGTGGCTGCGGTCGTTATCGACCGCTCGGGGTCCGTATCTAGATGATGAGAAATGGAGCCGGAGCGAGCGATAACAAACAAAGGCGGGGTTCCCGTAGGGAACCCCGCCTTTGTGTTTGTGACATTTATTTTTATATCGTCACGAAAGCACCACGGAGTTCCCGCTTCGTAAACCAAAAATAAAATGAGGTGGCAATAAGGTGCAACATAGGTATAAAAATACTATAGCACAGGAAACCGAGTCGGCAACACGCGCTAGAGCGAGCGATTACCTTCGGCACGGATGAGCCCGATGGCACCAGCGGTGCGAGCACTTGCTACTTGGGCGTGTCCCGCGAGGGCTATCATGACACTGTTATCGGTCGAGAGGTGGCGGTGGGGGAGGTAGACCTCGATGTGTGGATGAGTCGCGAGGAGCTTTTCAGTAAACGTCTGCCGGAGGAAGGTATTGGCCGAAACCCCGCCACCAATAATGAGCGTGGCGATATTGTAGTGGTCAATTGCTTTTACTGTCTTCGTGTAGAGCGATTCAATCGCTGCGTCTTCAAAGTCTCGCGCGAGCGTGTTGATGTCGTCTTCAGAGAGTGTCTTGCCGTCGACGAGGTTGCGCACTGCAGTCTTAAGCCCAGCGTACGAGAAATCAAAATCATCACTCTGGGCCATGGGGCGGGGGAGGGTCTTGCCGGCAAATGGTGGGAGGTTGGCTTGGCGAGCGAGCGCAGCGCGCTTTCCGATCTCTGGTCCGCCTGGGTAGGGGAGTCCGAGGAGACGGGCAACTTTATCAAATGCTTCACCGACCGCATCGTCACGGGTCTCGCCAATCTTTTCATAGCGACCCCAGTCCGTCATGAGGATGAGCTCGGTATGGCCACCAGACACGAGGAGGGCGAGCGCCGGGAACGGAATCGGCGCGAGTGCATCATCAACCTCAACATCATAGAGTGAGGCGAGGATGTGTCCCTCCATGTGGTTGACAGGGACGACGGGACACTTGAGGATGCTCGCGAGTGCTTTGGCAAAACTCACACCCACCCATAAGGCTGGCTCAAGCCCTGGACCACTCGTGACCGCGATGAGGTCGATATCAGGAAGTGAGTGTGACTGGAGAAAAGTAATAAGATCGTCGGCAAGGCCGTCTTCGCGGGCAAGTATCTCTCGGAGCTCTGCCTCGTCACTAATAGGGGTACTACCTGCCTCTAGGAGGTCGGCTTCAGTAAGGGCTTTTAGGAGCATGGGGACGAGGGTCTTCGCGTGCTCACGCTTGGCGACCGCCGGGAAGACACCACCGAATTCTTTATGGATATCAACTTGAGAGAAAAGCGCGTTACCACTGAGGGTGTACGTCGCGGTTGGGAAATCACCCGTCACGTCGACGATGCTGACCGCGGTTTCGTCACAACTGGTTTCGATAGAGAGGATACGCATAAATACAAATGAGAAGGTGAGGACTTGCACCTCACAGTACTACACCTAGGAGCTGGACTGGTTGCCCGGGTTTTGCGAGGGTACTCATGTGTAGTCCTACTGTTACCCTTTATTCGGTACGACCTTTTCGTCTCTTCTCAGGTCAATTACTATACCACGAATTAGGTAAAAATAAATATTAAGATAAAAACGCAAACGGGAGGTCCCGGAAGCTTTTTACTTTGATACTGGCTGCGTTCTTATGTCCTCCGCCACCATGAGCTTCAGCGATTGCGGCTACATCGACATCATCTTTACTCCGGAGAGAAATATTGACCCCGCCATTACTGCGGTAATACACGATGCCAATGGGACGTCGACCCTCAGCCTCATTCAATTCTGCGAGCTGGTTGCCGAGGACTGAGCGATAGAGGCGCGATGCATTGATGGCGTACATGATTTCTCCTTCAAACTCGACAAGCTCGCGATACTGCATAAGCTTTGCGATGAGTCCGTCTTCAAATTTGGCAAGGAGCGCACCTTTGGCGATAAAGTTGATGAGATTGTTATCGTTCTTGAGTTGTTCGATGAGCTCGTCCCAGGCAGTAAATGTCATCGGGACTTGATGGAGTGCCACATTAAACTCGCGGTGTTCAATCAGGGCAAAGCGCCAGAGGTCATGATCCTCGACATACAGAAGGATGCTCGGTACTGGGACACCAGGGTGGAAGTACTGCCAGGCGAGAACGCATCCTGAGTGATTATTATCAAAAATATTCTGCGGGTACGTGCGGACAGCTGCTTCGGCCGTCTGATGGTGGTCAATAACTACGACGAGTTCATTCTGCTCATTGAGGCTCTTTAAGAGCGGTGCATGAAACGAGAAGTCGACAATGTAGACCGTCTTACCGATGAGACCCTGGGGGAGGGTACCGTGGTCCTTCCAAGGAATGTATGAGGCGGTGTCGCCGAACTTCTTCCAGGCGGCATAGGCGGCACCAAAGCCGTCACTACAATCGCCATGGTAGATGACGACAATGTTATTGAGGGTGACTTCCATAGTATCTAGTGCGCGATAGAAGGATCGAACTTCTGGCCTTTTCAATGTCAATGAAACGCTCTACCACTGAGCTAATCGCGCATTGGCAGATACTATCATATTTTATAAAGTTTGCGAGTTTTAGTTGTAGCTAGAGTCGGTTGCAGGCGGCAGTCAAACTTTGGCTAATTTTGTCTTCTGGAGCCTCTATACCTTGGTATTCGCGTCCAATAAGATCGTTGACGATAGTGGCTGCTTGGTCGTACTTATCTTTCACATGCTTGTGACGCGCAAACTGTGCGAGAGCTTCACTTTGGGTGGCGATTTGCCTCAGAACGACCAGACCATACTGACGCTGAGCGAGTTCTGGTTCACGAATCCAGTTGAGTAAAAAGCGATTCAAGTTTGAAGGTTCGAGACCGATGACGGTCCGTGGGACATTGGAGAGACGTCCGGTGAAATCAAGCATGTCTGAGTGAAAGTATTTAATTTCTGCTAACTTCCCGCCATAGACACCGCTCTTGATACGATTAAACTTCTCACTACTGCTCATATGACTAAAGGTAAGGTCAGATGCGACCGCGATGTGACTCACCCCATTCTTCTCGGTCGAGATGGAGGCGATAGTGTCCACGCCGTTCAAAATATCATCAAATTTTGAGGCGCGTCTGAGTTCGCTTCGTGCACCGAACCAGTGACCACGTTGTCCGGCATCAAGAAAAGCACTCTCAAAAATTCGCCCCATTGACTCACTGCTTGATGGTGACTGGTTGAAATGAATGAGACGTTCGGCGATTTTTCCGTAGTCAGATGTGACTTGATCTTTACCGTACAGGTCAATAAATGGTTCGAGATTCAGACTGTTTTTCTCTTCAACAAGTTTTGATCGTTCAGCGAGGTTTCGGAGTACGTTTGGTTGAAAAATTTCGAGCTGCTGTTCTGGTTCTTTTGTAAATCGTTCCATAGTTCAAGTAGTATATCTTGAGAACCAATCTACACCAAGAAGCTGTCACTTTTAATGAGTAACGGCGGTTACAATCTATATATCCATAACATCATCATCTATGTGTGGCATCATCGGCTATACCGGCACTAAAGACGCAACGAATATTATTCTCGATGGACTCGCTGCACTTGAATATCGTGGGTACGATTCGGCGGGAGTATCACTCGGAGGTGCGGTCGTAAAAACGGTTGGTAAAGTGGCAGCACTTCGTGATGCTGTCACGGCGGCAGGATTGCCCGCTGTTACGACTGGTATCGGTCACACGCGCTGGGCGACACATGGCGAACCCACTGAGCGGAATGCGCATCCGCACCTCGATGCCACGGGCACGATTCATATTGTGCATAACGGCATTATCGAAAATTGGCGTGAGCTACGTGCCGGACTTGAGGCACAGGGGCACACGTTTGTCTCTGATACTGATACTGAGGTCCTCGCTCAACTGATTGGACATCACTACACTGGTGATATTGAGATGGCGGTGAGTACAGCGCTTTCGCTCGTGCGTGGTGCGTACGGACTCGTTGTCTGGTTGAAGGATAATCCGGAGACACTTGTGGTGGCACGGCAGGGCAGTCCGATTGTGATTGGGGTGACTGATGGTGCGCGCTTCGTAGCGTCTGATCCGGCGCCACTCCTTCAGTACACGAAGCGGCTGATCTTTTTAGCAGATGGGGAGGTGGCTGTTTTGACTCCACAAACACATGCAGTGAAGACGCTTGCTGGCGAGACGACAGAGGCAATCGAGGAGTCGGTGACGATGGATGTTTCAATTGCGAAGAAAGAAGGTTACGCGCACTTCATGGCCAAGGAGATGTTTGAGGCACCGCAGGTAATCCGTAATACAATTCGTGGGCGAGTGGTGCCAGACCTCACTACCGCGAAGCTTGGCGGGCTTGAGACAGTGCGGGCTGAGCTACGGCAGTTACAACAACTGACAATTGTCGGGTGTGGGTCAGCGTCGTACGCCGGCATGATTGGGAAGCTTGGACTCGAGCGCTATGCTGGCATGAAGACGAGTGTCGAGATAGCGAGTGAGTATCGCTATCGTCACCAGCTTGCGACCGAGCATGAAGCAGTCCTTGCCATCACGCAGTCGGGTGAGACGGCTGATACGCTCGCGTCAATCAAAGACGCTAAGGCACGCGGGCTCCTCACGCTTGGTATTGTAAATGTGGTCGGGTCATCAATTGCCCGCGAGACAGCCGCCGGTGTCTACAATCATGCTGGCCCAGAGGTAGCCGTGGCGTCAACAAAAGCCTTCCTCTCGCAGGTGACTGTGCTCGTACTCCTTACCGTCTTCCTTGGACGTGAACGTGGCTTTATGGACGAGGAGACAGCGACTGAGATACTTACTGGTCTGGCGGATTTACCAGCAGTGCTTGAGACCGTGCTTACGGATACATCTACAATTGAAAGCATCGCAAAGCACTTTAGTAATGCTACCAATATGATGTATATCGGACGCGATGTGTATGCACCCTTGGCGGCCGAAGGGGCACTAAAGCTCAAAGAGGTGACCTATATTCACGCTGAGGCGTATCCGGCTGGAGAGCTGAAGCATGGCTCAATTGCGCTCCTCGGACCAGACTTCCCAGTCTTTGCACTCCTCTTTGGTGAGGAGACGTACGAGAAGACGCTCTCAAATATCGAAGAGGTAAAAGCGCGACGTTCGCCACTTATTGTCCTTGCGACCACTGATGATACTGCTGCAGGTGAGCTTACCGAGCATGTCATACGAGTGCCGCGGGTACATCCACTCCTTCAGCCGATTGTGGCAGCTGTTCCACTACAACTGTTTGCGTACTACGTCGGAGTTGCCAAAGGACTTGATGTCGATAGACCGCGGAATCTCGCAAAGAGCGTGACGGTGGAGTAGCTACACGATTGATGTGATGGTGGCGGAGAGTGCCGCGTGATCGCTCACGCCAAAGGTGAGTGTGACATCAGTGACGGAGTACGGCGCCATACCAAAAAGGTAGTCGACCATATAAATATCAAAAATTGGTGCATTTAAATCGGTAGCATTACCTTTGCGGTGGAGGGTGCGGTCGAGGCTACTCGTGTATGACTGAGGGACATGGTCCGTGTAGCCGGCAGCGAGGAAGCGTTCGTAATTAGTGTTGTATCCCCGAGGCATATTGAAATCACCAATCAGGATGTGTGGTGGGAGCGTCTTCGTGTATGCGAGGAGGGCTTCGACACAGGCGGTCTGGTCCGCGTTCGCGAGACCGTCGAAGGTATCAAGTAGATGGGTGGTACCAATGGTGACTCTTTGGCTGTCGACTGTCAGGGTTGCGTGCACGATAGGGTAGGCTTTGGTGTGCTGATCCTGCGGATTAAATGGTGTCGGTGTGCCGTACTTCGCGCTGTAATAGTGGGTGGTAAAGGTGGCGGGTGCTATTGTTGCGATAATGACGCCAAGAGTATCTCCTGGTGCGACACTCGCCTCATACGTCATTGGGACAAACGAAACGAAGTAGCCAAGGCGAACCAGCTTGTCGACCACACCCGCCGGTGCCTCTTGGAGGGCGAGGCAGTGAGGTTTACGAGTACCAATAAAGCCAAATACCGTATCGAGATGGCGGTCACCCTCCATGTTTATTGACGCAATCGAAATCATTGTTCGCGAGTATAGCATAGGGTCTGTGGTTGGTGATATACTACTCGCGTAACCCATTGTATATATGTTAAAAGTCGGCCGAAAAGCACCAAGTTTTTCATTAGCAGATCAAGACGGTGTCACGCACACCCTGAAGCAGTATGCAGGGCAGTGGACACTTTTATACTTTTATCCAAAAGATGACACTCCCGGCTGCACCAAAGAAGCGTGTGCCATCGCTGATGTCTTTAAAGACTTCAAGCGCATGAAGGTGAATGTGCTTGGTGTCAGTAAAGACAGCGTGAAGTCACATAAGAAGTTTGTTGAGAAGTACTCGCTCCCATTTACTCTCCTGTCAGATCCAACCATGGAGATGATGGATAAGTATGGCGCGTTTGTCGTGAAGAAGATGTATGGTAAGGAGGTACGCGGCACGAACCGTATCTCATACCTTATCGGGCGCGATGGTAAGATTGCGAAAGTCTATCCTGAGGTTGATCCAGCTAATCATGCGCTCGAACTTATAAAAGATCTGAAACAGATTTTGAAAGAAGAGAAGAAAGCTGCTGTCGCGACTGAGATATAAAAAAGCCGGATCGGTGTCCGGCGAGGGGGACGAGCCATTACATGGCTCGTTTTCTGTTTTCAGGCTCGCTTGCCTTTGCGGTACCCGACACTGAAGGCCTTTAGGTAGAGACTACGGTCGGGGTCTTCTTCGGGCAAAACCTTTTCCAAATATTCCTCGATGTCGATATCGAGTTTGCCGAGGATGTGTCCCTCTTCTTGACCTTGCTTGATAATGACGCTTCGTCGTTTTCGTTCCTCTCGAGCGCGATGCAATTTTATGCGTCGCAGCATGATGCTGTCTCCTTATGCTTGGGGCGAGTACTATGCCATAGAATCCGGCTATTGAGCAAGGGGAAAAGTATTTGTGAACGGGGAAGTACTTGCAATATCTTGCTCGTGTTGTACGCTATCGCACGGACAAGTATAAGAGGGGGCTCAAGTAGTGTCTGATGAATCAAAAGTATTCGATGTCATATGGCAGTATGAACCGCTCATCAATCGATGTGTGGCTAATACGTGTCGACGGCTCGGAATATCACGGAATGATCCACGGCGAGATGATGTCGTTCAGTCATGGCGTTTGGCCGCAGTTATAGCAGCCAAAAAGTATGATGCTTCTCGCGGTGCGTTTTCGACCTATCTCGTGCAGTATTACACACATGATGCGTTACGGATGTCTGGTGTCGTTTATGATGCACTCAGGCTTTCTCCCAAAAAGCGTCGCGAAGTAGTACGAGTAGAAAACATTCTCGAAACACACCCAAGTCTTTCTGACGGAGAGATAGCGTTACATGCTAAGGTGGAGCCATCGCTCGTGGCAGAAGTTCGCTCGGGTCTTCGTACGGGAGGTGTTCTCTCACTTGATGCAAAAATCAGTGACAACTATGATGAGGCAACCCTTGTCGACATGGTGCCATCGACTGACGAGCATGTTGACGAGCAGCTGTATCGAGAGCAGCTCCTTGATAAGGTGCAGGACTTGGTAAAAAGTAAACTGAGTGACCGTGAGCGTCAAATCATCGTGGCAATGTTCTATCGTGAAGAACCCGCCACTCTCGTAGAGTTGAGTCAAGAAATTGGGGTAACCTCTGAACGGATACGTCAAATCAAGCTCAAAGCTCTCGAAAAACTGAAAAGAGCGGCTCGTTCCGCCTAAAGAAATCGGCCGACCCCATGGGGTCGGCCTTCTGCTTTCTCTTTAGGCTGCGATGAGATGCTTGTTGAGCATCTCTTGCCACCGGCGCTGGCGGTGGCGGTAGAACAGGGTGGCAAACTTCGTGACGAGAAGGGTCTGGTAACCTGCTTCAAGCATGATGCTGTCACTGTATTCACAAGAGCTCTCGTCAATCGGTTTCACCTCCATGGTGTGGTCCCAGCGGGTGATGGTACCACCATGTTCCTTTGTCTCAATGATGAGTGCATCAGCATCAACACGAGTGATGGATACCAGGTGGTCGCCGAGCGGCTTGGTTCGTCCGAAGAGCTGGAGCGTTGGCTTGATGTTGAGTTTCATTCCTTCGTTCCAGACTGGGTACCGCTTCGCATCAAAGTCGTACGTGACATATGGTCGAGCGATATACCTCAGGTTTTTGGTTTGTCTGAGGTGGTCAAAAAATTCACTCGCACTGCACGGCATGGTGCGTTTAACTACAACGGTCTTCATAGGTAGCCCCCGATGATATTTCCGCCTGAAACTATACAGCACTTATGACGTTTGTCTATGGGTTACAGTAATTGCACTCTGCAGGGTCGGCAGTGGTGGCGAGCGATTCTGTCTCGGTATGGCCACAGTGTCGGCAGCGGGTGGCTCTGGTGGTAGGGAGACTCGTTGCCTGGCCACAGTGAGCACAAGGGAGGTTGCCACTAAATGTGTGTTGACTAAATCCAGGCCAGCAACACGCTGGACAGCGCTCAGTAATACGTGCGATGAGATTATCAGTGGCGGCAGCGATGGTCTCCATACGCGCTCCACAGCGATGAGCTCGCATGTCTGTTTCGAGGTATATCTGCCGACGCCACCACGGTCGGAGGAGGCGAGTGGTCGTGTCGAGGAGGTTATCAATACTCGTTATCTCTTTATAGATACCGCGCCTACCCTCTTTACTAACTCGAACGATGACTCCTTGTACCGGGAAGCCCCAGGCGGTCGCTGTCGCGACCGCCTCTTCTGCACTCGTGACCCACTGTCCTTTTGGTGTCACGTTGGTGGCGGTCGCGGTACCTACCGTCTCAAACCCAGTCTCGCTATCGATAAGGACGACGACCTCATAGTTCGCCTGCACAAACGGGATGGTTGGGTGTGGACCAAAGCTCCCCTCACTTGCGATACCAATCCGGGCTCCAGTCGCTTTGATGCCAGCGAGCGCCTTTTGGCGTGCGGTCTCGAGTTGGTCATGAGGACGCTTTACCTCGCGGGTGAACGTACCAAAGGTGTCGGTATTGAGGGTGGTGGGTACGAGTACCGAAATACCAAATGCTGCTTCGAGCCGTGGACCGATGACGCGCTCTTTGCCATGCATCGTCGCAATGACCGCTTGTGATTGTCGCCATGATGCAATGATGTCCATAGGTATTGGTATCGTACCTAAAGATGGTATGAGTGTCACGGGCGCTTAGTAAACCATTTCGCTGCTTCTGGTTTTCGGTGTGGGCAGCCGGGCCAACAGCACGGTCGACGCTTGCCACGTTTGAGGTCCTCATCGAGTCGGATGAGGTGGGCTTCACGCGTCTTCTCTTGTTTGACGATAGTGACCCAGCAGATCCATTCGTTTCGCCCGAGTGGGGTGAGATTATTCCAGATGTCTTGGAGCGCGGTATCGTGCTCAAGTACCTGGCGCATGTCGGCGGGTATCCGGTGGTTGACGCCAGTTTTAAGAAGGGAAGTCATGAGTTCAGTATAGCAAAACGGCAAAAGGAAACCGCCCAGCACATGGAGTGTGGGCGGCTCGGTCGCTTAGGCGACCTGGCGTTCTTCGGTTTGCATTGACCGGACGAGGCGGAGGAAGACGATCTGTTGCTCGCTCGGAAGAGCTGAGAAGATGCGCGCGACCTCGATGGTCTTCGGGCAGGTCATCAGCTCGGGCAGTTTCGGAGACATGCCGCAATCAGCGGCAAAGAAGAACGTAATCGATACCCCGACCGCACGTGCGATATCAGCCAGACGCGAGGCAGAGACGCGGTTGCGCCCGTCCTCGTATTTCTGGATCTGCTGGAAGGTGATGCCAATGGCTTTGGCCAGCTCTTGCTGGGTCATGCCGCGGGCTTTGCGACAGGCTGCAATGCGCAGGCCAATCTCCCTGTCTTGTTCTGTTGCTCGGTTGCTCAAAGGACTGCTCCGTATTTTGTTGTAGGGGCTTGGCAGCTACTTACATTAAAGCACGATTTTCAATAAAATCAAGTTCTGGTCAGAACCTTTGATCGCTCTGTTGTTTCTACAAGCCAACAGCGGTTGCACCATATTCAGCCTCTGCTTGTGTAAATCCGTTAAACATTAGTTCTTTGACGAGCTCGTAGCGTGAGGGTTGATAATAGACCATATACGCTTCTGCTATTTTTACCGCTTGTTCATTCCAGTCGGCACCTAAAGTATCCACAGCATTTGTTGCCTCCATATTTGAAAATCCATCTGATTCAAGTTTTGCAATTAAGCCACTGCGCGAAAATGCTGATACGTTGAGATAGGACTGAGCTTTGCTGAGTGCTTGTGCTTGGTTGAGTGATGATGATATCTGAGTGCTCGGGTTACCCTCACTAAGGGGGATGGTCTCATTGCTACCAGATTGGCTGTTTTGGCCAGTTTCTGATTCAGGCACCTGTGGTGTGAGGCAGTACGTTTGATCGAGACTTAGATTGTTATTAAGACTGGTCACTTCACCCTGATTATCGACACAGTAGTGTGTTCCGTCACTCAAAGAGACAGTAATAGCGTATGAGGCGTCATTATCATAACAACTATACAATTTACCAATGAAGATGCCGGTGAGTGATGGGTCTTTGCAGAGATCAAGGTAACTATCACTATTATTGATATTATAAATCTCAGCTTGTGCGCGTGCGGACATGACTGCCGCTCTTGCTGCAGCGTCATTTCCAGCCTCGCGTGCATCGTTCATCGATGCAAGGAATACTGATGATACTATTCCAAGTATCATCAGTATAAAAAGTCCGCTTGCGATGACGATAAGAATAATCATGAGTACGCTACTCGGGTAGTGTTTTTTGAGAGTCTCCTGATTGATAAGTTGTACCTCTGCTGGGGTGAGTCGGTCTGGTACAACGAGGGTACCAGAAATGCGGTCGTGCCAGCCGTGAATTGGATATTTCCCGTAAAATAGGAATGAAAACGCTTCAAATGGAATAAAGCGACAGAGCGTACGAATAGCAATTGTTCCTGGACTTGGTTTATTTCCATAACGGTCGACCACTTTGGTGCCTGTAATAAGTTTGCCGGCGGTTTTTTGCGTGAGTGACTCAAGGATAAAATGGTATCCAAAAAAGGCGAGAAGCCCACTCATAAATCCGCCATCAATTTGGATTGCTACGATATAGACTATGACAATAGAAAATATCTGCGCTGCAATACCGTCAACGATTAGGTTTACCAATCGTTGTGGTGCCGAAGCGGGAAGGATGATTGTTTCTGCTACGGGTATTGTCTGGTTTGTTGTTGTAGATACTGGCGATGGAGTCGAGGTGGTTTGGTCCCCGACTTGTTGACCACAGTTACTACAAAATTTACTACCGTCTGGTAATTCACTTCCACAAGTGGTGCAAAACATATTGCTCGTACTAATGCTAGGTAATAGGTACATCATAACGCACTTAGTGTTCGTACCGCTCGTGCACTGTGTATCTGTCCAATTAATGTTCATGCAGAGGTGATAGTTCAAAAGGCCACTACTCGGTAGCGGCCTTATCTTTATCTGCTTGAGAGTTTTTCATTTCGCTATTTTACGGTCTCGGGGCGCCCAAGGCGCTTCGCACGTTCGAGAGTTGTGGCCGTACTCAACCGACGCTCACAAACCCGCTACCACCTCGCATTGGCACGCTCGCATTCGCTCGCGCAGCCTGCTCGGTGGTGACGGGTGTTCGCTAACAATAATTGCAACCTTTCCTACATCTGTCGCATATAATATTTACATGACTGCAAAAGCTGATATTACCGCCGATACACTAGTAGTATCAGGAATTCTTGACTCTGACGACCAAAAGTCTTTTGAGGTTTTTTATAAACACTTCTATAACCGAATTTATTTATTCCTTCTGCGCAAGGTAAAGGATGTCGCTCTTGCTAAAGAGCTTACTAACGATACGTTTTATAAGATATATTTAAACAAACATAAAATCCAAAGAGATACCAACTTCATGGGATACTTCTATGCAATTGCCTGTAATGAGCTGAGACAATTTCTTCGCAAGCGTCGAGATATCATTTTAGAGGACGACATCCTGGAAATATTGAGCAATAGAGATTCAGAACAAGCATACATGGCATCAGAAGGCGACGAAGAGTTATCCGTGCTTATACTGGAAAGTGTGAAAGAATTAACTATTGAGGAACAGAAACTCATACAGCTAAGGTTTTATGAAGAGCGCAGTCTGAAAGACATCTCCGAATCATTATCGCTACCTATCGGAACAGTAAAATCAAAGATTTCTAGAACTATTACAAAACTCCGAACCATTATTGCAACCAAAGAACCCGTAACCGCATATACCTAGTATGAAGATAAGTAATACAAAAATAAGAGAGCTACTAGAACAATCTGGTACCGTATCACAACCACTTCCTAAAAGTGAGGTAGATAAAGAGTACTCGTTGTTTCTTCGTAAAATAAACACTTCACCATCTGTTGTTGCACCTTCAAAAAAAGTAACTATTAATCAGCTATCCAATATAAATTATTTTATGTCATTAACATCAAAACAGGTCACGGCATTTGCTCTTGCTTTGGTAGTAGGTGCCGCTTCACTTTCTATGGGGTATGATCGCGCCCTTGCGTATAATCTTGCTTCAGATATTAAGAATGCTCCAAATATCTCAGAGTATGACGTAGATATTAGCTTCACAAACGTACTTAAAAATGGAGAGGTTGTAACAAAAGAACAAGTGAACGCAGCCTTTGCAGAAAATCAGGACAACATCTCGTATTTTGGCGGCACAACAGAGGGTGTCTTAGCAAAAATGACTGAAGAAGAGGTTAGGAAAGCAGCAAAAGACGCAGGTCTTTCAGACGAGGAGCTCGCTAAGCTTTTAGAAGATAAGGCTGTGGAAGATAAGATGTTTGATCTGAACTCTCCGGTTGATAGCAACAACGAGATAGGTGACGCAGACGATACAATGAATGCAACACTAGATGCTACTGATGTTCATGGATTCGATCAGGCAGAGCGCTTCCTCAAACTATCTGACAAGAATGAAGATACGTACATTGGTCTAGACCCAAAAGGAGAAATCGTGTTCTTCTCGGGGATTCAAAAGTAATAGCCAATAGTAAAAAATATAAATAACACATAACATCCGGCAAATGTCGGGTTTTATGTTGTGTTAATTAAGCGGGGGTGTGGTTAGGCTCTCCCTTGCACGCCTGCGGCGCGCCGCTGCCTGATGCTATCTTCCGAGGAAGTGGCGATTTGTGACCCCACGGAGAATCGAACTCCGATTACCAGAATGAAAACCTGGTGTCCTAGCCGTTAGACGATGGGGCCGGTTTGCGTGAGTGGATGCTCAACGTGGCGATATCATACCAAACATTTTAAAAAATGCTAGTGGGGTGGGGAGGGGGATTTTGGTGGGTTGTGGGGTGGATTTGGTCACGAATCACTAAGTATATTGATTCACTACGTTCTCAATCTACTAATTGTTCTTGACCACGCCTCGCAGTTTTCTTTTCTTACAAAAGAAAACATCGCTGCGGCTTTCAAATCCCTCACGCAAGTGATACTAATCACTTGCTCGCTTCCGCCGGAATAAAAATCACCCCGTAAAGGGGTGTTTTTTATTCCGGCGGAAGCGGAGGGATTTGAACCCTCGATGGAGTTTCCCCCATGCATGATTTCGAGTCATGTGCCTTCAACCACTCAGCCACGCTTCCGTTCACACTCCAGCGTGACCAAGTGGTTGAAGGTTTCATCCACCTCCTTCCAGTCGGTCACGCTGTCGTCTGTGCGTGGGCTAGTATAGCACCGGCGCACACCTGAACGCCAGACGGCGTTCTCTGCTATAATCACGCCATCATGAGTAAAACCAAACAAACAATTTTAGAAGAAATTGCCACTGAACGAAAAGAACTTCGGGTACAAATAATTCTCACCGCACTCACTGGTATTGGGCTTGTCGGGGCAGTCATTGCAGGCTTCATGGAGGCAGAAGCGTGGGTTATCTATAGTCTCTACGCGCTTGCATACGTCGCGGGTGGTGCACCAGCTGCGAAGGAGGCAATTTCGTCACTTCTCCAAAAAGAACTCAATATTGATCTTCTCATGGTCCTCGCGGCGCTCGCTGCTGCTGGGGTGGGTGAGGTGCGTGACGGTGCGATTCTCCTCTTCCTCTTTAGTCTCGCAGGGACACTTGAACACTACGCGATGGGGAACACGAAGCGCTCAGTCGCGGCACTGATGGACCTTCGACCCGATGAGGCAAATCGCTTGTTGGCGTCCGGTGAGACGGAACGGGTAGCGGTTGAGGCACTTGTTGTCGGAGAGCGGGTACTCGTGCGTCCGGGTGAGCGGATGCCAATTGATGGCGAGGTGGTTATGGGTGCTGGCGCGGTGAATCAAGCTCCGATTACCGGTGAGTCGGTGCCGGTTGATAAGGTGCCAGGAGATAAGGTCTTCGCGGGGTCGGTGAATGTGAACGCTCTGTTGACTGTTGAAGTGACTGCGACAGCAGCCCGCTCGACCTTGGCACGCATGATTGAGCTTGTGATGGAGGCGGAAGAAAAGAAGTCACCAAGTGAGCGTTTTAGTGATTGGTTTGGACAGCGGTACACCTTTATTGTGCTCTTTGGGAGTATTGCGGCGCTTGGTGCATTTCTCCTGGTTGGGATTGAGACGAGTGAGGCACTCTATAAGGCGGCGACGCTCCTTGTGGTTGCGAGCCCATGTGCGATTGTGATTAGTGTGCCAGCGGCGGTCCTCTCAGCGATTGCGGCGGCCGCGAGACAAGGCGTGCTCTTTAAGGGTGGAGCAGCGCTCGAAGACTTTGGCACTGCGACGACAATCGCTTTTGACAAGACGGGCACGCTGACCGTTGGGGTGCTCTCAGTTGCACAGGTAGAACCACTGACACGAGATGAGGGTGAGTTCCTCTCGATTGTCGCGACACTCGAAGCGCAGTCTGATCATCCGCTTGCTCGGAGCATTGTGGCGTACGCTACAGAGCGTGGCGTTCGCCAACTCAGCGCTACCGATCAGGCAGCGATTGTGGGGCAGGGAGTGGTTGCTTCAATTGGTGGGGTGCGGTACTGGGCTGGTAACGCGGCGTTAGCGGAGTCCCAGGCAGCGATTATGACGGCGACGGTGACCGCACTTTTGACCGAGGCCGAGACACAGGGGCAAACGCCAATTATCGTGGGAAGCGGGGAAGAGGTGATCGGTGTGGTGACGCTCGCAGATACTGTTCGACCGGAGGCGGTCGAGGCGATTCAAGCACTCAAAGATGCCGGAGTCCGCGAACTGGTGATGCTCACGGGTGATACACCACGGGTAGCTAGTGCCATCGGCGCTCGTCTTGGTCTGGCTCCCACACAGATTAAGGGTGGTCTCATGCCGGCTGATAAGGTCGCTGCTGTTGAGACATTTGCCCGAGAGGGTAATGTGGTCTTTGTTGGGGATGGGGTGAATGATGCGGCAGCACTCGCGACCGCGCGGGTTGGGATTGCGATGGGAGTGGCGGGGACTGATGCTGCGCTTGAGGCGGCTGATGTAGCGCTCCTCTCTGATGATCTCCGGAAGCTCGTCTACACCTACAAGCTTTCACGCCAAGCCAATCGCATCATTCGACAGAATCTGTACTTTGCCTGTGGCATCATGGCGATTATGGTGGTGTACACCATTTTTGGTGATATGCCGTTGCCACTTGGCGTGATCGGGCATGAGGGTGGAACACTCCTCGTGGTCGCAAATGGACTGAGGCTTCTCTTCATGCGGGTGAAGTAGGTTATACCGGTAGTTACAAACTACCTTCTCTACACAGTTATACCGAAGTTCCCCACGGACTTTTCCCCGCGTTATGCACAGTTTATTGATTTATAAGGGTGGATTGGCACTATGGTGTCTGTATTGACCATAATTATGGATGTGCGACCATATGTGTAGGTCGACATGGTGGTGATTCTCCATACTATTGTCCCCTTGAGGGACCGGAGCATGCCGACCGAACTCTACGTTGTACTAAGCAAAACGCGCCCGGCTGGGGCGCGTTTTGTCGTTTGTAGCGGTTTGGTTTAGTGAGCCTTGAGGGTAACGTAGATGTCTTCGAGTGCACGTACGGCGTCGCCAGCGGCGATGTTGTTCTGGTGGTACTTGACGTTAGTACAGTCACCAGCTGCCCAGATACCAGGGGTGGTTGTCTTTTGGGTCCAAGGGTCAATTTCGACACGACCATACGCATCAAGCGTGACTGCGTCTTTGGCATAGGCAGTATTTGGAATCATGCCAATCTCAACAAAGATGCCTCCAACCGAAATCGTAACTTCCTCACCATTATGTTTGTAGGTGAGGCCAGTCACAAACTGCTCACCAATGACGGCGGCTGGCTCGGCGTGGGCGATAGCGTTCATGTTGGGGTGGGCGAGTACCTTCTCAACGGTGATAGCGTCTGCTTTAAAGTCGCTGTGTGAAATGAGAGTCACGCTTTTCGTGTACGCGAGGAGCTGAGCGGCAGTTTCAAAACCGGCGTTGCCGCCACCAATAACAGCGACGTCTTGTCCAGAAAAGAGTGGACCATCACAACTAGCGCAGTAGGTGAGCCCTTTATGTTCGTACTGATCGGCACCAGGAATGGTGAGGCGACGACGAGCCGAGCCAGAGGCAATCAGGATAGCCTTGGCGGTGTAGGTGGTGCCGTTATCAAGCGTGACGGTATGCTCATGTTCACCACGGGTGAGGGTAGTCACGGTGCGACCTGCTTCAACCGTCACATACTCTCCTGTGTATGCGAGGAGGTGGTTCTTTAAATCGAGTGCGAGCTTGTCTCCACTAATTGACGGGGTACCAATCCAGTTTTGAATATCAGTCGAGACAGTACTCTGTCCACCCCAGTCTTTGGTAATAAAGAGGGTGCGTAACTGCTTGCGACCAGCGTAGACACCAGCAGATACGCCAGCTGGTCCACCGCCAATGATGATGAGATCAAACATAAAAACTAACTACTCGGTAATGATGGGGAATAGTGTACCATAGATGAGTTGACGAGTATACCCCCCTGGGGTATACTCGTCAACATATGAAACAAATCGTCAATCGCTTGAAGCGTGTTGAGGGACAGTTACAAAAAATCCGCACTGATTTAGAAAATCAAAATCCAGCGTGTGATAGTGTGGTTCCACAGTTTTTGGCTGCGAAGGGTGCGCTCGATGCATGTGTGAAGGAGTACCTCCTTTTATCTCTCAAAGAGTGTGGCAGTAAGCGGTCTCAAGCTGATACGACAATGCTCCTTGAGACGATAATTAAGAAGTTGTAGTTGTATGGGGTTTAGAGATATTGCAGCCAAGTATCACCTTGGTGAAGTAGGGTCAGTGATTCCAGGACTCATAATTCATGGCAAGCCAGCACCGTATCCTGTTCTTAATGAGCGAGCAATACGCGCTGGTGCGGGGATGGTGTTCGCACTTGGGTTCTTCGCTTTCTTCCAGGCTTTTTATCTGCGTGAGTTTATATTCATCCAGGTACTTGTCGTGGTGTTGTTTGTCGACTTTTTTATGAAGGTGATTGTGGGGACGCGGTACTCCCCGGTGTCGATTGTGGCGAATTGGATTGTGCGTGGACAGCAGCCTGAGTACGTCGGTGCGATACAGAAACGTTTTGCCTGGTCAATTGGTCTTGTACTCGCCAGTACGATGATCGTGCTTATCTATGGGTTCGGGATTATGGGGTTACCAAACCTCATCATCTGCGGTGTGTGTTTGACGTTTATGTTTATGGAAAGTGCCTTTGGTATCTGTGTTGGGTGTAAGCTCTATGGGTTTTTGTTGTCAGTCGGATTGCTGAAGACTCCCGAGCATCGTCCAGTGTGTCCAGGTAATGTGTGTGCGATTGAATAAGAAGAATTGCGCGAACAACAAAAAACACCGACCAGGAGTGGTTGGTGTTTTGTCATGAGATTAGGGGATGTAGATTCAGTTCAAAGCTGTTGTCTAAGGAATGTCGGTACCGGTCACAAGTTACTAAGTATAATTGTTCGCTACGCTCCAATTCTACTAAGTACTTCTGACCACGGCTCGCTGGTTCAGGGCATTAGGAATAGCCCTTCACATCGCTCCGCCTCGCCGTTCGCATTTTTGGCGTGTAAATTATTTTAATTTAGAACGACGCAAAAATGCAGGAACGGCGCCCCAATCGTCCTCGTCGTCTTCGTCGACAGGATCAACTGGCTTTGGGTCGCGGCGAGGAATCTCTGGCTTTGGCTCGACGACCATGCTCTCTGCTTTTGGAGCGGGTGCTGGCGCAGGTGCTTCCTCCTCATGACGACGTGGAGTCGTGAGTGAATTGAAGATACGGCCACGGACTGGTTCGGTCGGTGCCTCGACTGGCTCATCGATAACTGCCGCTGGGGCTGGGGCTGCGACCGGTGCCCGGCGGGCGATTGGTGCACTGTGGTGACCACTCTCCTCAGGGAAGCCGGTAGCAATGACAGTGACCTTCACTTCGTTCTTCTTCAGCTTCTCGTCTTTGATGGCTCCGAAGATTACCTTGGCGTGTGGGTCGATAGACTCGGTGATGACACGGGCAGCATCCTGAATCTCGAGCATGCCGAGGTCGTCGCCACCAGCAATCGCGAAGAGGACACCCTTCGCACCAGTGATTGATACTTCAAGGAGTGGTGAGTTGATAGCGGCGCGAGCAGCCTCTTCAGCACGCTTCTCGCCAGCTGAGACACCGACACCCATGAGGGCTGAGCCGGCGTTCTCCATGACGCTCCGGATATCAGCGAAGTCGACGTTGATGATACCAGGCATGGTGATGAGGTCTGAGATACCCTCGACGGCTTGCTTGAGGACATTGTCACACTGCTCAAAGGCACTCTTAACCGTAGTCTCCTTATCGACAATAGCGAGGAGGCGATCATTTGGAATGGTGATGAGAGCATCAACTTCTTTCTTGAGTTCTTCGATACCCTGAAGGGCAAGACGCATACGCTCTTGACCTTCAAAGAGAAATGGCTTCGTGACCACACCGACGGTGAGGGCGCCACTCTCGCGTGCAATCTTCGCAACCACTGGCGCAGCACCAGTACCGGTACCACCACCCATACCACAGGTGACGAAGATCATGTCTGAGCCCTTGATGGCGTTCGCGATCTCTTCGCGAGTCTCTTCAGCGGCACGACGACCCATATCTGGGTTACCACCAGCACCAAGACCGCGGGTAAGATTCTTACCAACGTGTATCTTGCGCTTGGCGAGTGAGTGATGGAGGTCTTGGGCATCACTATTGATAGCGATGAACTCGACACCCTTCACCTTGGCACCCACCATGTAGTTGACGGCGTTGTTTCCAGATCCACCAACACCAACGACACGAATACGTGCGAATGACTCTACGTCTGCTTTGATCTGTTCCATAATAATGTGCGACTAGTTGAGTAATAAACCAAATGATTACCTCCAAACGACGTGGAAAAAGTAACGTCAGTTCTCGGTACGACCCATCATACAGGTATATAAACTATCTGTCACGATATTGACTCTCCTCGCTTTTATGTCTTTGACTCACTATAAAAAATGTGACGTTATGGGAGGAATTGAGAGAGCCAATCAAGGATAGTGTGTTTCGTTTGCTTCACGACACCAATCGCGGTTGTCTCTTCGCTATCACTCGCTCCGAGCATACAGAGACCATAGGCCACGGCCCACGAGGCATCACGGACTTTGGTGTTCTTACCGAATTCAAGAGTAGCGATACGAGCAGGGAGGTTCAAGGTATTGCGGGCGAGCTCCTGGATACCGGGGGTCGTCGCGCCACCACCAGTGAGGATAATACCGGCAGGGAGGAGTCCGTCTTTGCGGATTTTCTTTAAGTGCTGGCCAACGAGCTCAAAGATGTCAGTGAGGCGAGCGTTGACGATTTCTTCAAGGCGCTTCTTCGGGATGGTCGAGGCGGTCATGCCACCACGCTTAATCTTCTCAGCTTCTTCAAGCGGGATGCGGAGACCAAGGGCGATGTCGTTGGTGACATCGTTCGCACCTATCGGGAAGACCTTGAGGGAGACGGGGGTCATGTCTTCAAAGACGACGGTCGAGACCGTCTCGGCGCCGATGTTGGCGAGGATGCAGCCAGCACGACGCTGGGCCTTGCTCAAGATCACAAAGCTCGCAGCGAGAGGTGACGCCATCACGTCTTCGACGTAGATGCCGGTATGCTCCACTGCGCCAATGAGGTCATTCAGGTGCTGCTCATACGTAGTGATGAAGAGGGTGTCGACCTCGAGCTTTGTGCCGCGCATACCCTGCGGCTTCCCAAGGACAAGCTCGCCGTCGACGCGGTAGCGGAGTGGGATGGCGTGGATGATTTTGCGATTGGGGATATGGTCGATGATACGGTCTTCACTGTCTTGGCCGGCCTTCTCGATATCGATAGAGGTAATCTCTGAGTCAGCGCGTGAGGTGATGACTTCACCTGTTGAGACCACCTCATCGAGGCCAATAGATCCGATTGAGACAAACGCCCGCTTCACCTGAACGCCAGCAACCTTCTCCGCTTGAGCAACCGCACTACGGATGCTCCGCACCACGTCAGACTCACTGATGATGTACCCGTTGCGGAGACCGCGACTCTCAGCAAAGCCGGTGCCGATAATCTGTGGCATGGCACGCTCACTCTTCTGGCGGGGTACGCGAACAATCACCACCTTGACCTGGTAGGTACCAACATCAATACCGGTGATAATGTGCTCAGACATAGTTATACGATACTGTACTTACGAACGTAGCGCTGCTCTTGCTTGTCCATCTCGTCACCATGATCGAGGCCTTTGAGGTGGAGGAGGCCATGAATGAAGAGGAAGGCAACGTAGCCGTCAGGGCTAAGGCCAAATTTAGCTGCTTCACGGACTGCCACCTGCGGACAGATGAATATCTCGCCAGTGTCCTTTGTGAGAGGGAAGGAGAGGACGTTTGGTGAGTAGGTTTTCTGGCGATAGGCAATATTGAGTGAGCGGGCGCGGTCTGGTCCGACGAACTGGAGGGAGAGATTATAGCGCTTGCCGAGTATGTCATTTTTCATCGTTTCGTAATGAAACGAAGGATATGACTTGACCGTACTCGCGAGCGAAAAAGTAGACATGGTTATAGGGTAGTATGCCACGTTTTTGACCGTACGATAAGGCGTGTCCTGTGGGCTTAGACTACGCCAAAAAAACGTAAAATCCCCCATACTGGGGGACTGTACTAGCCGCGGCGGCCTCGAGTTCGTTCTTGAACCTTACCAAGCTTGAGGAGCTTTTCGTAAGTCTCCTTCTTAGCAAGCTTCTTCAAACGAGCGAACTTCTGGACATTACGACTCTTGACGCGAGAGTAGTATCGTCCACCACGGACTTTCGGAATGATTCCGGCGCCTTGTACACGCTTCGTAAAGCGGCGAATTACGTTCGCACTGCTTTCGTTGGTGTTTTTTGTAACTTCAACATTTGTTGCCATATGTGGCCGAAAGAATACCATTTATGGGCAAAAAGTGCAAGAAATGCACGAGTCACCTAATTGGTGTGCTGGAGGGCGTTCACACGCTTCAAGCGCTTCATGAGGATGTCGGTTGTGATTGGCTCTTGTTTGCGGGCGTCCATATCGCGGAGGATAACGGTGCCTTCAACAAACTCCTTCTGGCCAATGATGATGACATGCTTTACCTCCTTGGCTTCGGCATCACGGAGCTGGGCTGAGAGTGAGTCGTTCGCAAGGTCTTGCATGACCGGAATACCAGCCTTGCGGAGCTCGTCGATAATCATAAGACTGCGCACTTTTGGTCCAAATCCAAGCTGGATGATATAGACCGATGGGGTATCAAGCTTCACACGTGGGATACGGCCAGGGGCAGGACGGTCCTTGAGGATGGCGACGGCGCCAACGCCACCAGTGCGACGTTTTGTCTTTCGCTCGAGGAAGGCGTCAAAACGACCACCTTTGAGGGTGAGGAACCCACCATCAGTCTCATCACGGTTGAGGGTATCAATTGAGAAGAGGGCATCACTATAGTACTCGTGGTGACCGAGCATCTTTGGGTCTATTTCATACGGAGTCTCGCTCATGTCGAGGTACTCGATGATGTCACGGAAGTGCTTGCGACTTTGGTCGCTCAGGTATTCAAGTGGGTTCGGTGACTTATAGGCGAGTTCATGATCTTCATCAATAAGAGCCTGGAGGGCGAAGAGGGCATGACTCTTCATTTGCTCGCGGGCGGTCGGAGTCATTGCGTCAAGACGCTTGCGGAGGAAGTTCGTGAGTTCGCGACTATAGCGGGTGATTGATTCGGTGTCGCCAAGTGAGTTGATGCGGACGATGTGGTCGCTGTGACCGAGTTCGTTTGCGATGGCGCGTGTTGTCTGGATGAGAATGGCTTCAGCGATACTCTTTTGTACATTGAATATATGAAACGATACAGCGGTCTCATTTGGGTCTGAGGTCGTGTCTATATTGTAGAGGAGGACGGGCTTCCCGTAGGCGTGAAGACCAGCTTCGCAGTAGGTGAGGACGCCACGCGAGAGGTGTCCACGGAGTGCATCGAGCTCCATGTCACCGTCTGCGATGGTGTGGGAGAGGGGTACCGTGCAGTTCTTGCATTCAGGGTCTTGTCCGAGTGCATCAAACGTACGAAATCCAAAATGTTCAGCGGTCTGGCCGGTAAGCTTCAAAAACTCAGTTGGACTACAGGTGATACGCATACACACTACTTACTCACTGCTAGTAATATCCTCAAATCGAACTTCCCCTGGTAGATAATCAAAGGTCTGTGGCGGGAAGAGTCGGACAAAGGCACGTCCGACAATCCGTTCCTCTTGGAGGACGCCCCAGACACGTGAATCTGAGCTCTGGTCACGGTTATCACCCATCACGAAGTACTCACGGTCACCGAGCTTTTCTTCAAGGATGATGCCGTTTCGCATGCTCTTGATGTATGGCTCGTTCAAAATAAAGCCATCAGGGTACTGTTCATTAATGATACGGACGGTACTGCCTTCAATTGAGACGGTATCACCAGGGACGCCAATGACTCGCTTAATAAAAAACTTTGATGGGTCCTTTGGGTAGCGGAATACGACCACATCACCGCGAGTTGGGGTGTGAAGCTTGTAGCTGACTTGGTCGACAATGAGGTATTCACCACTCTGAAAGGTGTCTTGCATTGATGCACCAGACACGATGAATGGTTGTGCGATAAACATGCGCACTGGTATGACGATGATGAGTGCGATAATCGAGAAGCGAATAATTTCTGCAAGTGGATGCTCACTCTGCGGTGGGATTGGACTCGCGTCACTAGCGGTTTCGATAATCGTTGGTGCTGGTGTACGAGAGAACAGTGACATAGAGGTGATTGATGTATGACATTATACTCGAATAAAAAATGAAAAACAAATTTTTGTTTTTTAAAAAATAAACGCGCATCATCTGATGCGCGCTGGAGTAAATGTCATCCTGTTACCATCCCCAACAAAACCGTTTTCTATATAGAAAGGCACAGCTCCGTCTAGTACATACCGCACGATGAGCGACTTTTGTCGCGTAGTCGCTAACCGTTTGAGACGCTTGATAATAACAGTACCGATACCTTGGCGTTGGTAGCCGTGATGGATGATGAGACGCCGCACTTCGATGTCGTTGGTGTACTCAGCGGTCTCAACCCAAAAGTACTTATTGTTGCTGTAGGTGCGGATGTTGTTTTTTGTCTGGCGAATATAGCACCAGATGGTGAGTCGAGTGAGTATATTCATGATAACCTCAAGATTTTTTCTCTCGCAATACTAGTATAAAAAGACGGTGTTGTACATCAAAGTAAAAACTCGCGCCAAGGTCATTGGCGCGAGGAGCTCATATGAGTGAGTGGGCGATGTAGGAGTGGAGATTCGTTGCCCCAAGGAGCAGTAGGTGCTGAATCTCCCGAAACCCGAACTGGTTTGGTCTCGGGTCTGGCCACTTGAGTGTGTAGACCGCGAGCTGGATTCCGTAAATACCGACACCCACCAGCCAGAGGGTTGCCGTTATTGTGGGGAGTCTATCGAAATTGATGAGGAGATAGCTCACCATCGGTACGGCAGCAAGCAGATAGACGACAGCACTCAGGTATCGCGGGAGGAAGTGAAGTGTCTTCGTTATGGTTCCTGCGACACAGATGCCGACCACAAACGCGATGCCGTGCCAGAAGGGTGTGGTCGGCATGATGTGACCCCAGTACGGCAAGCCGGTGATGGCGATGACATAGAAGATCATAATATGATCGAGTTTACCCAGCCAGTCACGGTAAGAAACAAAGTGATAAACGAGACTGACCCCATACAACAGAAGTATGGTGATGGTATAGATCGTGGTGGTCCAGTGAGTCGATGTACCGAGCCACCAGAGTGCACTGGTGACACTAACAGTATCAAGGACCACCACGCCACTGTGGCGCGGATACCACCAGGGTTTGGTGGATGATTCGTCGTATCTTAAGAACACTGCATGATCCCCCGAAAAGAACGTTCGGGTTGTACCGTACCACATACTTTTGGTGTGGTAAAATGCCAGTATGTTCTATATCGTTGGGCTTGGTAATCCGGGTGCGAAGTATGCGCGTACGAGACACAATATTGGCTGGCTCGCGCTTGATGCGTGTGTGGCGGGGTGGGAGTTGCCTGAGCCACGACTCGTAAAGAAGTATCAGAGTCGTGTGAGTGAAGGGATGGTAGTGGGAGAGCCGGTCGTGCTCGCATATCCGGAGACCTTCATGAATAACTCCGGCGAGGCGGTGAAGGCTCTTGTACCCAAAGGAGCGTCCTCGCAACTTATTGTCGTGTATGATGAGGTTGATTTACCGGTCGGGGAGTTTCGTATCTCGTTTGGGAATAGTGCTGGTGGTCACAATGGCGTATCTTCAATTATTGAACGACTTGGGACCAAAGACTTCGTCCGGGTTCGTATCGGGGTGGCGGCACGGGGCAGTGAGACGGGGAAGGCCGTCCGGCCAGCGGGGGAAGATTTAGCCGCCTATGTCCTTGGTACCTTCAGACCAGAAGAGCGAGAGGTGTACGAAAAACTATTTCCAGTCATTGTCGAAGCGATTGAGACGATTATGCTTGAGGGGCGAGAGAAGGCGATGAATAAGTTTAATTAGAGATATACATCACACACAAAACCCGCGCCTCTTGGGCGCGGGTTTTGTGTGTTCATGAGGTTATGCTTGTGGGACGTCCTTCCAGGTGAGGGTCATACGCTGTTCAGCTGGCTCAAAGAGCGAAATCTTGAACTTGTAGACACCACCAAGTGAGAGGGTGGCCTTCATCTTCTCCTCTGATTCGAACTCAGAGATGTGGACGAGACCAGCAACACCTTCCTGGATAGAGGCCAGCGCTCCGTGCTTGTTGTACTTGATGACAACACCCGGTACGACCTGATCCTTAGCAAACTTGCCTGCAGCTTCGGTCCATGGGTTCTCACGGAGCTGCTTGATTGAGAGAGAAATCTTGTCATCCTTCACTTCAATCACCTTGACCTTTACCTTGTCGCCAACCTTGTAGAGGGCGCGGGTGTTCTCAACGAGACCCCAATCGAGCTCAGAGATGTGCACGAGACCTTCGAGACCTTGTTCAATCTTCACAAAGACACCGAAGTCAACAGCGCCGGTAACCTCACCATTGAGGACATCGCCGACCTCGTACTTACTAACCTTCTCACCCTTTTCTTCTTTCTCCTGGTGACCCTTCTCAGAGAAGATGAGCTTGTGCTCCTTCTGGTCAGCCGTAATCATGACGACTGAGAGGTGCTTGCCGATGAGTGAGTTGAGGGCTGAGAGGATCTTGTCCTTGTCGCCGTTATCAACGCGTGGGTAGTTATCAGCTGAGAGCTGTGACGCAGGGAGGAAGCCCTGGATACCCTGCCACTCCATGATGAGACCGCCTTTGTTTGCCTCTTTCACTTCGAGTGACATCACCGTACCCTTCTTCACTGCTTCTTCGGCATCAGCCCAGATGAGGGCTTGACGAGCTTCCTTGAGTGAGAGCTCGATGTAGCCGTCTTCGTTGTTTACATCTACTACCTTGGCAGCGATGGTGTCGCCAACTGATACCTTGCGGAGGATATCGCGGGCATTCATGTACTCACGACCAAAGATGAGACCAGTACCAAATGGTGGGAGGTCTACATAGACGCGAGCGCGACCAATCGCTGATACGGTTCCTTCAACGAGCTGACCCTCCTTCGGAGACTCAGGAATGTTTGCAGCGAGGTTCTGCATCACACTTGTTTCTTCTGACATATTTTGTGTAGCGACTTTCATAATCGGCCAGCTTCTTTGTCGTGACCACAATTTCGGCACTCACCGTACAGTCAGTACGGCTCGTTTGAAATTTTGTCACTTCGCGAATCTGACTCGATTCTGTAAGTCTTATACTTACTTACTTTATTCCGACGACACGCGTCTGGGTTTCAATTGCTCATGGCCGTAGTCCATAAACCCAGGGTTAACGTGTGCCGCTAGGAAACTATTAATACCTTTCGGTGCGGGGAATATACCAGAAAAGCGTAAAACTGTAAATAGGATACGGTTCACCCGTGACTAAAAACCACAATCGTCATTGCGAGGAAGGAGCGGTAGCGACTGACGTGGCAATCCAGTTGTTATTGTCATCTATGTTTAGATTGCTTCGTCGGTCATTGCCACCCCTTCTCGCAATGACGATTGAAAACGCGCGGTGACGGAGAGTGCAAGTACGAGGTCTTGCCTCGGACAGGTCCGAGGCAAGACCTCGATGAGGAGAAGCTCGATGGTCTCCTATATCCCATTTTTTATTTTCCGGGTATACTACAGCCACTATGGTCATTACATATCACGGCGGGCAGTGCTTTAAGGTGTCATTTGGTGATACCACGCTGGCCTTTGATCCAATTGCAAAGTCTTCGAAGCTGAGTCCGGTCAAATTCGGGGCGGATGTGGCGTTTGTGTCACTGAATCATCCAAATTTTAATGGCATTGAAAACGCCTCACACGGCAGTAAAGAGCCGTTTGTGGTGCAAGGTCCGGGTGAATACGAGATCGGTACCGTCTCCGCACGTGGGTACGGGGTTAAGACGAAATACGAAGGAGTTGAGCGGTACAACACTATCTACCAGGTGCGACTTGAGGAGATGAACATGGTCTTCCTTGGTGCGCTTGGTGACCCGGAAATCGACCCGAAGATTCTTGGGGAGTTTGGTGATATTGATATTCTCTTTATTCCAGTTGGCGGTGGCGATGTGCTCGAGGTACCGCAGGCAGCGAAGCTCGGACTCAAGCTCGAGGCCAAGCTCATTATCCCGATGCACTATGACGCGACGGCGCTCAAGGCATTTCTCAAAGAGGCGGGTGCTGATGGTGTGGCTCCCGTTGATAAGCTCACGATAAAGAAGAAGGATGTGAACGAGATGGAGGGTGAGATTGCCGTGTTGACGGTCTAATTGCGGGTGAGTCACACTCATGTTGTTTGATTACCTCGATAACCTCCGAAAAAAACCGAAGCCACAGCGACAGCGGTACGCCTTTGCTTTTGCTCTTTCTTTTACCCTCATCATTACCGGCATTTGGGCAGTGACGCTCCCGGGGCGATTCACGCCACCGGAAGAGATTGCAACTAATGCCGGCGAGGCGCCGTTTGCTGGCCTCTGGCGCCAGTTTAAAGATCAAGTCGCGAGTGTTCGTACTCAGACGGCGGCCGTGGCACCGGGTGCTGCCTCATCAACTGAGTCAACAGCGACGACGAGTAATCGAGTCGATGCGGTGTCATTGATTGCAACGACGAGCGAAGATGGGACACTGGTACCATTGCCACCACCACCAAAGCCGGTCCTGATTGGGACGACCTCACCAGAGCTGGCAACAACGAGTCGATAAGATAAAAGCGCGTGACCGCAGGTCACGCGCTTTGTCTACTCCACGCCCATACTCTTCATATGTTATACTTCAGGGCGTTATTTACTGATTAGTGTTAGTTACGAATTACTATGCCGAAAAAGACCGAAGTTGCTGAAACGATGCCGCTCCCAGAGCGCGGGATTGTCGCCCAGGGCATCACCGGTGAAATGGAGCGGGCGTATCTCGACTATGCAATGTCCGTGATTACCTCGCGTGCTTTGCCGGATATTCGTGATGGCCTCAAGCCCGTACACCGACGCATTCTCTATTCGATGCGACTCAATGGTCTTACGGCAAGTGCCAAGTTTAAGAAGTCGGCAACGGTGGTAGGAGACGTGCTTGGTAGTTTTCACCCGCATGGTGACGCTGCTGTCTATGAGTCGATGGTGAAGCTCGCGCAGCCATTTGCCACGCGCTATCCGCTCGTGCTCGGGCAAGGTAACTTCGGATCAATTGACGGTGACTCAGCGGCGGCCTACCGATACACCGAGGCGAAGATGTCTCGTCTTGCGGAAGAGATGCTTCGTGACCTTGAGAAGGATACGGTCGATTGGCGACCAAACTTCGATGGTACGAAGAAGGAGCCAGTCGTGCTCCCGGCAGCGGTACCGAACCTCCTCCTTATGGGTTCGCTTGGTATTGCGGTGGGTATGGCGACCAATATCCCGCCACACAACCTTCGTGAAATCTCAAACGCGGTTGGTCACCTGATTGATAATCCTGATGCGACAACTGATGATCTCTTGAAGCACATCAAGGGTCCCGATTTCCCGATGGGAGCAATCGCGTTTAATCAGAAGGATATCGCGCATGCATATACTCACGGTAAGGGTGGGGTGGTCGTACGTGGTGAGGCGGAGATTGTTGAAGATAAGAAAGGTAACTTCAGTATCATCATTACCTCAATTCCGTTCCGCGTAAACAAGGCTGATCTCCAGGAAAAGATTGCCGACCTCGTGCGGGAAAAGAAGATTGAAGGTATCCGCGAGATGCGTGATGAGTCGACAAACGATATCCGTGTCGTGATTGAGCTCAAGAGCGGCGCGCAGCCACAGACGGTCCTCAATAAACTCTACAAACACACCCAGCTCGAAGAAACTTTCCACTACAACATGGTGGCGCTCGTTGATGGTGTACCGCAGACGGTGTCACTCAAGCTCATCCTCGAAGAGTACGTGAAGCACCGGGCTGAGGTGGTACGTCGTCGTACGCAGTACGACCTCACGAAAGCGCAAGACCGTGAGCATATCCTCCTTGGTCTCAAGAAGGCGCTTGATCATATTGACGCTATCATCAAACTCATTCGCGCTGCCAAAGATGTGCCAACCGCACACGCTGGTCTCATGAAGGAGTTTAAGTTCTCGGCGATTCAGGCGCAGGCGATTCTCGATATGCGCCTTCAGAAGCTCGCTGGTCTTGAGCGTAAGAAGATTGAAGACGAGCTCAAGGAAGTGCAGAAGCTCATCAAGGAGCTCGAGGCGATTTTGAAGAGCAAGGCGAAGATGCTCGGACTCGTGAAGAGTGAGCTCGCTGAAGTAGCAGAGAAGTATGGGGATGAGCGTCGCACCAAGATTGTGAAGGGTGGTGTGAAGCAGCTCTCGCAAGAAGACCTCGTGCCAGATGAAGAGAGTGTGCTCGTACTTACTCAGGGTGGCTACGTGAAGCGCACGAATCCTGAAGAGTATCGTACCCAGAAGCGTGGTGGAGTAGGAGTTGTTGACCTCAATACCAAGGAAGAAGATGTGGTGACGACCCTCGTGACCACCTCAGCCCATAGTGACCTCCTCTTCTTTACCGATAAGGGTAAGGTTTACCAGAGTAAGATGTATGAGATTCCAGAAGGACGACGCGCCACGAAGGGTAAGTCAATTATGAACTTCCTTTCAATGTCTCAGGATGAGCGTATCACCTCGGTCCTTCCCGTCCGCAAAGAAGATTGGGCTGGTGAGTGGAGTCTCATGATGGTAACGAAGCATGGTGTGGCGAAGAAGTGTGATGCAGCAGCGTTCAAGGATGTACGTCGCAGTGGACTCATTGCGATTACCCTCAAGGATGATGACTCACTCATTGCGGCGAAGTTCGTCGGGGCGGGAGATGATATGTCGCTCGTGACTCGTGATGGTCAGTCGATTCGCTTTAAGGAAAGTGACGTTCGTGAGATGGGTCGTACGGCAGCGGGGGTAGGTGCCATGAAGCTTGGTAAGAATGATGTCATCGTCTCAGCTGATGTCGTTAAGAAGGGGGATACGAAAGCTGAGATTCTCGTCGTGACCGAAGATGGCTACGGTAAGACGACACCAATTAAGGAGTACAAAGTCCAGAATCGTGGCGGATCAGGTATTAAGACCGCCAAGGTGACAGATAAGACTGGTGTCGTGATTGGAGCGATTGTACTCGCGCCAGAAGAGCGGGCAGATGGTGAGCTCGTTATCATGAGTAAGAAGGGGCAGGTGATTAAGCTGCCACTCAAGGACGTGCCGACCCTTGGTCGTGATACGCAGGGCGTGCGGGTGATGAAGATGAGGGCGGGGGATTCTATTGCATCTATCGTCTTCGTCTAGGAGCAATCGCATAAAATCGATTCTGACTTTGTTGCTCGGTCAGTGAGCTCGTCGCCGTACAATCAGTACGACTCCTCACTCACCTCGGTCGCGCCTCGTCAGAATCGATTTTATCCAATTGCTTGTGTTCATAAATCACAACGCTGACTACAAAAAAGCGACTCAAGGTACAAATTAGTACATTTCGTCGCTTTTTTGTTTGTCGTCTTGCTCTCGATACAATTTCTGGCCTTCTAAAGTCGCGGCGCTCCTGTTCTTTTTTCTGAAGATTTTCTCACTGTAGTGAAGATATTGAAAACAACCGGCGCGACTCGTAGGGTCGCGCCGGTTGTTTGTACTCCCCAGGCGGTACAAAATACCCTGGTCGTGGACGGTATACTTAGGCTATGGATACTGTTACTCTTCCGCGTTTTCTTGAACCGAGACTCTTGGCGTCACATTTTCATATTGAGCCGGGTTCAACGGTGGTTGATGTGGGGGCAGGGCACGGCACGTTTGTGCCAGCACTTGCCAGAAAGGTCGGCGCTGCGGGTAAGGTGGTCGCATGTGAGGTGCAGCGACCACTTATTGATGCGCTCGGACGTCGGGTGCGTGAGGAAGCGCTACATAATGTTGATATTCGGTGGTGTGATGTCGCGGCACCTGAGGGTACCAAGCTGCCAGCTGACTCAGTTGATTTTGTCGTGGTAATTAACACGCTCTACCAAATTGACGAACGCGAAGCTGCCTTGGCGGAAATCTATCGGATGCTAGCGCCAGGTGGTGTTGTCTATGTGGTTGATTGGCATGACGCCTATGGTGGTATCGGGCCAGAGCCAGATTGGGTACTAAGGAAAGAGTCGGCGATTGATCTCTTTGAGGCGTCGTTCTTCATCTACGAACGTGAGTACCCTGCCGGAACCTTCCATTATGGTGTATCATTTCGAAAAATATGAACCTGCGTCCGTTTGAGCTGTTTTTGATTATTGGTTTTGTGCTGATGGGCCTCGTTGCCTTAGCGCTCATTTCGGTATACAAACCGCCAGCTGACCCGACGAAGACTGCACTCACCGGTGTGGTTGAAATCTGGGGGACACTCGATAAGAATGCGTTTTACCGCACCCTTGAGCCAATTATTGAACAAGAACCAGCCTATCGCGCTATCACCTACACGCAGATTGAACCTGAGGCATTTGATAACCAGCTCCTCAATGCGCTCGCTGAAGACCGTGGTCCAGATCTGATTATTCTCCCACACGAAGAGCTCGTATCGTACCGCTCGAAGCTCCAGCCAATCACCTATGACTCGTTCCCCGAGCGTAACTTCCGCGACCTCTATATAGATGGGGCTGAGCTCTTTGCGCTTAATGAAGGAGTCTATGCGTATCCGCTCATGGTCGATCCGCTCGTCATGTACTGGAATCGCGATATTCTCGCGCGCCAAAACATGGTCAATCCGCCGACGAGCTGGGAAGCGATCGTGAATAATATCGTCCCGAGTTTTGTCTCACGCGACTTCAATCGTAATATTTCGATGAGTCCGATTGCGTTTGGTGAGTTCCGTAATGTGACGCATGCAAGCGATATCATCAGTATGCTCACGCTCCAGGGTGGAAGCCAAATGGTGCTTGAGGGGAATGAAGGGCGCTACCAGATCCTTCTCAACCGGGTGCCGGGAGGGAACGCGGTCCCGTTTGAAAGTGCGCTCACCTTCTACACCAATTTCGCGAGTCCGAGTAACCCCCTCTACAGTTGGAACCGTGCCCGACCGAATGACCGTGACGCCTTTATTGGTGAGAGTCTCATTCTGTACTTTGGTAAGGGGAGTGAAGCGCGCTCACTCGCAGCCCAGAATCCAAACTTGAACTTTGATATTGCTGAAGTCCCGCAGGGTGCCGGAGCGACAATTCGCCGGACGTACGGTACCTTCTATGGTCTCGGACTCCTTCGCTCTGCGAGTAACCGCCAAGGGGCTGCAGTGGCACTTCAGTTAGTCGGCGGACAGGCTTTTAGTCAGGCCTTTGCTGACCAGCTTGGCATGGCGCCGGCGCACCGGCAGGCGCTCGCTGGCGGCTCGACCGATACCTATGGTATAATCGTGTATCGATCAGCCATTATGGCCCGTGGTTGGCTGCAACCGGACAAGGCGCGTGTAGATACCATCTTTACCCAGGCAGTAGAAGATGTCCTCGCGAATCGTCTCCGTCCCTCTGAAGCAGCTGATGATGCGGTCGGCCGGTTAAGTCAGGAATATTAGACTTTTATGCTGTTATCACATCTCATTAACCGAACATCTGCTCTCATTGCATTAGGAGTAATTAGTGGGCTTGCTCCATCCGTTAGTTTTGCTGCTGATGTCCGGCTTGAAAATCCACTCAATAACATAAGCTCTCTTGAGGGTCTCTTCGTCGCTATTCTTAACATATTCATCACCTTGATGATTCCAGTGATAGTATTCTTCATCATTCTCGCTGGCTTTAAGTATGTGACTGCACAAGGTAACCCAAGCAAGATTGAAGAGGCGACGACCACCTTCATGTATGCAGTGATTGGTGGTGTCGTCATTCTCGCAGCGGTTGCAATCGCTGAGATAATTAAGAACACCGTGGCAGCGTTCTAGTGCTTGTCTATGAATAATACACCGACCACATTTGCTGAACTCGTTAATTTCTTTATCGAGTTTTTAAACCTTGGTGTGCTTTTACTCATTGGTCTTGCCTTCTTAGTGACGCTTTGGAATATGGTGAGTGCCTGGATTATCCATGCTGACGACCCAGGGAAGCGCGAAGAGGGGACCACGATTGCGATCACAGCCGTCATCGTGATGGTTGTCATGCTCTGTATTTGGGGTATTCTAAATCTCCTCGCTGGCTCTCTGCTCTAGCTGGCATTTCAAGTGTTTTATGCACATGAGTCCAGTTAACCTTTAAAAATTGTAAAAAATCATGTATAATGCGATTAACTGAAGAAATTAATTAACATCATTATGAATAATACCCTTAAATCAATACCGCTTGCTGTTTCGTTTTTAATTTTACCCGCATTTGCATCTGCTCAGTTAGCAGCACAAGATAATGGCGCGGGTGCTATCGGTGAATCTCTTGGTAATATACTATCATTCATCGATGGTGTGGTTATTCCATTTATTCTTGGTATTGGCTTCCTTGTATTCGTGTGGGGAATTTTTAAGTACTTTATCCAGGGTGGAGCCAATGACGAAGCCAAGGAGAGCGGTAAGAGTCTCATTCTCTACGCGATTGCTGGATATGTGGTTATTCTCGCGTTCTGGGGTATTGTAAATATCATTTCAAGTGGCATCGGTCTTGAAGGTGAGGCGCTAGATGCACCAAGTGCAAATTTAATTAATTAGTCTTAAATACTGACCAGTTTCTATGAAAAAATTTCTATTATCGTTAATTCTCCTTGCTCCAGTCGCTGCTTCAGCCCAGATTCTTAATGGAGGTGATGGCGGAGAAATTGGTAATTTTGCTTTGACTATTCTTGGTTTTATACAAGAGGTTCTAGTACCATTTATTCTATCAATCGGCTTCCTTGTATTCGTGTGGGGAATGTTCAAGTACTTTATCCAGGGTGGAGCCAACGACGAAGCCAAGGAGAGTGGTAAGAGTCTCATTCTTTACTCTGTTGCTGGGTTTGTAGTGATACTCGCCTTCTGGGGTATTGTAAATATCCTTTCTGACGGTATTGGTCTCGCTGGTCAGGAAGATGAGATAGTACCACCTACTGTTGTCCCTCGTGCAGGTTCATAAACAAAATGACTTAACACAAAACCCCTTTAAGGGGTTTTGTGTTATTATATGGATAAATATGTTTAGTATCGTTTCGATAGCATCTGCGCAGACACCTGGTCTCGCAGAAGCACAGAGTTTTGTTGCTCGGGTGAATGAGGTGATTCTCTATCCGCTTATCGCGCTTTTGTTCGCGCTGGCCTTTTTCCTCTTTATATTTGGGTGTTATCAGTACCTGACACATGCAGATGAGAGTCAGGCGCGCGAGACCGGTAAAATGCATATCCTCTGGGGCATTCTTGGCATGTTCATCATGCTGGTGGCGTACGGTATCCTTGGAATTGCCGCGAGTACGTTCGGACTCAATCAGGAGCTTGATTGTTACAACGATCCAACCCAAGGTGGCTGTGATGCAATCTTCAACCCATATCAAGGATTTAGCACAGGTAATACAGGTGGGTCTGCTACAGGTAATACTGGCGGTTCGGGAAGTGGAAACACCGGTGGAGCCGGAACAGGTAATAGATAGTTATAAATATAAAAAACCGCGGCAAATGCTTGCCGCGGCCACCTTCCAGAGAAGGATTTAGTTTTTTGCCCAGTGCAGAGGCATGATTCCTTCACGAATCTCCAGGTTCGCTGTCGATGTCGTGCAGTAACGCACTGCGGTGATTTCCCCCACAAGGTTAAGTGAGGTCTGGAGAGTCCAGACACCGTCGAGAAGAACTGATACCTTCATCTGTTTGCCGCCCCAGTCCGCTTGAACGAACCAGTTTGCAGGAATCGACACCGCTTCAGACCAGCTGGTCATCGCCTCGTTGCACTTGGCGACCTTGACGGTCTTCGGCAGACTTGCCTCGACCTGCGCCGCCTTCCGTGCCTGTTCTTCGGCCTTGTTGATTTCGGCCTGTCGAGCAGCTTCGATAGCGGCTTGCTGTGCGGCAACTTCTTGCTGCCGCGCCAGCTCTTCGGCGGTGAGGGGTGCTTCGAAGACGCCAGTATTGGCGTGATTCTCGATGACCCGAGCACCATAGTCCATCTGCACATCCACCCAGCCAACCATCGACCGGAAGAGAGGCATGCTCATGAGGGCTCCGATGATGATCACGATGATCACATAGGTCCCTCCGACCTTCCAGATCCATCCTTCCGTCTTCATCCGTTCGTAGATCGAGATGTTGAGGAGAAGGAGGCAACCGAGCGGCAACACGACATACATCGGCACCGCTAGGGTGAAGGGGTAGGTCCCGAGGAAGAACAGGGTAACCCCCGTGAACATCATCATTGCGTTCACGAGACGACCAAGGGCCTCCAGTCCGGCTTTCACACCGGGACCGAGATCGGTCTTACCGTCGGCAGCAGCGTAGATGCTGCCGCCGGCGATGAAGGTGCCAAGCACCAAAGGTTTGAGAGCGTACATGATCAGGGCGATCATTGCGAACGCTCCCACAACCAGGTTGACGAACATGAATCCGCCACCAAGGCTGTGGAAGACACAGGCCGTGATGTAGACCAGTACGGTCAGAATCAAGGCCTGCTTGACCCGCTTCTGAGCCACATAGTTGGCACCAAGAATGGTGTTTCCAGTGGTTGTCCAGTCGTTCAACATGCTGAACTTCTGGCTCGGCGGGATATTGGTCGAGGTGGTCGACATGATTACTTCCTTCAGATGAGGTTGCGCAGGTGAGCGAACGGCAGTGCGATGAACCAGAAAGGACTGGTCCTTGCTTTCAGGAGCCGTTCATTGTCGCGTTCCATTTCGTCGCGCATCGGCGCGCCGACCAGGTTCACGACTTGGCGAATCATTTCGCCGGCCTTGATGTCTTTGCCGAACAGGTTTTGAATCTGTTCGTCAACGGTTTTGACGATCGAGTCATCGTACGGGGAGGGCATGATGGGCAGCTGAGCCGCCTCAAAATACTTCACCAGTTCGATGTATCCGCCTTCGCGGCAGCGCCGGAGCACGTCCTTGGTGAGGACATACCCGCTCGGGAGCTGACCGCTCGCGACCATGCTCGGCACTTGCGCTTGGCAGGCCTTGATCAGCTCCGCTTCTTTCTCGCGGATGATTTCGACACACCGTTGTACGAAGCCGAGAGCATTTTTCGTTGCCGGCTTGAACTTTTTCTCGACCAGTTGGACCTTCTCTGTGGTCTTATCGTCGAGTTTCTTTTCCGTCGTCTTGGTCACAGTACCTTTTTCGGTCACCTTGTCCCAAGAGGTCAGGAAGAGTCGGAGCTTCTTCTGGCGGCTTTTGGCCACCTGTTTGGTGAAGAAGCCCTCCCGCTCGACGAAGTTCCAGCGGATGAAGTCCATCCAGTACGGCCGTTCGTCGTCTGGGATTTTTGCGATGAGTTCTTGCAGCTGGTGTTCATCACCCCAGCCCCGATCGAACTCGCCCGCTTTGTCTTCTGCCGTCGCCTTCGTGAACAGTCCATCGGCGAACTCGCCGATGGAATGAAAGAAGACAGTCTGAAGCCATGGAGGAATAGCGACCATGTCATGTTTCCTTTCGATTGTGTATGTTGATGTCAACGGGCTCATTGCCGTTGCTGGTGACTGATAGGGCGGGGACCACCCAGTTACCACAGGAGACTGTGGTCTCATGTGGAAACGGGGTAGTATGCCCCCCATTCCGTAAATATAATAGCATACTAAATTGAAAAAGTCAATATTATGGCATACTAAATAACCTTGAAATATAAGGCTATATTGGGATTAATGACTAGGAAAATGAATATTTTATGGTAGTATGGGCAAAACCTTAGATGTTATGAATACCATTGCTACAGAAAAAGTCGTTCGCGACCTGCGTCCACGGGCCGAAAAACGAGTGGCGGTCAGTAAAGATATACGCCCACGAACGACATTGTCGTTTTATCGCTACGTGCAGATTGCAGACCCGGTGGCCTTCCGTGAGCAGCTTTTGGCTGTCTTTGGTCGGTACGAGTGTCTTGGTCGTATCTATGTAGCAACTGAGGGAATTAATGCACAGATGAATGTCCCAACCGAGCACTTTCCCGCCCTTGATGCCTGGATTCAGGCTGAGCCACTCCTTGCTGGTACACCGTATAAGATTGCGGTTGAGGAAAAAGACTTTTCATCATTTTATAAACTCACCGTTAAGGTAAAGGAGAAGATTGTAGCCGATGGACTCGATGATGCGTCATTTGATGTGACGAATACCGGTGCGTACCTCACGGCAGAGGAGATGAATGCCTATATCGACGACCCAGACGCGGTCGTAGTAGATATGCGCAATGCGTATGAGAGTGAGATTGGTCACTTTGAAGGGGCGATACTGCCCCAGGTTGATACCTTCCGTGATGAGCTTGCGGTCACTCCCGAACTTCTCAAAGTACACAAGAACAAAAAGGTCGCGCTCTACTGTACCGGCGGGATTCGCTGTGAGAAGGCGAGTGCGTGGCTGAAGCATAATGGTTTCAGTGATGTGCGTCACCTCAAGGGCGGTATCATAGAATACGCGCATCAGGTGAAAGAGAAAGGACTGCCGAACAAGTTCCGAGGTAGTAACTTTGTGTTTGATGAGCGACTCGCGGAGCGAGTGGGGGATGAGGTGATTTCACACTGTCACCTGTGTAAGACTGCGAAGACCGATGTCTATCGCCACTGCGCGAACCAGGTCTGTCACGAGCTCTATCTCGGGTGTGATGATTGTGTGGCAAAGCGTCGTGGCTACTGTTCTCGTTGGTGTGAACTGACTGATACGATACCCGTATCATACAAAAAGACGTATGCACGTTGGTACAATAAACTCTTCCGCCAACGACCATTCAAAAAAGCGCGTCTCCGTGCGTCTGCCTAATCATTACTAAAGCCAGCTCGTATGCCGGCTTTTAATAAATGAGTATTGCTTCACGACGACCGGATATCCCCGCTGTCCCGAGGACCGACCTCGGGCTAGCCCTAGGTCGGTCCTCGGGTTTTATTGACTACTGCTGCATGTGCTCAATAGCGATAAGGGCGGCGTCTTGCACATGCTTAAACCGGTCACCCATGAGCTTTACCCCACCAAACCAGCGGGTCACGCAGACGACGCCATTTCGCACATCATGCTTCTCGAGCATCCGGAGAATGACCATACCGGCACCGGTCTCACCGTCGTCTTGTTTGGTTTCGTAGATGATCCCCTCGTGCTCGATGCGAGCAGCAAACGTATTATGATCGGCGCGCTCGTATGCTTTATCTCGCTTCAGTTGCTTTAAGAACGCCTTAATGTCGTCTCGGTTATGAACAACACCAAAGCTGACGCTATACCGACTCCCACGATCTTCAATGATATACGGAAGGAGGATAAATGTTTCTTTGGGTGTTATGCCATTACCAAAGGCAAATGCGTTCGTCATAGAGGAATTATAAGTGATATGAGATTTTACAAAAGAGTCAGCGTGAGCTGACTCTTTTGTAAAACCAAACAGTGTGCCCAGGAGAGGACTTGAACCTCCATGAGTCACCTCGCTTGCGAATATGCACAATGTGCGCGGGAGAGGACTTGAACCTCCACACCTTGCGGCACCTGCTCCTAAGGCAGGCGTGTCTACCGTTTCACCACCCGCGCACATTATGTACATTCTCGGCACGGTGGATATATTTCCCAAATATATCCACCTACCAATTTCGCCACCTGGGCACACTGTTTACTTTTGTGTGTGTTCGAGTGTAGCATACTCACACCAACCTGACCAACTACTTGCCTTTATGGAGGAAAACTTGTATACTCTCGCCACATAAATGCCCTCTTAGCTCAGTTGGTAGAGCAGCTCCCTCTTAAGGAGACGGTCCAAGGTTCGAGCCCTTGAGGGGGCACCAAAACAAAACACGCACTCCTGTGCGTGTTTTGTTTTGGTGCCGGCCGGAGCGATGTGAGGCGACCTCCAAAGGAGCCGAACCAGCGAGGCGGGGTCGCGAACACTTAGGATATTTGGAGCGTAGCGAACATATATACTTAGTGATTCGTGACCACAGAAACGCACTCCTGTGCGTGTTTTGTTTTGGTGCCGGCCGGAGCGATGTGAGGCGACCTCCAAAGGAGCCGAACCAGCGAGGCGGGTGAGAAATGGGACGGGTGAGGAGTTATTCAATATCACTCCGCAAGAGGTTGCCAGCTATTTTGATTAAAAATAGCGACAACCTGTACTGGTCATGTAATGACCCATTTCGCAAGACTCATCTCGTATCTTTGTGAGTGCAAACGAAACAAAGAGACAGATGAGTGGACAGAATCTGTAAGATTCGACAGCACTTACTAGAATTGGAGCGTAGCGAACAATTATAGTTAGTGACCGGTGACCACAACATTTCTTTACATTGACAGTCCAGCAAATGCAAAACCTTTCAGTTAACTGAAAGGTTTTGCAGAGGTGCCGGGAGCGGGACTGGGTCAGAGTAATTTCTTGTTGAAATTCCGCGACCCCGCCTCATAGTCGCAAAGCGACATGTTCTGGCTTTCAAGTCTCGCTCACAAGCAAAGCAGTTTGCTTGCTCCCAGACATTATTAAAATCAAAATGCGCCATAAAGCGCATTAAGATTTTATATAGTGCCCGGGGCGGGACTTGAACCCGCACGACCTTGCGGTCCCAAAATTTTAAGTCTTGTGTGGCTACCGATTACACCACCCGGGCATCACTTTGTCAAGTAATGCACTAGCACACGAGTAAAACACACATTGCAGACAGTACCTTACTCGTGAGGCCAGAGCGGGAATTGAACCCGCGCATGGAGGATTTGCAGTCCCCAGCGTTACCACTTCGCCATCTGGCCAGTTCTCGTGCTCACTACTGTATCATTTTATTGTTGCGAAACCAACTCCTTAAACTGTACGGTTTGTGGCATAAATACATGTAATTATATAAGAGATAAGTTAGGTTTAATGATGTTCTGTGTCGATTTGTTATGATGTGACTATATGCGCTATATAACTTTTGTTGCTCCTGAAATTGTACTCGCTTTGATGATGTTTGGTATTCTTCCTGTCCCAATCCAAAACAGTTTTTTGATCGCTCTTTTATATCTACTTACGAATCTTTGGTGGTTTGTCTTTGCAGCGCTTGCGTATGAGTGTGGTCGACAAAAGACTACCAAAGGTTGGTTTGCAGTCTTTGTAACGATAGTGAGTTATATTGCCTTACTTACTGTGGTGCTTATACCGTTTACTGCAGTTATACTTCTCCTTTCGCTTGAGGATATAGAAGTTAATCTGTATGGTTTCATGGGACTATCTGCATTATTCCTCGGACGTATACTAATTTCGGTGCTCACCACACTGTACTTCCACGGCAGTAATCATCTGAGGCAACAATTAGGGTATGTATGTAGTCATCTCTTTCAGTTTCAGGTGCCTATACTTGCTTTGTCGCTATTTGCCGCACCAGCCTCATTAACGTATGGAGGAGAGGTTGCGCTGTCTCTGTACTTTGGGTGTGTCAGTATATTGTCTGCAATCGCAATGATTATATTTCGCTTTTACAAGAAGCCGGTCTTTGAGTACACGAGCTTGCACTAGCGTATAACAAAACACCGACCTGTCTGGTCGGTGTTTTGTTATTGAGTACCAGTATCAATATCGCGGGCAATCTCATCGATGTGTTGGCGGTGGCGCTCGCCGTAGTCAACCGCGAAGTCGAGGTGGGGGATAATCTTGAGACTCGTGTTCTTCTTTACAAAGTTGCGGATATCGGTGGCTGAGCGCTTGAGGAAAATGAGGGCGTCTTGCTCGCGACCATCCGGAATCGTGGTGAAATACACCGTGTACTTACGGTAGTCTGGTGAGACGGTGACACTCGTGACGGTGATGAGGGGATTGGTGTTCGCTTCGTTACGAATGTACGTCGCTACTACCTCGCGGATGAGGGAGGTGGCACGGTCGTGTTTGTCGTAGTTAAGTTGTTTGTTCATAATTTTTTAGTCAAATGAGTAGCTACTACTTACCGAGTCTGGATTAAATGAGTTTGTAGCGAGGCACGTGAGTAAAAGGCTGTGAGGTGTACTTTGGTGTACAGTGAGCAGTCTTTTACGAAACGTTACGAAGCTAATACTCATTTTAGACGGACGGCGCTATGTGATGACAACTTCGAAGCCCTCAATTATATCGCCCGGCGCCACCTCAAACTTTGCATCCACCTGCATACCAAATTCTCCTTCATCAACCTGCTTTACATCAGACTTCTGCTGCTGGAGGTTCTTGATAACACCCTTACCGACCTCAACATCACGGCGGAGGATGCGGACACCGGTATTGAGCTTGAGAAGACCGTCCTCGACACGGGCACCAAGCACGTGGGTATTCTTTTGGGTACTGAAGTGCTTGAGGACCTTCGCGTGACCAGTGACGACACGCTCTTCCATCTTTGGCGTGCGGTTCTTCAGTGCGGTGTTGAGCCACTCTGAGAGTTCGTAAATGATTGAGAAGGTATCAATCTCAACATTGAGGCGCTCAGCGAGGTCTTGTGCTTCGCGGTCGACCTTAACGTTAAAGCCAACGATGATGGCATCTTTAGTAGCACTCACTGCCTGGACGTCGTTGGCTGAAATTGGACCGACGCCGGTATCAATCACACGCACGGTGATACGCTCTGAGGTGAATTGTGCGAGCTCATGCTCAATGGCGTCAATGGTGCCAAGCGCATCAGCCTTGATGAGAACTGGAATGGTTGGGAGATTAGTCTTCTTGTGAGTTTTGATAGTTGGCGTCGTGTCTGAGAGAATAGCTGCTTCAGCTTCTTTTTTACTGCCGACCACATAAAAATCTGCTCCGGCTTTTGGAATACTGGTCCAGCCAACAATACCAACTGGCTCGGCGAGTGATGCTTCCTTAAGGCTCTTGCCGTGGGCGTCTTCCATGATACGCACTGGTGCAAAGCTCGTGCCTGATACGACAAACTGCCCGCCCTTGAGGGTGCCGTTCTTGATGATGAGAGTGGCGGTATTACCACGCTTTGGATCAAGCTTGCCTTCAACAACGGTGCCACTCGCACTCGCGCTCGTATCAACCGAGAGCTCAAGAAGGTCGGCCTGGAGAATGACGAGATCGAGGAGATCTGATACACCGGTACCCTGCTTGGCTGAGATTGGAGCCCACGGTACGTCACCACCCATTCCTTCAACATAAATCTCGTGTTCGATGAGTGAGGTCTGCGTGCGGAGTACATCAGCGCCAGGCTTATCGATTTTGTTGATAGCGACAATATACGGAATACCAGCGTCTTTTATCGCGGTGAGTGCCTCAAGGGTCTGCGGCTTGACGCCATCTTCAGCTGAGACCACGAGGATAGCGATATCAGCGACGTCCGCGCCACGCAGACGCATCTTCTGGAAGGCAGCGTGACCAGGGGTGTCGAGGAAGGTGATTTTCTCCTCAGCACCATCTTTGGTCTTATGAGACACAACATAGGCAGAGAGATGTTGGGTGATGCCACCAGCTTCACCATCAACCACGTTACTTTTACGGATATAGTCAAGGAGTGTTGACTTACCGTGGTCAATGTGACCCATTACAACCACGATTGGTGGTCGCTTCATAACTCCGCCTGTTGTTTTTTGTGCCTTTGCCATGTATATGTGTCTTCCACTGTAAAAAGCCGGGTACCGGCTTATAGCTAATAAAATAGTGCTCGTAGTATAGCAGAGATTTACAGAATGAACACCCCGTGTCATGATTTTGAGATGTGGTCACGTTTTCTTAAAAAAACTGCAAAAGACGCAATGTCTCGACGTATCTACCTAGATTACGCAGCGGCGACACCGATGTTCCCGGAGGCGGTAGCGGCGATGCGGCCGTTTCTTGAGACCGAGTTCGCTAATCCGGGCGGTATCCACCGTGAGGGTGTGGCGGCGAAGCGGGCACTCGAAGGCTTCCGGACGGAGGTGGCTCGCGTACTTGAAATCCCGGCACCAGGCGTCATCTTTACGAGTGGTGGTACCGAGAGTAATAATCTCGCTATCACGGGCACGATAGAACGACTCCATCAGGAAGGGCGACCGTATGCATCAATGACTGTTCTCTCGACCGCCCTTGAACACCCGGCAACGAGACGGACCCTGGAAGCTCTTAAGACTAAAGGGGTAGTTGTTCGTGATATTCCCGTGACTGAAGAAGGGCTTGTTACGATGTCTAGTCTTAGGGTATGTCTTGATGAATCGGTCGTTCTGGTCACACTCGCGTACGTCAACAGTGAGATGGGTGCGATTACCGATTGCCGAGCCGTGCGGCGTCAGCTTGATGAAGTGGAGAAGGCGTCTGGTACCTCAATCATATTTCATGTTGATGCAGCGCAGGCACCACTGTGGCTACCGTGTGCGCTCCCGCGTCTCGGTGCCGACCTTGTCTCCTTTGATGGTGGTAAGTGTGGTGGCGGTAAAGGGATTGGGATGCTTGCAATGAGAAAGGGGGTGACCGTGTCGCCACTACTTTATGGTGGCGGACAAGAAGCTGGTATTCGGCCAGGGACAGAGCCTGTTCACCTCGTGGCGGCGCTTGCAACCGCCTTTCGGTTGGCGCAGATGGGAGTGGTGGAGCGAACTTGTGCAGTCCAGGGTGTGCGCGACTATGCCTTTACCCAGATTACGGAAGTGCTCCCGCAGGCGGTCGTCAATGGACCGAGGGGCAACAATCGTGTCGCTAACAATATCCATATTTCAATCCCCGGTATTGATGCGGAGTTCGCGGTCATTACCCTTGATGCGAAGGGGATTGCTGCGAGCACGAAGAGTGCATGTAGTAGTAAGGGTGGAGGAGCGAGCGCTGTTATTATGGCGATGACCGGTGATGAAGCTCGAGCCATGTCGACTCTCCGCTTTACTCTCGGTCCGAATACGTGCAAAGCTGATATCGATACGTTAATGACTGTTTTGGTAGATCACATTAATAAGCAGGCTATGACACTGACTATTTGACTTTCTTAACAACCGTAGTACTGTTCGAAACAGAGAGAACAGGAGGATGGCGATGTCTCAGAAGAACTGTACAGAAACTACCACCATGCTTGATCTTGGTCAGGTGTAGGCCATGGTCGAGGGCGATCAAGAGATCTTTAACCAATGGCTCGACACCAGCAAGGGCAGTCGCCGTGCTTTGCGGAAGATGCTCTTTAATCTTCTGATGAGCGCGAAGCTGTATCATCACAACAACACTCGTCTTCAGTCTGAACTTGAGGACATGAAGCGTCGACAAGATCAGGTGCGGAACGACAACGAGATGGAGCGCGAGCGCCTCCTTGAAGCAAGCAGACACCTCGAAGACGCCCATAATCGCGAAGTCAACGAAAACAATTGTCTCCGTGAACAGGTGGAGGCATTGACGCAAGTTATCGATTGCCAAGCCGATGCACAAGAAGCACAAAATCGGCTCAGTGCAGCAGTCGTTCGAGCATCGCAGCTTGGTCTCGTCATTGCGTCGAAGACATAAGAGTCATCTCTGTATGCATATGAAGTCGACCGGCGCCCTCACAGGCGCCGGTTTCTTTATTAGACAAAACCGGCTTTTTGTAGCATTATGAAGGTACTTCCATACCGATTTACTGCCTGTCTGTAACGACTGCTTGTGCTGCCCGTCTTCGCCTCGGAAGTGCTGTATAATTTCATCATTCATGCCTAGTTTCCACAATTTCACCTCAAAAGCTAAAGAAGCCATCCGGAAAGCGCATGAACTTGCCATTGAACGTGGACAAAATCATGTGAGTCCGGTGCATCTTATGACGGCACTCGCGCTCCAGGAAGAGAGTCTCGTGATATCAGTGCTTGATCGGCTCGATATCGATATTATTGCGCTCACTGACCTCCTCCTTGAAGCGCTCGAAGGTCCTGAAGCCAATACGACAATTTCACAATCATATCAACTCTACCTTACCGCTGATTTAGCGAAGGCGCTTGAGTATTCTGGACAGCTTGCCGAGCAACTCGGTGACTCATACGTCGGGGTGGAACATTTGTTCCTCGCGGTGGTTGAGAATCCTGGTCCAGCGCTTGAGATCATGCAACGCGCCGGAATCGAAAAGAATCGGGTCATGACCGCCATCAAAGAAGTGCGTGATAATCGCGTGACCGATGTGCAGCAGCCAAAGAAGTTTCGCTCACTCGCGAAGTACACCCGCAACCTCACGAAGCTCGCGCAAGAAAACAAACTCGACCCCGTCATTGGGCGCGATGTTGAGGTACAGCGCGTCATTCAGATTCTCTCGCGCCGTACGAAGAATAACCCGGTCCTGATTGGAGAGGCTGGTGTCGGGAAGACCGCGATTGCGGAGGGTCTCGCGCAGCAGATAGCGCAGGGGCAGGTGCCAGAGTCGGTGAAGGATAAAGAAATTCTCTCACTTGACCTTGGACTCCTTGTCGCGGGGACTAAGTTCCGTGGTGAATTTGAAGAGCGCCTCAAGGCGGTGATGAAAGAGGTAGAGAGCTCACAGGGACAAATCATTCTCTTTATTGATGAACTTCATACCATTGTGGGTGCTGGCCAGGCGGAAGGCTCGATGGACGCCTCTAATATGTTGAAGCCGGCACTCGCACGTGGTGAGCTCCGTGTGATTGGCGCCACTACCCTTAAGGAATACCAAAAGCACATTGAGCGTGACCCAGCGCTGACTCGTCGCTTCCAGCCGGTGTATGTGAACGAGCCATCGCACGAAGATGCGATCGCCATTCTCCGTGGTATTGCTGAAAAGTATGAGCTCTTCCATGGTGTTCGTATTACTGACGATGCGATTGTTGGGGCGGTAAATCTTTCAGCCCGCTACATTACTGATCGCTTTTTGCCTGATAAGGCGGTTGACCTTATCGATGAGGCGGCATCAGCACTTCGTATCTCACTTGAGAATAAGCCTGATGAGCTCGTGGTGTCAGATCGTCAGATCCGCCGACTTGAAATTGAAAAAGAAGCACTCAAAAAAGAAGCGACCGCCTCTGATCTCTCTGCTGAGCAGAAGAAGCGCGTCAAAGATCGTCTTAAGGAAATTGATGAGGAAATTGGTGAGCTTCGTGAGACCACCTCAGCCCTTGAAACCAAGTGGAATAATGAGAAGGAAGCGCTTGATGCCATTGGACGCCTTAAAAAAGAGCTTGAAGAACTCCGGCTTGAAGCTGAGAGTGCTGAAGCGATGGCTGACCTCACCCGCGCTGCTGAAATCCGCTACGATAGCATCCCGGCAGTGGAGCGTGACCTCGATCAGCAGATGAAGCGCTTGAAGAAGCTTCAGCGTAGTCGTCGTCTCCTTAAGGAAGAAGTGACCGAAGAGGATATTGCACTGGTGGTATCACGCTGGACTGGTATCCCAGTATCACGCATGCTCGAGGCGGAGGCAGCCAAGCTCGCGCGTATCGAAGATGAGCTCAAAAAGAAAGTGGTTGGCCAAGATCATGCAATTACGCTCGTTGCAAACGCCATCAAGCGTTCACGCGCTGGTATTGCTGACCCGAACCGACCAATCGGATCATTCCTCTTCCTTGGTCCGACTGGTGTCGGTAAGACTGAGCTCTCGCGCGCGCTCGCAGACTTCATGTTCAATGACCCTGACGCGATGATCCGTATCGATATGTCTGAGTTCATGGAGAAGCACTCGGTCTCAAAGATTATCGGCTCGCCGCCAGGATATGTCGGACACGAAGAAGGTGGCAATATTGCAGAGCGTGTTCGCCACCGACCATACTCAGTCATTCTCCTTGATGAGGTAGAGAAGGCGCATCCTGAGGTATTTAATGTCCTCCTCCAGGTGCTTGATTCGGGCCACCTCACCGATGCGAAGGGGCGAAAGATTAACTTCCGCAACACGGTCATTATCATGACCTCAAACATCGGCGCTGAGCATATTGACCGCATGTCTAACTTTGGCTTTAGTCATGACCATGGTGCGGGAGCACAGTACAGTCAGGC